>Ga0247803_1000560_pt1 | contig 19952 bp, 14 predicted proteins | sample UWRJL014104B1_FD_180928 | JGI IMG/M metagenome (GOLD analysis project Ga0247803, IMG submission 180928) | Plant litter microbial communities from Arlington Agricultural Research Station in Wisconsin, United States - UWRJ-L014-104B-1 | ecosystem: Environmental > Terrestrial > Plant litter >...
CTCATTTCCAAACCGGTAATCAGTATATAAAGTCTCACTATAGTTGGTAAAGCCCTCATGAACCCACATATCTGCAAGATCATTAGTTGTAATATTATTACCGAACCATTCGTGCCCGCTTTCGTGAACGATAATGAAATCATATTTTAGTCCCCATCCAGTCCCAGAGCCATCTCTGCCACGGTAACCTGGCTTATAATTATTTCCATAGGCCACAGCGCTCTGGTGTTCCATTCCTGTATGCGGCACATCAATCAGCTTATAGCTATCCTCATAAAATGGATATGGGCCCATCCAGTATTCGAATGCTTTCAGCATATGGTTTACTTCATTTGGCAGGTAAGTTTTAGCTTTTGCAAGGTTATAATCAAGCACCCAGTAACTGATGTCAAGCTTTCCTTTTTCTCCTGCATAAGTATCATTCCAGTTCACATATTTACCAATGTATGGAATGATACAATAATTACTGATCGGGTTTACGACGGCCCATTTATAGGTTGCAGTGCCATCCGTATTGTTCTTTTTAAATTCGAGGCGCCCATTTGCAATCGCAACCAAGGTATCAGGAACAATCATAGTTAAAGAAGCACCATTGTCTGGCTCGTCACTTTGGTGATCTTTACATGGATACCACACAGAGGCACCCATTTCACCCTGACAGGTTACGGTCATCCATGGGCGGCCTAAAGAATCGGTTGTAAACGTCCATCCCCCATCCCAAGGAGCACGGATAGCTTCATGCACAGCACCATGGTAATACACTGCCAGTTTATGATTTGTAGATTTTTTCTGTTGCGGAACTTTTACATGCCACGCATTGCCTTCCTGGGTAAACGACAATTTTGTACCACCATTAAGTAGCACACTATCAATCATTAGGGGCGCTCTCAAGTCCAGTTGCAATTGTGTTTTTCCATTATCAGCAGTGGTTTTGTAACTTATCACGTTACTACCGGCAATGGTTTTACTTTTATAATCTGGTTTTACGGTGATGTCATATTTGGTGACATCCCACCACGCTCTTTCGGCTGTGATTTTGCCGCGTAAGGTGTCGGCATGCGTGAATATTTTATCTTTCGACTGCCCATAGCTGGTTAATGCACCAGTTAGACAGACCGTTAAAATAGCCAGGTATTTCATATGTTTAAGTTTTTGTGTTTATATCAAATGTAGGGAATCACGCAACTGTTTCCGACTTAATATTAGCCTGTTTATACTATATATTAACCTTAAAAGTGTTAATTATACGGATTTAGGCACAAATAAAAGCCGCCTCCCCTATAGCGGGAGACAGCTCTATGGCTTGCCATCTTATTTTTTAACAGTCTTCAGCATCTCTTTTACAGCTGCTTCCAACTGCTGGTCTTCACCACCCAGGATTTTATTGTATTCGTTCAATACCATCAAATCAGGTTCTAGCTGATAATTCTCTGTTGCATGCGTTTCACCTGCACCATAAGTACCGATCATTGGAATACCAAATACGATGCGGTTGTTGATCTGGGTTTCCCACCACACCGCAGTACCTGTACCGGCAACCGGCATACCGATCAGCTTACCAATACCGAGTTCTTTATAGGCATATGGAAACATAAATGCGTCAGAGTAATTGCTTTCGCTCATCAGTACACAGCTTGGTTTAGACCACTTATTTAATGGTTCACCACCTGTAGTTACATGCCCCTGGGGACGAAGCGTAAAATATAGTTTGCCACTTAAAAAAGTCACCAGATCATCGTGCAGCCAACCGCCACCGTTAAAACGGGAATCTACAATCAGTGCCTCTTTGCGACTATTTTTCCCTAAAACCTTGTCGAAAGTAACACGGAAACTAGGGTCATCCATACTGCGCACGTGGACATAACCAACTTTACCACCCGACAGGCTATCAGTGAGGTGCTCCATAAGTTTCACCCACTTGTTATATAAAAGCACGCTTGTTTCTGTTCTTGGCTTGATAGGCTTAACGATTTCTTCAAACACAGGTCCACCTTTGCTCTCACGGAAAGAAATACGCGTTACCTGACCCGCTTTATGGTTCAATAACTTTGCCCAGTCCTCTCCCGCAGTGAGTGCAATACCATCTATTTTATCGATCACCATATTTGCCTTCATCTTGGTTGCAGCAACATCAAACGGTCCGCCAGAAACCACCTCCTTAACTAACAACCCATCTCCGCTCCTGGTCAGATCGTAAATTAACCCGAGAGCAGCCGTCTCATCACCATTTGGGAACAAAGGACTGTACCGTCCGCCGGTATGTGACGCATTAAGCTCACCTAAAAACTCACTTAACAATACTTGGAAATCGTAATCATTGTTGATATAAGGCAGGAACTGTTTGTAATTCGTATAGTAATAATCCCAATCTACACCCTGTAATTTCGGATCAAAGAATTTCTTTTTCACCTGCTTCCAGGTGTGTGCAAGAATGTATTCCCTTTCTCCGGAAGCATTCAGCTGCATTTCAGAATTGATCTTTATCGGGGTAACCTTCCCATCATCTATTCCTACTTTCATGATATTTCCATTGGCCATTGCAAATAACGATTTGCCATCTTTACTCATTTCAAGTTCTGCATAAGGCGCATCTAACTTGGCCAATACTTTACTTTCGTTTGTCCGTACTGTTGTAACCCACAAGTCAAATCCTTTATCATAGCGGGCCAGAAAATATAATTTCTCTCCGTCCTTAGACAACTTTGCTCCGCTGATTGCTGTTGAGGCCATGGTTAATCTCTTGGTACGGTATTCCAGGTTAGCCAAATATAAGTTAACCGGCTCTACTGTTTTTTTAGCAGGTTCCTTTTTCTTTAAGTCTTTAGTAGCTGGTTTTTTACCGATCGTATCTTTCTTTTCTGCCTCCGTTCTTAAATCAAAATCTTCTTTGCTTAACTGGAACTTATCCCATGTTTTCTGATCAAAGAACATCGCATAGATATCCGACTGACTCCCGCGGCTTAGGTTCTTCATCCCATCTTTATCGGTCAGCCAATACATCATTTTGCCGTCCATGCCCCACTGAGGCAGCTCATCACTAAAACCACTCTCTGTCAGGTTTGTTCGTTTCCCAGAACCGTCATCTTTAATCAGTACCACTTCATTTTGGAACCAGCCGCCACCTTCTGTTGATTGTGCAAGGACATATCTGCTGTCGGGCGACCAGGTAAAGTATTGATCACCATCTGCATAGGAATAATTTAAGCCTTCTGCCAATAATGTATTTGTTGTTTTAGCAGCGATATCGTATGATTTTAGAATGTTGCGCTCTTCCAGGTAAGCGATTTTTTTGCCATCCGGCGAATAAACACCTTGAAATTCATCTTTCGCAGTCGCAATTATACTTTCTGTAGTCAGCACCGTAGCCACATAAAAATATGGTTCGTTTTTATTAGCAATCGTAACCTGGTCAATATCCCAGGAGCCTGGATGTTCGGCAGCATATAGCAGTTTTCTTCCATCCGGACTAAACTGTACCATCCGCTCCTGGTAAGGAGTATTAGTAATTCTTTTCGTTGTAGCCCCATCTACTGAAGTGACGAAAATATCCCCGCGATACACAAAAGCAACCTGTTTACCATCATTCGATACAGCCATTTCTGCCGCCTCACCCTTAACTGGAAAAGTCGCAATCTGGTCGCCCGCAAAATCTGCATTAAAATTAACCGTCACCTTTTGCGGCTGCTGTCCTTCTGTTAAAGTATACAAATCACCATTATAAGTGAACACAAAATTTCCATTCGCAGAACGCGAAAGATTGCGCACTGGGTTTTTCTCAAAATTAGTTAGCTGGGTCATTTCAGCCGTATTTTTCAAAGACGATTTAAACAAGTTCTGAGTACCATTCTTTTCACTTAAATAGTAAAAATTATCTCCGCTTCCCCAAACAGGTTCACGGTCTTCTCCTTTAAAAGAAGAAACCTTCTTATAACTATTGTTTTGTAGGTTATATGTCCAGATATCTCTTGTTACTGCAGAGGTATGGTGTTTTCTCCAGGCATCTTCATATCCTTTCCTATCCTGAAAGATCAGATGATCGCCTTTTTCATTATAATGTGCATACTCTACCCCTGCACTGCTTACCAACCTACTATTACCACCTTTTGTAGGTACCTCATAAAGTTTAGTAAAGATAGCATCATTAGGAAACCGGGCCGAGGAATAAATATCATGCCTGTCTGTCCCAAAAATAACTTTAGCATCATCCGTAGAAAAATCATATGGAATATCACGGCTCGAATTAAATGTAAGCCTGCTGGTTTCTCCACCAGATGCAGTCATCAGGTACACGTCAAAATTCCCATAACGGTCAGATGCAAAAGCAATTTTCTTACTATCATGGCTCCAGACGGGATAACCATTATAGGAATTTGCAATGGTTAGCGGCACGGCATCTCCCCCCGTATAGGGAACTTTAAAAATATTGCCTTTATATTCGAATGCAATCCATTTACCATCAGGTGATACGGAAGGCTGCTGCATCCACCGGGGCTGACTTTGAGCGTTGCTTCTTAAGCTTGCTAAGGCTAATAATGTGCATAAGAGTAGTGTTTTCTTCATTTTATTGGCAGGTTTAGGTGATTAAAAGTTAGGTAGCTTTAATATCGTAAATTTATTACAAAAATCAATAAATGCAACAATATTGCGACTATGTTACACTTAAAAAATCACTGCATTCTTTTGTATTCTGCAAGTCATGTCAATGAAATATGTTACCCGAAAGTAAAAGTGTTCAGTTTACTTTGCTTCGAAATGAAACAAATAATTGAATAGCTGTACCTTTGCAGTTTAATACCAGGATATAATATCATGCAAACAGTAAGCAGTGCCGCCCCGCCTTCCTCAAAAATAAGTTTAACTATAATAAGTTTTGTCACCTTTACTTTTATCGGCTACTTTACCATTGGGTTACCATTAGCTGTCTTACCAATATTTATACACCACGATCTCGGTTATAGTGCAATGGTTGCAGGAGTTGTAATTAGTATGCAGTATGTAACCACTTTCCTTTTACGCGGATATGCAGGCAGTATCGTAGATAAAAAAGGTCCGAAGCCAGCGGTATTACTTGGAATGATAGGTTTTGCACTTAGCGGAATGTTATTGTTTATCGCGTACCTGGCCAGGGAAATGCCAGCAATCAGTTTAGGTATACTAATGATTACCCGTTTAATGACGGGTTTTGCAGAGGGGCTGATTGGCGCAAGTCCGATTAACTGGGCTTTGTTTGCAGTTGGCGACAAATATACAGGTAAAGCAATTTCTTATAATGGTATTGCCAGCTATGGCGCACTGGCGGCTGGTGCACCCTTAGGTGTTATCTTAAGTAACAGTTTTGGCATTGGCAGTATCGCTATAATGATAGTTGCCTTTGGCACCATTGGATTTATTTATGCTAAAAACAAAAAAGCATTAGCAGGGACTTCTACAGCTCCGAGACAACCATTTATACAAGTGTTAAAAACAGTATCCCCTTATGGGATCTGCCTGGCACTTGGCGGTTTGGGTTTCGGTACTATTTCCACTTTTATCACATTATATTATTCCTCTCTAAACTGGAACGGTGCTGTACTTTGTTTATCCGTATTTAGTATAATGTTTATCCTGGGACGCGTAATATTTGCTAAAGCGATCGATAATTATGGAGGCATGAAAACAGCCATTTACTGTCTTGCTTTAGAGTCTTTAGGACTGATGATTCTTTGGCTTGCCAATATTCCCCATGTTGCACTGATTGGTGCAGGGATTACCGGACTTGGGTTTTCCTTAATCTTTCCGGCTCTTGGAGTAGAAGCAGTAAAGTTAGTTCCAGCATCAAACAAAGGTGCTGCATTAGGCGGTTATGGATTATTTATTGATATCTCTTTAGGTATCACCGGACCATTGATCGGCGGAGTGGCCAGTCGATTCGGGATGATGTATATCTTTCCTTTCAGCATGGCCATGGTAGCTGTAGGACTATTATTGGCAATTAGGATTTATTCCAGACAAAAGATTAAGGCGATAGCCTAATCCCCCTGCCATCAGGTTGATCAGGCGTGTTTAAGAATAAATTCTGCATTCTCATTTCAATCATCCCAATTAAAGAATCAGGGGGCTCAACAACATATTTTGCTTGTTCGTATTCTTTTGCAGAGAGTTCCAGTTTTCTTATTTCTGCAAGCTCTCCACGAGAATTTTTTTTGCTTCCTTTAGCCATAAGCCTATCGATTTCTAGCATAACGAGTTTGTAATCAGCTTTAAAATAAAAGATTACAACCATTATTTATAATAAACAAAGAAATATTACAATTCCAAATATAATCTAGAATTACTAAATTATATTTGGAATAAATAAATTGGCTATATTTTTCGCCCTCCTAGCGAATGGTATAGTATATGCCAATGTAATTCCATTAAAATTAGTGTTGGTTAAAAATAAGCTATTATGATCCAAACACCGTAGGGCTTTTCATATAGTAGGTATTATCTTGTAAGATCTTCAATATGAATTGGGCAACACTTTGCCGGCTAATAAATAAACCCGGTTTGGGGGATCCATTATAACTTACCTGAATCTGTTTTTGCTGTATTGAATTGGTCAGGAACGTTGGTCTTACAGCAGTCCAGTTCAGACCTGAACTCCTTAGCAATTCTTCCTGCGCCTCCTGCTGCAGGTAGCCATCAGCCATATTACTGTGGTCAATTAGCCATTTAAACCAGATAGGGAGTTCCTTTTTGCTTTCCAACACTCCCCATGCAGAAAGGGCGATAATCCGAACTACATGTTGTTGTTTTGCTACAGTGATTACATTCTTCATCGTATCTGCAAGGAAATTTTGTGGAGTCTGCACCTTTGCCCATGGAAAGGCCGAAACCCTCGAAATATTCAGTGCACTGATTACCACTTTACAACCTTTCATCGCTATTTTCAAATCAGCCTCATTAGTGGGTGACCCTCTAAAAACAGTTATCTTTTTTAAGGGGAAAACAAGCTTATTCTTATCTTTTACTAAAACGTTCACGTAATAGCCTCTTCTAACTGCTTCTTCTACAATGATGTGTCCAGTTTTACCTGTTGAACCCAGAATAAGTAATCTCATAATGCTAACTTAAATTTGCTGCTAAACGCAAACTGCTGCAGCTTACTATAAGTTAAGCAATAATTTCACTGGGATGAAATACCTGGAGAATTTGTGTCTAATTACACAAAATGCACGTGCAGGCCCATCATTCGAAAAAAAGACTTATCTAGCGAGAGCATTACCGGCTACTTTATTTGACCGTATAATCTGCTTAAATACTTAAGCCGTATAGCTATAAACAGTTATACGGCTTTTATGATCTATAGACCAGGTGAATTAAACCTGATTTGGAGCTTTTAAGCGACTAAAGCCGCATCCAGTGTGATAGCTAAATTATAAGCTTTACTTACCGGGCAGTTTTCTTTGGCACCTGCAGCGATTTCTTGAAATTGTTCTGGAGTAATTCCATCAATTTTAGCTTTTAATACCAGATTTGAACTTATGATTACGCCATCTTCTAAAGAGATAGTAGCAACAGTTTCTAAAGATTCTGGATTAAAACCTGCTGTGGTCAAGTCAAGGCTAAGTTTCATCGTAAAACAACCTGCATGTGCAGCTGCCATTAATTCTTCAGGGTTTGTACCAACTCCTTCAGCAAAACGGCTATTAAATGAATATTGAGTATTGTTTAATGTAGTACTTTGTGTAGTGATGTGTCCTTTACCTTCTTTAATCGTTCCGTTCCAAACGGCAGTTGCATTACGTTTCATCTTGTTATTTGTTTTTTAGTGATTGAATACATCAAATGTACCGGGTTAATGCAAGGTAGACAATGCACAATTAGACCTTCTTACAGGACATTTTTCCCACGTCTTTTTTTATTCTTACAAGGTGGTGTATTGCTTTCTAAACTGCTGTGGTGCAAAACCGGTTTGTTTTGTAAATAAACGAATAAAATAGGACGGATCTTCGTAGCCTAGTTTATAACCTATCTCTTTCACACTTAGCCCCGTATGGGCCAGCATTCGCTGTGCCTCTAAAACAATACGCTGTTTGATCAGGTCGTTCGGCGTGTCTTTACTAAATTTAGTAATTCGTTTATTAAGTAGCTTAGGCGTAATATTTAATAGATCGGCATAAGCTGCAACAGTATGCTTAGTAGTAAAATTCCATTCCACCAATTGAGAGAACTTCCTTATAAACTCCAATTCCTGCCTGTTTTCGTCGCTATGTACTTCATGTGTATTTTTCCAGATACGTGTAGATTTGATAATGATCTGCTTCAGCAATACCCTGAGCATCTCTTCGAGGTTACTATCTTCGATTATAATCTCCGATTGGATTTCGTTGAATATCTTTTCTATTACTACAGATTGCTCGTTAGAAAGGTTTACCACGGGGATTTCATATACATTATGAAAAAGTATCCCATCACAAGCTACTTCTTTATCATGCATCTCTACACAGTAAAAATCGCGGTTGTAATATAAAATTGAGCCAAGACTGATCACTTCATTCAGTTGAAAAAACTGACCAGCATTCACGAAGAACAGTGAGTCTTGCTCCAGGTTATAGTTCTTGAAATCTACCATAACCTCCGCCCCTCTTTTCAAAAAAACAACTTTAATAAAGTCCTTTAGCGTTTCTGTTACTGGTAGATCAGTTTCAATACCTTGAAGTTTGAGGTAACCAAATTTTTTAAAAGAGAACTGTTTAAATTGAGACATCACATGCACTTAAAATGAATTGCAATATTAGCAGAATTATTTTACGATTACGCAAAAAAATACCCGGAATAACTACTCCGGGTATGATCAATATGAAGGTTTAACAGGTGTGTGTTTAATGTTTAAAATTTTCAATTATTTATATTTCGCAGTCTGTCCATCACTCGGCATGATAGACATCAACTTACCTGCAAAGAAACATCCTTCATCTTACTGGATAGCTATGTTATTAAATAATTCTCCCTTTAAAAATGGGGCAATGGTACGTTTCCGCACCCGGACCTGATCAGCGTTTACTCCAATAGTTGCAGTAAAAAATCTGGCTGATTAATCTCGTTTGATCTCGCAGCTTCAATATGAAGCAATGATATTATATTTTATTTAAACTTGCAAATAATTATTTTAGAGCTATTATTGTTGATAATGGAAAAAGACGAGAAGATTATAGAGATGAGCCGGTTGATGTGGGAACAGGCTGTACCCCATTTTTCTGTAGATAGTGTAGTGTTTGGCTTTCATGAAAACCAATTAAAAGTACTGCTGGTAAGAATGGCAAAAACACAGACCTGGCTATTGCCCGGAGGATATGTATTTAAAAATGAAAACGTACATGATGCCGCACAACGCGTATTAAAAGAGCGTACAGGGGCAGAAAAAATCTATTTACAAGACTTTGGCATCTTTGGAAACCTGAACCGTTCTGAAGGTTTTTTTGAACAGTATGATGATGACTTATGGCACAAACAACGGTTCATTTCTGCAGGTTTTTATGCGTTGGTAGATTACACAGCAGTTAACCTGGCTACCGATACATTTAGTGATAGCTGTGAGTGGAAGTCGATAACAGATTTACCAGATTTAGGAATGGACCATAAACACATTTATGATACTGCTCTGACAATATTAAGACAGCAGTTAAGTTATAAGCCAATTGGTATGAACTTACTGCCTGAGAAGTTTACGATTTCAGAATTACAGAAACTGTACGAAACGATATTGGACAGACAATTAAACAGAGGGAACTTTTATCGACGCATTATGCGTTTCGACATGCTCATTAAACACGAGGACCAGCGTAAAGGCGGGGCACATAAAGCACCCAACCTTTACAGCTTCGATCCTGTGAAATATCATGAATCTTTACAAGGCATGGATTGGTAGCTGGTTATTTCCAGCCACCACCTAATGCACGGTATAAACTCACAACCGCCTGTAATTTTTGCAGACGGTCGCTCACCCCGCTCAATTGCGCGGCAAGCAGACTTTGTTCAGACGTTAATACATCTGTATAATTTGTTGCAGAACTAAACCGCAGCAATTCCTGCGTATAGTCTACTGCTTTCGTCAAAGCAGCAATCTGTTTTGTCCGCGCATCAGCTTTTGCTGTTGCAGTCTGGTAAGCATACAGTGCATTGGAAACTTCCTGCCCCGCTACTAAAAGACGCTGCTGGAAACTGTTTAATGCCTGTGCCTGTACAGACTGCGCAGTGACAAGACGCGCCTTGTTTAGTCCCTGGTTAAATATTGGCTGTGTTAAACCACCTACAAGATTATAAAAAATAGATTGGTCAAAGATATCTTTTAACTGCAAACTGGATAAACCGCCACTTGCCGTTACAGTTAATGCCGGGTAAAAATAGGCCCGTGCCGCATTGGTATTTTCAAAAGCCGTTCTCAATGCAAACTCTGCCTGTTGTACATCAGGACGGTTCTGTAACAGCTGTGCCGGCACGCCTGTGGCAAGTGTAGCTGGAGTTACTTGTACCTCTAAACTATTTCTGTCTATCGGACCAGGTGCTTGTGCAAGCAGAATATTAAGCGCGTTTTCTGTTTCCCTGATGCTTTGGTTCAGGTCCGGGATCGACACCTCTGCCGCATAACGGTTGGCTTCACTTTGTACTACTGCAGCTCCGTTTACTACCGCCCCTTCCTTTAAGGATTTCATCGTTTCTACATTCGCAATCCTGCTTTTCAGCGTCTCTTTTGTAATTGCCAACTGCTGGTCTAAGGCGAGCAGACTAAAGTAGTTATTAGCAATATCAGCTATCAACTGGGTCTGCACTGCTTTTTTAGCCGCATCAGTGCCCAGGTAACTCGCAAGCGCCGCTCTCTTTGTACTGCTTAGCTTACCCCAGATATCAGCCTCCCAGGAAGTGCTTAATGACAATTTATACGTGTTGGTCAGCGTATTGATATTAATACCGCTTGGGAAGTTTAACGCAGCAGGTGATTGTTTAGACCTCGTATAATCTGCAGATGCATCGAGCGTTGGCAATAAAGCTAATTTACTTTGTCTTAAAGTAGCTTGTGCCTGTAAGATGTTCTGGATTGCATTTTTAAGGTCCACATTCTGATCAAGCCCTTTCTGGATCAGCACTTTCAGCTTATCATCCGAGAACACACCCTGCCATGGCATATCAGCCATAGTAGTGGAGTCGGTCGTATTTTGATCGCGGTATAATCCTTCTGTTTGCACAATCGGACTTTTGTAGGTTTTTGTTACTGAGCATGCACTAAAAAGTGCAGTGGCTGCCAGCAATACAAAAAGCTGTTTGTTATATTTATAAGTCATCTTATTCTGTTCTAATTGATAAATCGGCTATGCTTTTGGCGGTTCGATCAGCTTATGTTCTTCAGCTCCCTCAATCCTCTTTTGCGTTGCGGCAACATCAGTATCTTCCTCGTCGTCGTCGTCGTACCCATTTTTTGCTGGCCCACTGATCTTCTCCTGTAAGCTCTGGAAAATGATAAAGAGCACTGGAATAGCGAATACCCCGATAATGGTACCGATTAACATCCCGCCTACTGCGCCTGTACCAATAGATTTATTACCTACCGCACCCGCACCTGTAGAGAACATTAGAGGAACAAGTCCGAAAATAAACGCAAAGGAAGTCATCAGGATCGGTCTTAAACGGGCAACGGCACCTTCTATGGCCGATTGTACGATAGGCATCCCATTTCTTCTTCTTTCAAGTGCAAATTCCACGATCAGGATCCCGTTCTTGGCCAGTAATCCGATCAGCATAATCAGCGAGATCTGCAGATAAATATTACTGTTCAGTTTAAAGATAATCGAGAAAATATACGCTCCTGCCAGTCCAAAAGGGATAGCGAGTAATACTGCAAAGGGCAAAATATAGCTTTCATACTGTGCACTTAACAAGAAGTATACAAAGATCAAACAAAGTACAAAAATGAATACCGTTTCACTACCCGAAGCCAGCTCTTCTCTCGTTAAACCAGAAAAATCAAAACCGTAACCAGCAGGCAGGTTCTGTGCTGCTACTTCCTGAATAGCTTTAATCGCATCACCAGTACTGTAACCTACATTTGGCGCACCAGTAATAGCAATAGAGCTAAACAAGTTGAATCTTGAAATAGATTCCGGACCAAAAACCCTGTGCATTTTTACAAACTCGGTTATAGGAGCCATATTTCCTGCGGCATTCCTGACAAATATTTTGTTCAGTCCCTCCGGATTTTTGCGATATTCTGCAGAGGCTTGCACCATTACACGATATTGTTTACCAAACTTGTTAAAGTTCGAAGCATACAATCCTCCATAATAACCTTGCATCGTCGACAATACATCATTCACACTCACACCTGCTTCTTTACATTTTTCCAGATTTACATCCATCATATATTGAGGAAAGTTTGGATTAAATGAAGTTGTACCATATTGAATTTCCGGCCGCTGTGCTAGCTTGGCCAGGAAGTCGTTGTTTACTTTAAAGAACTCAGCAGTGCTATGCCCGCCCTTATCCTGCAGCTGGAATTCAAAACCACCACTCTGACCAAATCCACTGATTGTTGGCGGCGAGATAAAGAATATACTAGCCCCGCGGATACCGCTGGTTTTGGCAAAGAGTTCACCGATCACATCATCTACCGAACGTTTCCGGTCATCCCAGGTTTTTAATTTTACAATAACCATACTGTAGGCACTACCAGCACCGGCGATAAAGTTTTGCCCAACGATTCTCAGTGTATTGTTTACTTCAGGAATGGTATGTGCAATACTATCTACTTGTTTCGCAATTTCGGTTGACCGCTCCATCGAAGACGATGGCGGTAAACTGATATTCGCAAATAGTGTTCCCTGATCTTCGGAGGGTACAAATGCTGATGGTGTTGTTTTCATCATGTAAAACAACCCTCCCCCAGCCACAAGTATAGAAACGATTACTATCCATTTTTTTATAGATAGGAATTCTACAGAACGTTTGTAATTATTAGTTATCCTGTCAAATCCTACGTTAAAGGCAGTATAAAAACGCTGGATAAAACTTTGGTGTTTATGATCGTCTTTATGGGGTTTAAGTAATAAAGCACATAAAGCCGGACTTAAAGTAAGGGCGTTAATTGCGGATAAGATAATGGCTACAGCAAGTGTCACACCGAATTGTTTATAAAATACCCCAGTCGATCCTGTAATAAACGTAACCGGAATAAATACAGCGGCCATAACCAGCGTAATGGAAATAATGGCACCCGAAATCTCGTCCATTGCATCAATAGTTGCTTTTTTCGCTGATTTATAACCATTATCCAGCTTAGCGTGAACCGCCTCTACCACCACAATCGCATCATCCACTACAATACCAATCGCGAGTACCAATGCAAATAAGGTAAGCAGGTTGATGGTAAAACCAAAAAGGTTTAAAAAGAAAAATGTACCTACAATGGCTACCGGAACTGCAATAGCAGGCACCAAAGTTGACCTGAAATCCTGCAAAAAGATAAAAACTACAATAAATACCAGGATAAATGCTTCTACAAGCGTATGAATTACCTTCTCAATAGAAGCATCCAGGTTCTCGTTTACGTCAACTAAATACGTAAATTTCACCCCTTTGGGAAAAGCTTTCGAAGCCTCTTCAATAATCTTTTTGGAGTTGTTGATTACATCACGCGCATTGGAACCCGGAGTCTGACTAATTGCCATACCTACAGCTTCCCGCCCATTGGTACTAATCGTAGCGGTATAGGTTAACGCACCCAGCTCTACTTTAGCAATGTCTTTTAAACGCAACACCTGTCCTTGCCCAACTGATTTGATAATGATATTTTCAAATTCTTGTGGTGTAGTTAATCGTCCTTTATACTTAATCGTGTACTGGAAAGCCTGATCGCCATTCTCACCGAACTTACCGGGTGCAGCTTCGATATTCTGTTCTGCCAGTGCGGCAGAAATATCGCTTGGAATTAAGCCATATTGCTGCATAATATCTGGTTTTAACCAAATCCGCATCGAGTAATCCTTAGACCCGAAAACCGTTGCATCTCCTACACCAGTAACACGCTGAATGGCGGGCACCAGGTTAATTTTTGCATAATTCTGCAAGAATGTTTGATCGTAGGCCTTATCCTCACTATATAAAGAGAAGATCAATAGATTACTACTTTGGCTTTTAGTTACAGTTACACCCGCTTGTGTTACTTCAGATGGGAGTAAACTTGTAGCCCTCGAAACTCTATTTTGCACATTTACTGCAGCAAGATCGGGATCAGTACCTACTTTAAAGAACACCTTGATACTCGCAGATCCATCATTTGTAGCGGTAGAAGTCATGTATGTCATGTTTTCTACTCCATTGATCTGCTCTTCTAGCGGGATAATAATACTTTTTAAAACTACATCGGCATTTGCCCCTGTATAACTAGCAGATACGTTAACTGTAGGCGGTGCAATATCTGGATACTGCGCAATGGGGAGGGACGTGAGCCCGAGTACACCCAGAATTACAATAATCACAGAGATTACTGTAGAGAGAACTGGTCTCTGTATAAATATTTTAAACATTTGCTCTTATTTTAAATCAGCATAAACAGCATCGGCACTTTGTACATTTGCTTTGATCTGCGTCCCGTCTTTCAAAGACGAAACCCCTTCCAGTACAATCTGGTCGCCCACTTTAAGTCCGCTTTCTACCACGTAAAAATTACCTGCAGTATTCTCCATTACTGTCAGGTTTACATTTTTTGTTTTACCATCCTTCCCTACTACTACGGCAAATAACTTATTCTGTAACTCGAAAGTGGCGCTTTGCGGTACCAGGATCACATCTTTCAGATTATTAGGAATTCTAACGGTTGCGCTACTCCCACTACGGATAATTCCTTTACTATTTGGGAACTTCGCTCTAATATTAGCAGAACCAGTAGCGGTATTGATCAGTCCGTTTACCGTCTCTATTTTACCTTTTTCACTATATTCAGACCCATCAGACAACAGTAATGAAACTGCTGGTAGTGCAGCTAACTTTTTGGCAAAAGTAGTCTCACTGCTTCCTTTGGTAAAGTCCAGCAGTAATTTCTCATTAAATGCAAAATAGGCATATACATTTCCAATGCTGGAAACCGTAGTTAAAGGATCTGCACTTGCAGAGTTCACCAAACTTCCTAAACGGAAAGGGATAGAACCAACAACTCCGTTTACAGGACTGGTAACGGTTGTATAACCTAAATTAACTTTCGCATTTACCAGTGTTGCTTTAGCTTGTGCTAAACTGGCAAGTGCCGATGCATAAGTGTATTGGGCAGATTCCAGCTCGTATTTGCTGACGATATCCTTTTCAACCAATGGTTTTACTTTTACAACTGCCAGTTTTGCGGTGCTCACTTGCGCCTCTGCAGTTTTAATTCCCGCACTGGCCGTCCGTACTGCCTGCTCATATTGCGGATCGTTGATTTTAAATAAAGGCTGACCAGCTTTAACTACTGCACCTTCATCTACGTATATCTTTTCAATATATCCTTCTATCCTGGGTCTGATTTCAATATTCTGCTGTCCCTGTATACTTGCCGGATAATCTGTATTTAAAGTAGCAGATCTGCTTTCCAGCGTTACCACTTTATAATCCTTGACTTGCTCCGCTGCTCCTGCCTGGGCGGCTTTGTCTTTATTGCCGCCACATGAGGCGAGGGTTAATCCTGATATCAACAGGAGTCCGATCTGTAATTTAGTTTTCATTTGTGTCTATATTGTATTTTCTTGGTAATCAAGCTTGCCTTACCTTATTAATTTATACTATTCAGCTATAATCAGCTCGTACCCACATTTTCATCAGTTGCATTAATTCTCATTTTATCTGCTATTACGTTTTAATAGTAAGTACAATTTGTACGAGTTAACTACCGATGTAGATCATTTCAAAAATGATTTGTTTTCGCTGTTTCATCAGCTTATTAAATTCTGGTTCACTGATTTTTAAAAAGCTCTTATTTAAAGATCCCGCTAAAACGGGATAAGCCATTAAGGCGAACAGACTCATCATAAATTGTTTAGGGTTCATTGTCTTGATGTTACCTTTCTCCATTTCTAGCCTCACTTCTTCAAGAAATGGTTTGATGTGTGTTTCATGAATCTGATCTGCATGGATCTCATTATGACTATTGGTTTCCGTGATCACAAATAATTCCCTGAATGGGTACGCAGTGATCTCATCAATAAATACGCTGATCAGTTTCTTCAATTTTTCTTTAAAACCACGCTTACCAGTTAATACAGAATCCAGCACAGTACGTAGTTCTTCTTTTGCCTCTTTAACTACTTGTTCAAACAAAAGGTCCCGCGAACGGAAATAATAATGCACAAGGCTCCTGTTCACCCCTGCTGCATCAGCAATCTCTTGGGTAGTAGCATGGAGCTTCCCTTCAGAAAAGAATATTTTCTTTGCTGTATCTTTAATTAGCTGCTCTGTGCCTATGTCTTTTCCTGCCATTCAATTCTTCGTTAATAGTAATGTTTAACAAAATTGTTAAACAAAAGTATCAACAATTGTTTAAACCTGTATCATGCCATAGTATAATGAATACCACTGTAATAGTAATAGTACATTACCCCGGCGGATATGCTCAAATGAACCTACTTAAAACAAGAATTAAAAATTAAATAGACGGAGATCGAAAAGATACCGACGAACAGCAGATATTAATCTTTTAATAAATGAGGGATTAACAGTTTATTCCAGATCTGATAGCCTGCAGCATTCATATGCAACAAGTCTTCCTTAAACAATACTGGTCTCATTTCATCTTTTTTATCAAGCATTGGCTGATATATATCTACAAAAACAGTGTTTTTCTCCCCTTTTAAATACTGACTGATCAAAAGGTTTGCTTCTTTTGCTTTTGCTTGATACCTGGCCCTGGACGGACTTCCTTTTATGGCTATATAAATAAGCGGGGTAACCGGTAACTTGGTTCTCAGGTGATTGTACAGCTTTTTAAAATCTGCAAATACAGTTGCTGCATCAGGAGACCTGATCAAATCATTTTCACCTACGTATAGCACAACCTGCTTTGGCGCGTATGGAAACGCAATATCTTCCAGGTAACGGTCAATATCACTGGTTACAGCTCCACCTATTCCACGGTTTAGTACCGTATAATCCTTAAAAGTTTTAGTAAAATCTACCCACAAACGAATAGAAGAACTGCCGATAAATAGAATTGGATGCTGTGGAGGATTGTATATTTTATCATATTGTTTGATCGTTTGTACATCATCCCAAAAAGGTGGCTTATCCTGCGCAGCAGCATTCAGGCTAAATAAAGAAGCAATAGTAACACTTAACAGGATTGATTTGATCGTTTTATACATAGGATAATAATATAGTGCCCGACTTTAAGCGTGTAAAACTAAGCTATCTCCACATTTTTGTCACATCATTATTGTGTCATTTTAATGTAATCCAAGTTGCTAATATTTTCTGATGTATTACATTTGACCAAAATGCAGCGTTAGTCAGCATAAAAAAACAAAAACAATTATCGCGTTTTTATGCTTTCATATTAACAGGAATATAATTGTGATTTAAATTATATTTGGCCGCATCAATCATAAAGAATGGATCCTAAATCAGAAAATCCGAATATCCCGCCTCATAAATACGTTGTATCGAAAAAACTCGACGGTTTATTTTTCAGCATCTACCACGCCTACCAATTTATCCTTCGTTTTTTTAAAGAAGTTTTCCTACCTCCATACGAGTTTAAAGAAATCATACATCAGTGCTATGAAGTAGGCTATAAATCGTTGCCGCTGATCTCGCTTACCGGCTTTATTACGGGGGTAGTATTCACTAATCAGTCCCGCCCTTCCTTAGCTAATTTCGGCGCTACTTCCTGGTTACCTTCCCTGATTTCTATTGCTATTGTACGTGCATTGGCCCCATTGGTTACTGCATTAATCGCTGCCGGCAAAGTCGGTTCTAACATGGGTGCCGAACTTGGTTCTATGAAGGTAACCGAACAGATAGACGCCATGGAAGTTTCTGCAACCAATCCATTCAAATATTTAGTAGTCAGCCGCATACTGGCAACTACCTTTATGATTCCTATACTTGTAATGTACACCGCATTTGTAGCTTTAATGGGCGCATTTCTAAGTGTACATAGCAACGAACAAACTAGCTTTGCGATGTTCTTTTCCCAAGTATTCGACTCTTTAAGTTTCCTTGATCTTTTTTCTACCACTTTTAAATCTACTGTTTTTGGCTTTACTATTGGTGCGGTAGGTTGTTACCATGGTTACAACTCATCTAAGGGTACAGAGGGTGTAGGAAAAGCAGCAAACTCTGCAGTTGTTGCTGCCATGTTCCTGATCTTTGTAGAAGAGATTGTTATTGTTGCAATTGTTAATGCATTCCGTTAATCTATAAATATGCAAAAGCAATATAAAGAAATAGACAGAAGTGAGGCCATAATTTCTATTAAGGGATTACAAAAAGCATTTGGCGACTTACATATATTAAGAGGGGTAGATTTGAATGTTTACCGTGGCGAAAACCTTGTGGTACTTGGCCGTTCTGGTACTGGTAAATCGGTACTGATCAAGATTATATCTGGCCTGCTCCTGCCCGATCAGGGAGAGGTTAATGTACTCGGACAAGAGGTAGCAGAATTATCGTCCAAAGATTTGATGGCTTTAAGGTTAAAAGTGGGCTTCTCATTTCAAAATAGCGCACTGTACGATAGTATGACTGTTCGTAAGAATTTAGAGTTTCCTTTAGTTAGGAACTCCAGGAGCTTATCCCGTAAAGAGATCAATGCCGAAGTAGAAAGTGTACTCGATGCAGTAGGGTTATTACAAACTATTGAGCAAATGCCTTCAGAACTTTCAGGCGGACAGCGTAAACGTATCGGTATCGCGCGCACTTTGATCCTTCGTCCGGAAATTATGCTGTACGACGAGCCTACAGCAGGTTTAGACCCTATTACTTGTATAGAAATCAACAACCTGATCAACGAAGTTCAGGAGAAATATAAAACAACAGCTATTATTATTACGCACGATCTTACCTGCGCGAAGGAAACTGGCGACAGAATTGCTATGCTACTTGATGGACAGTTTGCCATTCAGGGGACTTTTGATGAAGTCTTTGCCAGTGACGATCTCAGGGTACAATCTTTTTACAATTATAATTTTACACAATAAATGAGCGCTTCAGAAAACAAAAGGTCAATCATCGTAGGAATTTTTATCTTCATCGGAATAGTGATTTTTATCGCTGGGGTACTAACATTAGGAGGAAAACAAAAACGATTTGTCAGCAGCATCACATTAACAGCCATCTTCAATAATGTAAATGGTATCCAGGCAGGTAACAACGTATTTTTTTCCGGTGTTAAAATAGGTACGGTTAGCAAAATCAATTTTACCAATAGTGCACAAGTAGAAGTTACTATGCACATTGAAGAGGCTTCCCAAAAATATATCCATAAAAACTCATTGGCAAAACTAAGCTCTGAAGGTTTTATTGGTAACAAAATGATAGAAATCCTCGGTGGTACACCAGATGCCCCACAAGTAGAAGATGGCGACCGATTAGCCATTGCTGCTGCGCTGGCACCAGAAGATATCATGAAAACTTTGCAAGACAACAACAAAAACATCCTGGCAATTACAAACGACTTTAAACAGGTAAGCAGCGGAATGTTAAAAGGCAATGGTGCATTAGGTGCATTACTGACCGATTCTTTAATGGCCAACCGCTTACGCCAGATGACCGTTAATTTGGAAAATGCATCCGCTACTACAGCAAGGGTAACTGCGGCTGTTTCTCAGTACACTTCGAAACTAAACAATAAAGGAACACTGGCCACAGAACTACTTACAGACACCACTGTTTTCAGCAATCTTAAGTCGGCGGTTAAAAGCTTACAACAAACTGCTAGCACCGCTTCAGAAATGACAACTAACTTAAAAACC
>Ga0247803_1000561_pt1 | contig 19919 bp, 17 predicted proteins | sample UWRJL014104B1_FD_180928 | JGI IMG/M metagenome (GOLD analysis project Ga0247803, IMG submission 180928) | Plant litter microbial communities from Arlington Agricultural Research Station in Wisconsin, United States - UWRJ-L014-104B-1 | ecosystem: Environmental > Terrestrial > Plant litter >...
TTAAATCTTCCATATACCAATTTCCTAAAACGGTTCCAATCTCTTCGTGACCTTTGTATTTTAGGTTGTGAATAAGTTCCTGAACAATTCCTTTTTTGTTAAAATACAAAAGTGCCGATGCGTGTTCAATAGCAATTTTACCATAAAATTTCTTGACCGCTTCATTTTTTGGATCTAAATGATATTGGGTAAGAGGCAATTCGTGACGACAATTGGTACAAAATACAGTTTCGTTGGTGATCAAAATAGTATGACAACCGGCACAAACTTTAGGAAAAAACAGGTCAATAATATAATTAAACACAAATAGAAAGAATTTAGTTACAAAAATAACGAAATCAATCTCTCAATCTTTATATTTTTTCTTTTTTTTAAACGTACTTTTTATATTTTTGCATCACTATGGCAAAACAAGAAGATATATTTAAGAATGTGGTTTCGCACGCAAAAGAGTACGGATTTATTTTTCCGTCAAGCGAAGTATACGACGGATTGAGTGCAGTGTATGATTATGCACAAAATGGTGTCGAGTTAAAAAAGAATATCCGTGAATATTGGTGGAAATCAATGGTTCAGATGAACGAGAATATTGTGGGCCTTGATGCTGCAATATTGATGCATCCGACAACCTGGAAAGCTTCAGGCCACGTTGATGCTTTTAATGATCCGTTGATTGATAATAAAGATTCAAAGAAAAGATATAGAGCTGACGTTTTAGTTGAAGATCATGCTGAAAAGATCAATCAAAAAGCTCAAAAAGAAATCGAAAAAGCGAGAGCTCGTTTTGGCGATGCATTTAATGAAGAAGAATTTATTACCACAAATGCACGTGTTGTAGAATATCTTTCAAAGTATAAAGAAATTTTATCAAGGCTTGCAAAAGGTATGACTGATGATCTTCAGGATGTAAAAGCTTTGATCGAAGAATTAGAAATTGCTGATCCTGAAACCGGTTCAAGAAACTGGACAGACGTAAAGCAATTCAACCTAATGTTCGGAACTAAACTGGGAGCTTCTGCAGATTCTGCAATGGATTTGTATTTACGTCCGGAAACAGCTCAGGGTATTTTTGTAAATTTCCTGAACGTTCAAAAATCAGGTCGTATGAAAATTCCTTTTGGAATTGCTCAAACCGGTAAAGCCTTCAGAAACGAAATTGTTGCAAGACAATTTATTTTCCGTATGCGTGAATTCGAACAAATGGAAATGCAATTTTTTGTACGTCCGGGTGAAGAAATGAAATGGTACCACCATTGGAAAGAAACACGTTTAAACTGGCACTTGTCTTTAGGATTAGGAAAAGATAATTACCGTTTTCACGATCACGAAAAATTAGCACATTACGCAAACGCTGCGGCTGATATTGAGTTTAATTTCCCTTTTGGTTTTAAAGAATTAGAAGGAATTCACTCTCGTACTGATTTTGACTTAAAAGCACACGAACAATATTCTGGTAGAAAATTACAATATTTTGATCCGGAACTAAATGAAAATTACGTGCCATACGTAGTAGAAACTTCAGTAGGTTTAGATCGTATGTTTTTGGCTGTTTTTGCAACTTCATTACAAGAAGAAACTCTTGAAGATGGTTCTACAAGAACGGTTCTAAAATTACCATCAGTTTTAGCACCAACAAAAGTGGCTATTTTGCCATTGGTTAAAAAAGACGGATTGCCGGATATCGCCAGAAAAATTATTGATGATTTAAAATGGGATTTCAGTGTGGCTTATGATGAAAAAGATGCTGTAGGACGTCGTTACAGAAGACAAGATGCTCTTGGAACTCCGTTTTGTGTTACAGTTGATCACCAAACAATCGAAGACGAAACAGTAACAATTCGTCATAGAGATACAATGAAACAGGATCGTGTAAAAATTTCTGAACTGAAAGACATTATCGAGAATGAAGTTTCTATGAAAAACTGGTTGATGAAAATGTAATTTTCTTAAATCAATATTATAATAAATCCCAAATTCCGTACTGGAATTTGGGATTTTTTTAATTTTACAAATGCAGTTCGTCGGACTTTTTTGCATTTCACCTATATGTGTTAACATTTGTTTGTAATGTATTAACAATGAAATAGTAAAATAACTGAAATTCGTATTTTTAATTGCGGATAAAACACTAAAAATAAATTTTTTCAAAAGTATTGATGAAACTACAGGGATAGTTGTCGGGGATTCATGAAAAATCAACAAAAACTGATATTGAAAAAGTATTCGTATATTATTATTGACGATGATGCTGAAAGTATTTTGAAAACCAGAGCAATTGCCGAAGGTTTTTCAGAATTAACTTTTATGGCTTCGGCTACGAATTATCAGGACGGTTTGTATTTAGTGTTACAACACCGGCCTTCGATTGTTTTTTTAGAAATTGATCCTTTGGACATATCCAGCAATTTATCGCTTGCTTTTATAAACGAGCTTTACAGATTCCTGCCTCTTATTCCCAAAATAATAATTACTACCCCAAAAAAAGAGCTTGCTTTTGAAGCCATTCAGTACAATGTTTTTGATTATATCCTGAAGCCTCTTCGCGCAATAGACGTTTTAAGAACAATTTTAAAATTGGATAAAACGGTTCACGAAACGAATGTGGCAGAAATAAGAAACGAAATTACCTCTTCTGCACTTCCTTTTATACAAAAGCCGCAAAAGATAGAGACTCCTCTTATTATATGCATTAAGTCATATGGTGACCATCGTTATATGAATGCAGCCGATATTTGCTATTTTCAGGCTGATAATAATTCGACAGATATTTATTTGAATTCAGGCGAAATGATCACCGCCTTTAAAACTTTAAAGCATTTTGAGAGTATTTTGTCGCATCCTTTTATCCGAATTCACAATAGTTATATTATCAACAAAAACTATATAGCAAGAATTCATAACGGAAGCTCAGTTTGTTACATAAAAAATTCGCTAAAAAAGATTCCTTTTTCTAAAACCTACAAATCAAATGTAGATCTAATTATAGCAGATTTTTCTATAGGAAATTACTTAGAAGTCTAAAAATTAGGCATTTACATAAATTTGATACCCATTGACTATCAATTGGGTATGATCTACCATAAACCTGTTTTTTCGTATAAATTTTTTTTGAATTCGGAGTTAGTTTTACACCATGATTCGCACACGGCGATGATTCTCCAAAAACAAAAAAAATCAACATTTAATACCTCAGATCATGAAAAAAGCAGCTTTAACATTCGGATTATTTTCTTTAGTAATGGTAGCAACATCATTCGCTACTCCTGAAACTACAAATTTCTTAGCAGTTTCAGATTCTATTAAAATCGTGCCTATCGATGGAGGTGCTACAGGAAAACAAAAGAAAGGTGATCAAATAGCAAACAATGCAAAACAATTGACTTTTGCCAGCGTTAATCAATCTATCGGAACAGATAAAAAAGTAGACTAAGCTGCAATTTGAATAAATTTATATTAGGCTGTTAATTTTAACAGCCTTTTTTTGTGTCTATAGTTTTACTATTTTTGGTAAAACTCAAAGACACAAATTGAAAAAGCAATGTAAAATAATATTAATTTTATTCTTTGTTCTATTGGCATGTACCAAGAAAAAAGAATCAGGTAAAAATATAATTTCCCCCGCAGATAGTCTTCCTACGTATCTTTCGTTAGCAAACGAAAACAATTTGCCTTTACAGATTAAACAAAATTACAGTCAGAAAGCTTTAGCTATCATCTTAAACCAAAAAGATGACTCTCTTAATAAAGCAAACCTTTTTAAAGTCGCCAATCGTTATTACAACATGAGCGATTGGAAATCATACCTTCAAACCACTAAATTAATTCTCGAAAGGGCACAAAAATCTCAGGACTCCGTGCACATCGCCAAAGCCTATATGTACTTAGGTGATTATTATGAATCCCAATCGATTTCTGACAGTGCCTTTATGAATTATTTTAAGGCCGAAAAGCTTTATTTAAAAATAAATGATCAGTACAATTTAGCAAAAACGTTTTTAAATAAAGCAAGCCTGCAATATAACGAGGGTGATTTTTTTGAAAGTGAAATAGGGGTTTTTAAAGCTTTACGCAGTTTAAAAAAACAACAAAAAGTAAACGATCTTTATTATGAAAGCTATAACCTGTTAGGAATATTGTATAATGAAAGAGAAGAATATACAAAGGCATTAGAGTTTCAAAACAAAGCTTTAGCAATTTTAGAAGATAAATCGATACTGGCATTTTATCAATATAAAGCAGCATCACTCAATAATATTGGCTTTATCCATATGAAAATGGGCGATTATAAAAAGGCTAAGTTTTTTTTTGAAAAAGGATTGGCACAAGAAAATCTTTTTGAAGACAGGGCAAGTTTATACGCTATTCTGCTCGATAACCTGGGATATTCTAAATTCAAATTAAAAGAGCAAGATCAGTTGCCGGAGTTGTTTTATAAATCTTTAAGAATTAGAGACAGTCTTGATCTTACCTCGGGAGTAGTTTCGAGTAAAATTCATTTGTCTGAATATTTTGCTTTTAAAAGAGATACTTTCAAAGCATTTCAGTTTTCAAGGCAAGCATTAACTTTGTCCCGTACATCAAATAAGTTCGTGAATACACTAGAAGCGCTCAAACAAATTGCTGTAGTCGACCCCAAAAACGCATCGTTATATTCTAGAGAATATATTAAGCTGAACGATAAAATGGTAAAATCAGAACGAAAAATGGGAGAAAAGTTCTCTCGTATTGAATATGAAACCAACGAAATAAAAGATCAAAACTCAAATCTTCAGGAAAAAAATAAAACCCTGATTTATGTTTTTAGTATTTGTACCTTAATAGGTTTGTTTTTTTATGTTTACAAAACACAACAAGCCAAAAACCGGGAATTACTCTTTAAGCAACAGCAGCAAATAGCAAACGAAGATATTTATAATTTGATGATTTCGCAGCAAAACGATATCGAGCTCATGCGTATTAAAGAAAAGAAAAAAGTAGCGCAGGATTTGCATGATGGCGTTTTAGGGCGAATGTTTGGGGTGAGGATAAGCCTGGATAGTTTAGATAAGATCGATGAGGCGGAGGCAGCTCTAAAAAGAAAAAAATATTTAACAGAACTTAAAAATATCGAGCAGGATATACGTGAAATTTCGCATGATTTAAATCGGGAGAAATCCGAATTAATTAATAATTTTATCGCGATTTTAAACAAATTGTTCGAAGACCAAAAAAACACGTATAAAGCAGAATTAATAACCTCTTTCGATTCTAATATCAAATGGGAATTGGTGAGTAATGCCGTTAAAATTAATTTATACAGAATTGTTCAGGAGGCACTTCAAAATTGTAATAAGTATGCAAATGCAAACACTATAAAAGTCGAGTTTAAAAGTGAAATAAATCATTTGGTTTTGTCTATTTCTGATGATGGAGTTGGTTTTAATGCCAAAAAATCAAAAAATGGTATAGGTTTGCATAACATTCAATATAGAGCTGCAGAATGCAAAGGCACAGTACATTTAAAGTCTGCTCCGGAAGAAGGAACGCTTCTTATAATAAAAGTGCCCATAGACCAGAAAATTAACCTACAAAATAGATGACAATTGATTCAAATGCCTCAGATCCTCAATTAATTAAAAAGAATATATTGATTGTCGATGATCATCCTTTTATTATCGAAGGATATAAAAATGCCATAACGCGTTATAATCCTCATCAATATGAATTTTTAATTTCGCAGGCACACGACTGTAAATCAGGTTATGATTTAATCGAAGATGAAAATACACCGCATTTTGATGTCGCATTTTTAGATATTAGTATGCCGGCTTACGAGGAAAAAGATATTTATTCGGGCGAAGATTTAGCAAAGCTAATCCTGAAGAAAATGCCGAGCTGCAAAGTTATTTTGCTAACGATGTATACTGAATTATTAAAAATTAAAACCATAATCAGAACCATTCAGCCCAATGGTTTAATTATTAAAAATGATCTCACTTTCGACGAACTGCTTTTTGCCTTTGATAAAGTGATGAAAAATGATAAATATTACAGTCAATCTGTTCAGAAAATAATCAATCAGTCGCCTCATAATTCTATCGAAATAGATGAATTCGATAAGCAGATTTTATTTCATTTATCAAAAGGAACATCGGTTGAAGATATGCCCCAGTATATCCCGATTTCTCAAAACGCAATCGAAAAGCGTAAAGCAAGCCTTAAAGAATTGCTCAAAGTAAAATCAGGTTCTGATGAGGAATTATTGAAAGAAGCAAAGAGTAAAGGATTTTTATAAATAAAATTCCAATAAAAAAAATCCAAATTCCAATTGATACTTATATCGTTGGAATTTGGATTTTTTTTTATTTTGGAATTTAAAAGTTTACTCGCTCAAAGCATCCCAACCACGAGCCTTCAAAGGAATTTGAGTATTGGCGCGTGTAACCAGATTAATTCCTTCGCTTTCGTCTGCCATATGACCAATGATAGAGAAATTAGGATTTCCTTTTATCTTATCAAAGTCATTAATGTCAATGGTAAACAGCAATTCATAATCTTCGCCGCCATTAATAGCAACTGTTGTACTATCAATATTAAACTCTTCGCAAGTCGAAATAAATTGCGGATCCAGCGGCAGTTTATCTTCGTATAAATTACAACCCACTTTTGATTGTTTGCACAAATGAATAATTTCAGATGATAATCCGTCTGAAATATCGATCATCGATGTTGGTTTAATTTCAAGAGCATGTAATAAAGTACGAACATCTTTTCTTGCTTCAGGTTTTAACTGTCGCTCGATTAAATAGCTGTACATATCAAGATCAGGCTGACTGTTTGGATTCACCTGAAAAACCTGTTTTTCGCGCTCCAAAACCTGCAATCCCATATATGCGGCACCAATATCGCCGGTTACAACCAGTAAATCAGTTTGTTTAGCTCCATTTCTATACACAATTTCATCTGCATCAGCTTCACCAATTGCAGTAATGCTAATAATTAATCCTTTTTGCGATGAGGTAGTGTCGCCGCCAATAACATCAACTTTATATTCTTTTGCAGCGTGTGTAATCCCTTCAAATAATTCTTCTAAGGCTTCTAGCGGAAAACGGTTAGAAACAGCCACAGAAACCGTTATTTGCGTTGGTCTGGCATTCATGGCACAGATATCAGATATATTTACAACAACTGCTTTATATCCTAAGTGTTTTAAAGGCATATAAGCCAAATCAAAATGTACGCCTTCGATCAGTAAATCAGTAGAAACAACTACTTTCTTGTCTTTAAAATCAAGAACAGCAGCATCATCGCCTATACTTTTTAAGGTAGATTCCTGAGTAACATCAAAATTTTTGGTTAAATGTTCAATTAAGCCAAACTCGCCTAATTGCGCTATACTGGTACGTTGCGGATTTTTATCTTCGATCATTTTTTTTTAAGTTCCAAAGTTTCTAAGGTGCAAAGGTACAAAGGTTTTATCGAATTTAGCCGGAAGTTATTTTCAACCGCCTTATCTCTGCGCAAAGATGCACGGCAACGCATTTATGTCTCCTGAATTTTATTCTTTTGGAAACAGCATTTTTTTTCGGATCTTTAATAGAATTAAAAAACAGAAAAAATGAAAACATTCGATATAGTAACCTTAACCGTAAATCCTTCGGTAGACAAAAGCACTCATTTTTCTGGTCTCATTGCCGAGCAGAAAATACGATGTGCAACACCACAATTCGACGCAGGCGGAGGCGGAATAAATGTTTCAAAAGCAATTTCTCGCTTATGCGGAAGTTCACTAGCAGTTTTTACATCAGGCGGACCAGTGGGCGAAATGCTGAAAGATTTAGTAAAACAGGAAAAAGTAGATTTTGAATCAATTGAAACTAAAACGGCAACCAGAGAAAACTTTATAGCTGTTGATGATAATACCAATTCGCAATATCGTTTTGGTTTTACCGGAGATGTTTTAACTGATTCAGAAGTTCAGAAAGTTTTAGCAACCATTTCAAATCTAAAACCAAAATTTCTAGTCGCAAGCGGAAGTTTAAACGAAGGTTTGTCGACTGATTTTTATCAAAAAGTAGCTGAAATTGCCAAAGCATCAAATTCAAAATTAATCATAGATACGTCAGGAGAAGCCTTAAAGAAAGTTTTGGAAACCGGAGCATATCTTATAAAACCAAACGTGGGTGAACTCGCAAAATTAGTTGGAGTAGAACGCCTGGAAATGGAAGAAGTAAACGAAGCCGCCAAAAAAATTATTGCAAAAGGCGGAGCCGAAATTGTAGCAGTTTCTTTAGGGCCGCAAGGTGCAGTTTTGGTTACAAAAGATCATTATGAATATGTTCCCGCACCAAATGTTGCCAAAAAAAGCACCGTTGGCGCCGGAGACAGTATGGTGGGCGGAATGGTTTGGGCATTGTCTCAAAATAAAAGCCTGAAAGAAGTCATTCGCTGGGGAGTTGCCTGCGGATCTGCCGCAACAATGAATGAAGGAACACAATTGTTTAAATACGAAGATGCACATCGTTTGTTTGAATGGTTGAAAAACAAATAAAGATCCAATTAAAGATTTAAGAAAAACGAAATGTAACCACAATCTATATCGTAGAGATGCACATTGTAGATACACCTGCATTGTAGAGGCGCGCAGCAGTGCGTCTAACACATCATAACCATAAAGTAAACCGACAAGTTTTTAAAACCTGTCGGGTTTCGCACGTAATGACATAAAGATTTTAATTGTAGAGGCGCGCAGCAGTGCGTCTCATGCCCAGTAACCCCATTTTATTCCTGTATTATTTTTTGTTTCTCCCTTTTTACACAAGGTTATATTGTGGTTAAGTTGTGTGAGACGCACGGCTGTGCATCTCTACGTTTGTCAGCAGGAAAAAAAATATTTATTTTTTTCCTGCTGACAAACCGTTGTCACCGACCCTCAATACTTTTGAAGTATTAAAAACATTTAAACTTTAAAATTATGAAAACATTAGCTGCCCAAGTAATTACTCCCGAAGATTTGTTGAAACACTGGCAAGGTCACCGCGCCCTTACTCGTCGTGTAATTGAATTGTTTCCGGAGAAAGATTTCTTTGAATTTTCGATAGGGGGAATGAGAACTTTTTCTAAACTGACAGATGAACTTTTGGCCATTGCAGTTCCGGGACTTAAAGGAATCGTAAATAAAGAAGTGAAACCCTTTAGTGAAGAAGCATCAGAAAAAATGATTTTTAAAGCGCAATATCTTGAAAAATGGGACGAAGCAACTGCTGAAATCAACCAATATTGGGAGAAATTATCAATTGAAGATTTTAATGAAAACTTTAATCTTTTTGGTCAATATGAATTTCCGGTAATCCAGAATATTTTGTATTTTATTGATAACGAAGTACACCACCGCGGACAAGGATATGTGTATCTGAGAGCTTTAAATATTACTCCTCCTTTTTTCTGGGAAAGATAACATTTTTGAAGATTGTCTAAATAAAAAAACTCCTGAGATGAAAGTAAAATTCAGCTTAGGAGTTTTTTTATAACAGTTTTTTTCTGTTGCGTTCGATAAGTTCCAAAACCCGGTCTTTTAATCTTTGAGGTTCTAAAATTTCAGCATAATCACCAAACGTTAAAAACCAACGCGAAAAACCTTCTTCGATATTGCGTGACATGAAGGTCATTTCGATCTCGTCGTCCACTTCTTTTTCAGAAACAAATCCATGATATTTTTGCTCGTATCGAAGATAATTGATGATTTTTTTCGAAGCTAAAATCCGGACTTTCGTCGTCGGAATTGTTTCGTTTTTCTTTAAATAAGTTTCTAGTGAGTCGTGTTCTATTGTAAAATCACAGTCGGTTTTCTGAATTCCCAGAATTCTATCGGTTCTAAATTGGCGGTAATCTTTTCGTAAGTGACAATAACCCAGAAAATACCAATTGTTATGATCATGAAAAACGCCAACTGGCTCAATGTTTCTATTACTCGCTTCTTCGGCTTCAAGAGTTTTATAACAAAGTAAAATTTGTTTTTTCTCTGCAATACTTTCAAACAAAACAGCCAAAGTGTTAGGCGAACTGTCATGAAACAAGGGTTCCTGACTCTGCATTAAAATTTTCGACTCAATGTTCGAAAGCCAGTCTTTATCATTACTCCTCAAAACCGATTTCAATTTATACATTGCCGATGCGTAATGAGATCCAAGTGACGGATCTGTAAATTTCTGCATCAATTTTTCGGCAGCAATAAAGCTGCTTACTTCCTCACGGGTAAACATCACGGGAGGTAATCTGTAACCATCCATTAAAGCATAACCCACTCCGGCTTCGCTATAAATAGGAACTCCAGACGCTTCAAGAGTTCGAATATCACGATATATGGTTCTTAAACTTACTTCAAAACGATGGGCTAATTCCTGCGCCTTTACAATTTTTTTAGATTGTAACTGAATAAGAATAGCAATAATCCGGTCAAATCGTTTTGGGGTTTCGTCCATTTTTTCTTTTAATTGAAGATTCAAAGATACAAAGGTTCGAAGTTTTGAAATAAAAAAAGCTGTCCCAAATTGAGACAGCTTTTTTGAAGATTTAAGCGATATAAATCTAGAATCTGTATAAAAGACCAAATTGTGGTTGGTCGAAAATGTTTTCAAATAAATTAATGTTTAAATTAAAAGTATCTGATGATGGTCCATTTTCAGGAGAAACACTGTTATACGCTAATACATTAGCCAATGTAAAAGTTACCGCAATGTTTTTGGTCACAAAATAATTTAATCCAACAGTGATATCTGCTGTAATACTATTATCAGTGTCATCTTCAATTCCTTCAATCTTAGTTTTATTGCTTCCAAACCCTAAACCTGCTTCAGCAAAAGCTTTAAAACGTTTTTTGTCTAATTCCAAAAAGTAGTATCTCGCAAAAGCACCAACTCCGAATACGTTGGTTTTTGTTTCCGGAACAGTTTCTTCTTTTTTACTAGAGTAATCTAATTTTGCTCCAACGGCTAATTTGTCATTTAGTAAATACCCGAATTTTGGACTAAATCCATAATAATCGGTTTCTCCACCTGTACTAATTTTGATCGAACCCTCTAGAAACATATCGCCTTTTTCAAAAGTTATACCTTTTGCAGAGTTTGTTTCAGCGTCTACTTCGTCTTGTTGTGCATTCGCGAAGGAAAAAGTTAACATTGATAAAATAATAAAAAATCTAGTTTTCATAATAATTGCTTTTAAAAGTTGTAAGATTAAAATTATGTTTTTAGAATTAAATCCTTTGCAAAAGCAATCAATTGCATTAAAAATGAAGTTATTGAGTTAATAATCTTACTTTTTTATAAGTATTTACGTGTTTATTTTTAGGTTTTTATTATGATTTAATTAGTATTAATGAGTGAGAATTGGAGTGTAATCTTGGTAAAACAGGGCTTTTTTTGAAGCAAAAAATAAAGTTTTTAGAGTTTGAAAGTTTAAAATTTATAAAATGTCGGCAACGCTAATCGTAGAGACGCACAGCAGTGCGTCTACTCAATCTATGTTAATTTCGTTAAAAGTATTATATAAGTTGTCCGTAAACTTTGCGGGAGACGCACAGTAGTGCGTCTCTACGATATGCGTGGTGTAATATATTGTGGATATATTTTGAAATTTATGTAGAAAAAACAAAACAACAAAAAACCCGACAACTTTCATCATCGGGTTTAATCTATATTCTGTTTTAAAATTAAGCTTTAAATTTTCTGAACGATTGGATCATTTCATATAATCCAAAAGCCACTGCTATTTTGCCAATTATGAAAGGGAATAAACTAATAAAACAATTGAATTTTAAAATGCTTTCTCCAGATTCATAATATTCATTTTTGAAATCGGTAATTAGAAAAAATCTAAAATAACCAAAAATAAAATCTGCCCAATTATTTAAATTAACAGTTTTGTGGATGTTTTCAGATATATAAAAAGAAGAAAAAAACACAGCACCGATGATTACGGTAAAACAAAATGCCCAAAACCAATTTCCAAAATTAGAGGACCATTTTGTAGCCCATAGAATTGATGCATCTTTGAAGTTTTCTGAAAAATTTAGTTCTTTATAATGAGCGGTAAGTTCATAATTTCTATAAGTATTAAAATCTATTTTATTTTCAGTCTTTTGAAGTTCTTGTTTGATTGCTCTTAAGGTTCTTTTCCATTGTAATATTTTAGATTTATCTTTTAAGTAAGATTTATTAAGTACCTTTTTTATTTTCATTTCATCAAAATAAGCCCCACCGCCAAATTTCACTTCAAATAATATTAGAGTATCGAATACTGCATCAGTAAATGAAGAAGATTTTGCAAAAGTACATCTACTAATGTCTAAAACATGGAGCTTAGATTTATTAAAAAGTGAAAATCCTTTAAATTCACAAGCCAGAAATTTTAATTTTGATTGATTGGAATTTTTACAATTTTCAAACCAGATTGTACTCAAAAAATCACAATTTTCAAATTGAAATGAATCATTGAAATTTTATTCGGAAAATGAAACTTTTACAAAATTACTTTTATAAAAGCCTGGGAATTCAAAAGCAGAACCTGCTGGTTTTCGATTTTCGCTAGTAGAATTGAATGTAACTTTTTTGAACAATACAAGATTTAAAAAAGAATTACTTCCAAACAATACGTTTGTAATTGTAGAGCTGTTGAATGAGCAAATACTACTGCTTTTTCCAAATGTATTTCCAGTAAATTGAAATTTTCCTTTTATATGATTTAGATATTCAATTACTATAATATCAATTTCCGAATTTCTTACAATGAAATCCGTAGTTAGTTCTGGTTTTTCAATATTTGAATCATTCGAGAACTGAAAAAGGTTTAATTTAACTTTTAGTCCACTAGTTCCAATATTTATTGATTTTATAGCTTGAGTATTTTTAAAAATTAACTGGTCAAAAACAATATGTGAAAAATTTACATCACAGTTAAAAGTGCAATTTTCAAATTCGATTACTAATATTTCATTATTAATATTTTTAAATTCTAAAAGCTTGCTATTGAACGTGCAATTTTTAAAGGTTACCAAATTAGATTTTAAAAAACTAACAGTAACTGTTTGCTCGGTTAAATCGAATGTTTCATCTATAAAGATATTTTCATTTGATAGTTTATTTTGAAAATTTAATATTGTACTCATAAAAATTATTTCTTTTCCAAACTTAAACAAAAAACCCGACAACTTTCGTCATCGGGTTCAATCTATATTCTATTCTCTTTATTCTAAAAAAAATCTAATCGTTAAGTTTCAAAACAGCCATAAAAGCTTCCTGAGGAATTTCAACATTTCCTACTTGTCTCATACGTTTTTTACCTTTTTTCTGCTTCTCAAGTAATTTACGCTTACGCGAAATATCACCACCATAACATTTTGCGGTAACGTCCTTACGAAGTGCTTTAATCGTTTCACGAGCAATAATCTTAGCCCCAATTGCTGCCTGAATCGGAATATCAAATTGTTGTCTTGGGATTAACTCGCGTAATTTCTCGGTCATTTTTTTACCGATGTTGTAAGCGTTGTCTTCGTGAATCAAAGCTGAAAGTGCATCAACCGTTTGAGCGTTCAAAAGAACATCCAGTTTAACTAATTTCGAAGTTCTCATTCCTATTGGAGAATAATCAAAAGAAGCATAACCTTTAGAAACTGTTTTTAGACGATCGTAAAAATCGAATACGATTTCCGCCAAAGGCATATCAAAATTCAATTCAACACGTTCTGTTGTCAAATACGTTTGATTGGTAATTTGACCACGTTTTTCGATACACAAACTCATTACGTTTCCAACGAAATCAGATTTTGTAATGATGGTTGCTTTAATATATGGTTCTTCAACTCGATCTAAACGCGATGGTTCCGGTAAGTCAGAAGGATTGTTTACAACAAATGGAACTTCTGGTTCTTTTTTGGTGTAAGCCAAATACGAAACGTTAGGAACTGTAGTAATTACGGTCATGTCGAACTCACGCTCTAAACGTTCCTGAATAATTTCCATGTGCAGCATTCCTAAGAATCCGCAACGGAAACCAAATCCTAACGCTGCAGAGCTTTCAGGAGTAAAAACTAGCGAAGCATCATTTAGCTGCAGTTTTTCCATAGAAGAACGCAAATCTTCGTAATCTTCAGTATCAACAGGGTAAATTCCGGCGAAAACCATTGGTTTCACATCCTCAAAACCCGTAATCATATTGGTTGTAGGCGTTTTAGCATCTGTTAGTGTATCACCAACTTTTACTTCTTTGGCTTCTTTAATTCCTGAAATCAAATAACCAACATCACCAGCAGAAATTACATTTTTAGGAACCTGATTTAGTTTTAAAGTTCCAATTTCGTCAGCAAAATATTCATTGCCTGTAGCCATGAATTTAATTTTTTGCCCTTTTCTAATTTCTCCGTTTTTTACACGGAAAATAACTTCAATTCCACGAAACGGATTGTAATGTGAATCAAAAATCAAAGCTTGTAAAGGCTCATCCACATTTCCTGACGGAGGCGGAATTTTTTCGATAATGGCAGCTAAGATATTCTCAACACCAAAACCTGTTTTTCCGGAAGCATGAATAATATCTTCTAATTTGCAACCTAATAAATCGATAATATCGTCACTAACCTCTTCAGGATTAGCACTTGGTAAATCTACTTTATTCAAAACCGGAATAATTTCCAGGTCATTTTCTAAAGCGAGGTATAAGTTTGAAATCGTTTGTGCCTGAATACTTTGTGCAGCATCAACAATCAAAAGTGCGCCTTCGCAAGCTGCAATAGATCGTGAAACTTCGTATGAAAAGTCAACGTGACCGGGAGTATCAATAAGATTTAAAATATATTCTTCTCCTTTATAGGTATATTCCATCTGAATGGCGTGACTCTTAATGGTGATTCCACGCTCACGTTCCAGGTCCATGTTGTCAAGCAATTGAGCTTTTTCTTCACGAGCTGTAACGGTTTGTGTAGCGCCCAATAAGCGGTCTGCCAATGTACTTTTACCGTGGTCAATGTGTGCAATAATGCAAAAGTTACGTATCTTCTTCATTTTATAATATCAATTCTCTATACGAGTTTAAGTAATTCCGGGTATAAATTTGTTCTGTAACAATTGCTTTACAGAGTGTTATTAAGGCGCAAAGATAGCGCAAAGTTTTGGATTCTGGAATGATGATTACTGATTGTTGGAATCTGTAATTTAAAATCAGTTTTAAAACTCAAAATTGAAACCTTTTTCAGTGAGTTTTTTATAGATTTCGGGATCAAATTTATAGAGTTTTGCGGCTCTGTGCGAAACATCTTTCTGTTTTTCGTCAAGTGCGACTAATAATTTCATGTGCAGTATTTTTCTGCGGAAATTTGATTTGTCCAATTCAATTCCTAATATTTCTTCGTAGAGATGCATTAACTGCAAAAGAGTAAATTTCTCCGGCAAAAGATTAAAACCAATTGGTGCCTGGCGAACACGATTACGCAATTGCATCAAACTAAATTCGAGAATTTCGTTGTGGTCAAAAATCAAATCAGGAATGTCTTTAATTTTATACCATTTGGCTTCAATTACAGAAATGCTGGCTTTAATATTATAATCTTCCCGATTAACCAGAGTATAATAACCAACTGTTATAACTCTCGTACTTTTTACACGATCAGGATTTGTAAAAGCTTTTAGCTGTTCGAGGTAAATATTGTCAAGACTTGTAAGTTCATATACTATTCGAAGCGCAGCATTATCAATACTTTCGTCTAAATATAAATCTCCACCAAGAAGCCCCCATTTTCCGGCACTTGCTCCTCCGGCATGTTGTACTAAAAGCACTTCCAGGTTTTTTTTATCGAAAGAAAAAATAACGCAGTCAATCGTAATTCCATGTATAACTGTTTTTTTATCTGCAGCTATATTGGTATTTGTTTCCGAAATATTTTGAGAAGATGAAGAGGCCATTAAAATTCAAAGTTAAATCCTTTTTCCGTCAATTTTTTGTAAATATCAGGATCAAACTTATATAATTTTGCGGCTCTGTGTGAGACATCTTGTTGTTTTTCATCTAAAGCAACCAATAATTTCATGTGAAGAATTTTTCTGCGGAAATTAGATTTATCCATTTCGATTCCCAAAATTTCTTCATATAAATGCATCAATTGTAATAAAGTAAATTTTTCAGGCAAAAGATTAAATCCAAGCGGCGCCTGACGAACTCTGTTTTGCAAATGTTTTAAACTGTAAGCCAGAATTTCATTATGGTCATAAATCAAATCCGGAATGCTATTAATTTTATACCATTTAGCATCAGCGGCCGTAAAACCTGCTTTAATATTATAATCTTCTCGTTTTACCAAAGCATAATAACCAATGGTAATAACGCGTCGAAGCGGGAAACGATCCGGATCTCCAAAAGCTTTTAATTGCTCTAAGTAAATATTATCAAGACCAGTAAGTTCGTTCAATAAACGATGTGCGGCATTATCTGTACTTTCTTTTTTATAAATCCATCCTCCCGGAAGTCCCCATTTTCCTTTACTAATACCTTCTCCGTGTTGTACCAATAGTACTTCTAAACTTCCTTTATCAAATCCAAATATGACACAGTCAATCGTGATCGCATTCATTGCGGTTTGTTCACCTTTTAAAGATGAATCGTCGTCTACATTTTTGACCATATGCTACTTAAATTTTAAACAAATTAAATAAATAAAATGTATAGTTGGTTTTATAAATCCTTTATATTTTTTTTAACGAAATAATTTTCTGACAATCAGTTGTTTGTAATTAGTTAAAAAATGCCATTATAAAATTATAATTTCTAAACGGCTGATTGTCAAATCGCTAATTCGTTATTTTTTTGATATTTTTTTATTCTATTTCACTTAATATTTTATTGTATTCATAAAAATGATCCTCTTATTATCAGAATTGGAAAAATATAACCCTAATATTTTGTTAATATAGAAAAAATGTTTTACACTTGTAGTCAAATTAACCATAAGATAAGTTCAGTTTGACTATAAGTTTAAAATGGACAAATCTATAACTAACTTAAAATACCACCAAATGTTTTTTTTAGGAATTGATTTAGGAAGCTCTTCGATAAAATTATCAGTTTTCGATCCTGAAAAAGGAGTGACTATTGGAGCAGTGAGCGTTCCGGATTTTGAAATGCCAATTATTGCACAACAATTTGGTTGGGCAGAACAAGATCCTGAATCCTGGTGGCAGTATGTTAAAGACGGAATCCAGCAATTAGGCGCAAAATCGAATATTGATTTAAAGAAAATTGCCGGAATTGGAATTGCTTATCAAATGCACGGTTTGGTTTTAACCGATGAAAATTTGAATCCCGTTCGTTCTTCGATTATTTGGTGCGACAGCCGCGCTGCGATTATTGGAGATGAAATTTATGCTAAAATTGGAGCAGAAAATTGCCAAAAAGAAATTTTAGGAAGTCCGGGAAATTTTACCGCATCAAAACTAAAATGGGTAAAAGACAATCAGCCTGAAATTTTCGCAAAAGCAAAATACATGATGCTTCCTGGCGATTTTATTGCTGCCAAATTATCAAAAATAGCTCAAACAAGTACATCAGGATTATCAGAAGCTGCTTTGTGGAATTTCTCTGAAGGAAAACTGGCTACAGAAATCCTTTCTCAAATGGGATTGTCTTCAGATATAGTTCCGGAAATTGTTTCCAATTTTGGAATTCAGGCCACCATTCACCCCGAAATTGCTCAGGAATTAGGATTAAATCCCGATGCTAAAATTACCTACAGAGCCGGAGATCAACCCAACAATGCATTGTCATTGAATGTTTTAAAACCCGGCGAAATTGCTACAACAGCCGGAACTTCGGCAGTAGTTTATGCCGTAAGCGATCAGGATGTTTACGACAAACAAAACAGAATCAATACTTTTTTACATGTTAATAATACAGAAGCCGAAAAGCGCAACGGAGTGATGTTGTGCATAAACGGTTCTGGAATTTTATACCAATGGTTACGCAAAATCATGTCGGTTGACAGAGCGGAATTAATTGCGTACGAAAAACTAAATGCAGAAGCTGCAAAAGTTGAAGCCGGAAGCAACGGACTTCGTTTTTACCCTTTCGGAAATGGCGTTGAGCGTATTTTCAATAATAAAAATGCCACTTCGGGAATTCAGAATTTAAACTTCAATATTCATCAGCCATCACATTTGGTGCGCGCAGCCTGCGAAGGAATTGTGTTTGCCATGAATTATGGTTTTGATGTGATGAAAGAAGTTGGAGTTTCTGGAACTGTAGTTCGTGCCGGAAATTCGAACCTGTTTTTGAGCCCGGTTTTTAGAGAAATCTTCACCAATACAACACAAACAACTTTAGAATTATACAATACATCCGGAGCCGAAGGTGCAGCAAGAGGCGCCGCTTACGGTTTAGGATTTTACAATTCGCTGGACGAAGCTTTCGCAGGATTGCAATGTTTAGATCGTATTGAACCCAACAAAATCCTGACATCGCAATATCAGGATTACTATCAGGAATGGAAAAGTCAAATTAAAATAGAACAATAATAATGAGCACAACTAATCAATATTTTAAAAACATCGATACTATTAAGTTCGAAGGCAGAGAAAGTACTAACCCATTGGCATTTAAATGGTACGATGAAAATCGTGTCGTTGCGGGAAAAACTTTAAAAGAGCATTTACGTTTTTCGATGGCTTACTGGCATACGCTATGTAATACAGGCGGAGATCCGTTTGGAGCTTCGACTGAAACTTTTTCATGGGATAAAAATGAAAATGTGATTTTAAGAGCTAAAGACAAAATGGATGCGGCTTTTGAATTCATGACAAAATTAGGTTTGCCTTACTATTGTTTTCATGATGTTGATGTGGTAGATGATGCACCAACATTGGCAGAATTTGAAACTCGTATTCAGACTATGGTTGAATATGCCAAACAAAAACAACAGGAATCAGGAATTAAATTGTTGTGGGGAACTTCAAATTTATTCAGCAATCCACGCTATATGAATGGTGCAGCAACCAACCCAAATTTTGATGTTTTGGCGTATGCAGGAGCTCAGGCAAAAATTGCTATCGATGCAACAATTGCTCTTGGCGGAGAAAATTATGTTTTCTGGGGAGGACGTGAAGGCTATATGAGTTTGTTGAACACAAACATGAAAAGAGAATTAGACCACTTAGGAAGATTCTTAAATACTTGTAAAGATTACGCACGCAAAGAAGGTTTTAAAGGAAACTTCCTTATCGAACCAAAACCAATGGAACCAACCAAACATCAATACGATTATGATGCGGCGACTTCACTAGGTTTCATCAATAAATACGGACTTCAAAACGATTTTAAATTAAATCTTGAGGTAAACCACGCAACACTTGCCGGACATTCTTTTGAACATGAATTGCAGGTTGCTGTTGATGCAGGAATGTTAGGAAGCATTGATGCAAATCGTGGAGATTACCAAAATGGTTGGGATACAGATCAATTCCCTATTAATCTTCAGGAAGTGACTCAGGCTATGTTGGTTATCCTTGAAGGTGGCGGAATTCAGGGTGGAGGTGTAAACTTCGATGCTAAAGTGAGAAGAAATTCAATCGATTTAGAAGATAAATTCATTGCACACATCGCAGGAATGGATGTTTTTGCAAGAGGATTAATCTGCGCAGATCAGATACTACAAAATACAGATTACAGAAAATTACGCACACAGCGTTACAGTTCATTTGACGGCGGAAACGGAGCGAAGTTCGAAAACGGAGAATTATCTCTTGAGGATCTTAGCAAAATTGCCCGTGCAAGTGGAGAACCTCAACCATTAAGTGGAAGACAGGAATTATTCGAACAGATTATTTCGAATGCGTACTAAGACTAAAAATTACTAACTATAATTTAAACCAATTCTTAACTATTATGAAAAGCAAACATTGTAT
>Ga0247803_1000563_pt1 | contig 19885 bp, 19 predicted proteins | sample UWRJL014104B1_FD_180928 | JGI IMG/M metagenome (GOLD analysis project Ga0247803, IMG submission 180928) | Plant litter microbial communities from Arlington Agricultural Research Station in Wisconsin, United States - UWRJ-L014-104B-1 | ecosystem: Environmental > Terrestrial > Plant litter >...
CCTTAGTAGTCTCCTCAGGATCCCATTGCAAAACCGCCGCAGGGTCAATGCTCGAAAGAAGGGCGTGGTACAGCTGCTCTGGACTTAGCGGCTGCTTTGCAAAGAGCACCCACTGAATGCACAGGACCAGCCGATATTTATTGTGCGAATCGCGCGTTAGGATGTCGCCGAACAGTTTATGCAAGTCGCCAGGAATCTCCTGCAGTTTCTGTCGAAGCGCATGCACTTGCCCGTCGTCGAATTCTTTGTTTAAGATATCCACGACGAGAATGACCCACATAAAGATCCCCGATGCCTTCTCTTGAAGCTCAACTCGGACCTGCTGAGCAGTCTTGCTCTTTCCGATCTTTAATTCAGCCTCAACGTAGTCAGTAATGTCTTGAGTATGCCCCACTTGTCCGTCCAGAATCAGCTCCAGTCTATTGCGGATCGTGATATGCGGATAGTGCCTGCTTGAGAAGCAGACCTGGAAGCAAATGCTGTTTGACACAGCTAGCTCGCCAATGTGCTCGAAGAATTGGATCATGTCCCGAACCTGTTGCTCTTTGCACTCGTCTAGCGCGTCGACGAAGCACACTACACGAGACTGTCCTAGTGCTAGTATTGCCTGCTCTATTAGCGTTTTTAGTGGTTCGATGCTCCACAGGTGGTCTGCGCTGAAAATTGATGTTGAAAGGCTGAGCGAGTCGAAGATGCTCTGGAGCGCTGGAAGACGTTCAAGCAGTTGTAGTAGCAGCGAACGGTATACCCCAATCGTAGACTTCTCTATGTCTTCGCCCCGTGCGTTGAAGAAGAAAGAGAGAACAACGCGGCCTCTCATTGTCTTGCGAGCATTGATCAAAGCAAACTTCATCAACGTCGATTTTCCTGTCCCAGCATGTCCCTTGATCCACAAGAAGCCGTGGTGTTCACCTAGCTTAGTTGTATCGAGCCAATCCAGGTACTGCGCATTCTTAAGAAGCCATCTGCACGTCTTGGTATGGGCGGTCTTGATCGTCATCTGGCGCGCATCGATCTGCTTAAAGCGTAAGGACTCTAGAAAGCTCTGTCTTTGTTCGTCGTTCAGTGATGTCTGGGTTCGTTCCTGGTAGTGAATGGGGACTATCATAGTAAGATCAGATTGCATCTGCACTTGAGCGCAATGGAGTTACGTACGCGTGGCAGTTCGTTGTCTGTCACAGTCAGCAGCGCGTTTGTAGGATGCATTTACCCGAGACCAGATTCAACTCACTCTACAAAATCGTTTTCTGCGCTACTGAGGATGTCGATCTGACGGCGCTTGAGGGAAGACCGATCAGGAGAGGGTGACTGAAGGCACCTTTCTGTCATAACATCAGTCTGGAGGCACCGTTTGTGGCAGTACGACCGTTGGACTGACTGCTCGCGCCGTTCATGGCATCCTCCGCCCGCCTTGTTTTCATTACATTTGCCGCTGGAATGGCCGAAAGTAACTCCTTCGCATACGCCGCTGCCGCTCCTGCCGCGTTGGCCTGCCACCGCTTGTTCTTGTGCGAGTCGGCGTAGTCGCTGATGCCGCGGATGACAAGACACGGGAAGTTGTTCATCAGGCCCGCCGCCTCCATCTCGAAGCACAGCACTCCACCGAGCTCTGCGCTGACTCGATCCCTCTCAAGAGCATTCTTTATCACCCGATTACCAGACGCGATCGTCCCGTAGTGCACCACCGCTTCTGCTTTCCTCTCGCGTTGTGATCGTACCTGTTGTCTGTCGGCGCCGCACTGATCGCACGCAAGGCCGCCTTCATGGTTGTAAGCTGCCTCAAACAAGACATCGGGTCCTGTTCTGTTGCGCTGGAAGGTGGGGATGCGCTCGAGTGGGGAAACGTGGTCGGATAGCGTGCTCTCGCCCAGCAATCCATTTGCCCGTACTGTGCTCACAGCGCTGAGCAGTATCTGCGGCGGTGAGTTTAACGACCCAGTCCGCTCAAACCCGTTCAGTGTCGTTTTCCCAAAGTCGTACTGTACCACTCCGCCGAAGCTCTGCTGTGGCTGGCTCACTACCACGTCTCCAAGTCGGATGTCTGCCTCTGCGCTTGGAACGCCTCCGCCAATGCCCACCATTAGTCCGAATCGGATTCCCTTGAAGGCTGTCATCATCTGCGTCGCTACAGCCGCCGCTGGATTGTTCCCAATGTGGCCTGCTGGCAGGCACACGATCACGACGTTGTGGCCTGCAATTGACCCCATGCAGTATACGTTCTCATCATTACCACTAACACCGCGACTAACATCCCCATGCTTCTCGTCGAGCATCACCTTCGCTGCCGCCAGCTCGACAGGCAGCGCGCACACCCATCCGACGGTGTACTCTCCACGGTGTAGTTGGCGTGGCATTCGGGATGGCTACGAGGGGGGAAAGGGGAGTGGATGAGTGACTGTTGGGGTATCACTTTTGGAGAGTATGCCATAAAATCATGATCTGGCAGCAGCAGCAACGTTGTTGACAATTGCCGCCGCTCAGTCTCAGCCTTGTCGCCTGCGCTGCAGCCAGACGCCTGCCTGTTAGCTGAGTAAATGGTCAGAGGTGCACGGCTGATTCTGTCGAGCGCAGCCGTAAGCGCTAGTCAGTGGTGGGACGGATCCGGCTCGTTCATTGGTTAGCCTGACAGTTGGGCGCTTGAAACATTGCAGCTAGACAGATGAAGTGTAGCGTAACTTTGACCGATGACTAACTCACGCGCTAAGCCACCGTGGCGTGCCCGTTTTACTGTGCTCCTTACAGGGAAGCTCTATGTGTCTCCTCTCTTCATTTCCCGTTGGCATTACAGCCTCGAGAACTGAGCTCTCTTACTAGCTACATCGTCCTGTGGGTCTGAGATTAAAAACAGGACAGGTCTCATTGTCGAACACAGAGTTGCAGCCAAAGCGCGAACTATCGCCACGAATGGAACGATCAACATCGCACTCAGACCATCGTACTTTTGTAATTCACCTGGCGTTATATGCTGAAGCAGTGGAATGCTAATATTGCACTCTCGGCACAGTTATACTACTGCGTGGTCTCACACAAAATCTTCGGGAAAATAATGGTGTTCCGCTACAGTTGGCGTTCCGCTACGGGTGGATGCACGGTAGTCCCAAATACATCCTTTCATCACTGGCCTGTTTTCCTCTGGCTCCAAATGAAAATTCTGACATTGCCTTATCTGCCATCTCTTTGTGAACACGAATCTTACCTGCTGCTTCTTTCCGATCTTGATTTGTCACCAGCGGAGAACTTCTATTCGATGCAATGTGTCTCGATCGTATTTCGAGAGCTTCGTCCCCTCCAGATGCCTATTTTCCACTCTGGTGTTCCGGTTCTCTGAAGAGAGGCGTCCGCTAGCAGTGTTTTGGCATCATAAACTCCGACGCACAGAAGGTTGCTCTTCACATCATGTCTCTTCACTCGCAACGTCCCAGGCAGACAACGCTCGCCAGCAACAAGATGCCAACTGTCGCAAACTCAAGCTGTTCATTGGCTCGTATTCACGTAGCTCAGTAACATAAATTTCTAGAAAGATCAATTGGTCCATCTACAGCCCAAACGAAATTCTAACATCCTCTACTACATAGCGAGAACCACGCCGTAATGAGAAGAACTATTGTACTTAGTCTTCAAAGTAGTCAAAACTCTTCCTGCGTCTAGATATCTGCGTTGTGCCGTTTGGGTCATATACTCGGTTTTTCGCAGCCTCTCAACCGCTACCACCAGAAAAATTACGAATCTCATCGTCGCCTTCGTGCCTAAAATGCGGCGACATTGCTTTATAGCTTGACATATATCCTCCACCACAGCTCTTACACTAAGCCCTCAGCATTCTCAATAGTCATAATATGGCAGCAAGTGAGTCTCAGAGCTTTACGATTACAATGACAAGGCATCTTCAGAGGTGTGGCGGCTGTGTCAGGATGATTGAGGTGATGTCGCTACACTGATCAGTACTTTCTATTGAAGCGAAATGACCATGGTCATTCCGAGGCGCAACCTGCACGTTCACACAATGATTACAGTGTAGTATGAGCCACATAGACCAATCAGCTGAGCCTGTAGTTAGAAGCTAGCGGCTGCCGCCATAAAAAGATTGGTATTAGTTACATGATCCTCTTCATCCCTACGCAAACCGTACAGTGCTTTGCAAAATCGTCTTCACTTTTTGCACACGCGTTTACTCTTTCAAAGCCATGCTCGCTCCCTCCGCCTTCCAGCCTGCCAGAGCCTGGGAACAAGAGACGTAATCGGGGTGATTGAACCCAAGAGCTAGTTGCTGACGCCGCACACATTCCACCATCAGATTGATAGCCTCCTTATCTCGGCCTTGTCTTTTCCATATCCAGGCGAGATTGGCCATGCTAGCCAGCGTAGAGGGATGGTCTGCTCCTAGCTTCTCCTTCTGAATCTCCATTACTTGCACCATGAGCTCCTCAGCCTTGTCATCTCGACCCTGTTGACTATATGTGACAGCTAGATTGGCCATGCTATTCAGCGTAGAGGGATGGTCTGCTCCTAACTTCTCTTTCTGAATCTTTATCGCTTGTACCCCTAGCTTCTCCGCCTTATTAAGTTGGCCTTGATTCCTATATGTCGCTGCCAGATTCGACATACTAGTCAGCGTAGAGGGATGGTCTGATCCTAGCTTCTCCTTTTGCATTTCCATCACTTGTACCACCACCTGTTCCGCTTCATCCCATCGTCCATCCTCATAGAGACAACTCCCGTATCTCGACATAATGTCTAGTCTCCATTCCCGATCTTTGTCAACAACATTGGATTCTAGCACAAAACGGGCATGTGGCAGATACGTCCTCCAGATACTTCTGTTCCGGTGGCTGTGGTCGGGGAATATGTCCCGAAGTCGTTCGATGACATTCTCCGTCGCTCGTACTAACACTCCTTCCTTCCGGAGCCAGTTGCGTGTCGCCAGATGCACCAGCTGATGCAGATCGAGAGCGCTGTCGATTGGCCGCTTGCCGATAAAAGAATACGCATCAAGCGTCCCGAGCGCGTCCGTCTCTTTCTTTCGCGATGGACCTGGCGGCAGGAGTGACTGCGGAATATCCTTCGGCTCAATGCAGGCCATGAATGTCAGGTAGTCGGCAGCAAGAGGGTCACGCTGCCGAATTTGCTCAAAGGATATCAACCAGGTAGTAGCCACTGGATTCTTGAGGCCGCGATATCGGCTGTCGTCCTCGAACTCCTCGCTGAGCAGGTCGATGACTTCTTCCTCTTGCTCTGCTAGTAGTGATAAGTATACTGCGAGCGATATCGCGTTTTGGTTAATGTATGCTGATGCCTGCACGATGGCTAGTGGGAGACAAGTGAGCTGTGAGAGCAGAGCATCTATGTTTCGTCGGTCTTTGGCAAGATCTGGCTTCACGAGGCACTTTTCCAACAGCTTAGCAGCCGCATCTTCTCCCATTGCAGGGACATCCACTACATTCTGCTGCGCAAGATTGACCGCAATCTTTCTGTTCCGTGTGGTGAACAGAACAGCACCCTGGCGGCTCTTCGGAATGTAGTCGACCAAAAGCAGCGGTCCTTGCTTGGCTTGCAGCCCCGGTCCAGGCTTGCCAATCCACATGTCCATGTCGTCCGCGTTGTCGAATACCAGCAGCCACCGGCCTGTGCTTTGCTTGGCGAGGTGCTCCTGCACCAGTCTTTTCACGTCTGACTCTTCGTTTTCCCACCCGTGTATGCGAAGCTGCTGCGCAGCGTCAAGGTATGCTTGATGAACCGCTTCCATGCTGATGGCGGGTATCCAGATGATGGAACAGTCAGGATACTTCTCTTTGGTCCGGAAGAGTAGCTCAAGTACAAGTTGCGTTTTCCCCACACCGCCGAGTCCCATGATGGCCATTTTTGTGGTACGCTCTTTGGCGAACAACATCCCTTCCAGCTGAGCAAGCTGGGACTCGCGGCCGGTGAAGCGCAGGTTTCTCTCAAATGGTACGATCCACGAAGTCCGATACGCTGCTACCGACTGCTGTCGAATGGTGCGCATGGCAAATTCATGTACACGAGCGGCGAAGGATGTCTCGGTCCTGTCTACTAGACGTCAGCCGAAATATTCTTCTTTCGCTACGTAAAGTCCTCGAGGTACACACTCTGTTTCAAGCCCAGGTTCTGAATGCAGTCCCGCACCCGGAAGTAACGATCTTTGTGGGTGATATATTCTTCCGTCGCTGCCTCCATCGCGCCCTTCTTCTTGTACTCGTCGAGCCCGATATTCTGCAGACCCTGCTCGACATTGAATCGGAAATACCGCTTTTCGTCAAAGTGCTTTGCATATCTCGCAATAAACATCCTTTCCGTATTCTCCGTCTCCGTCGCGATCTGCACCACTGTCTCGCTGAGGAATTTAGCCATGCTGTCCTCAAACGCCTTCTTGCCCGGGTTGCCTGTCCCGATCGAGATGAAGCACTTGACCAGCGGCTTCAGATCTCCTGTCTCTGTGCACCAGATGTTGGACGCTTCGCCCTCCACTTCATTGACGGGATTGTTGGCGCCTAGCCCGCCATCGGCAAACGAGCGGTCTCCAATACTGACGGGGTCAAAGAAGGTCGTGGCTGCAGACGTCGCTAGCGCAGTCTGGCATATCGTTGCGCGGATACTTGGCTCGTGAGGGAGGCTGTAGCTTCGGAGGCGGACAATGGCCTTTGTATGGCGGTCGGCCGTGCACACAAAGCTGGCTATGTTAGAGCAAGTCATCAAGCCATGATACACTTACGTTCTACACCCACGTTTGACACCATCATTGAACAAGTCGCGTTCGGATGTGTTGGACGCACGGCTCTGGTTGATCATTTTCAGGACTGCAGCCCCCAGCTTCGCCGAATCAAATCGCGACTTGACCTTGCCTTTGAAGTTGAAAGGAAGCAAGCTGTATGCCGTAATACACTGATCAACGTCCATCTCGAGCCGGCCGAGCATGATCGCAATAAGGCTTGCTGGATTCAGCACGTCGCATTAAAGATGTAAAGTCCATCTCACCCGCCAGTACTCGTCCCTCCGATAAGGTCGAATACTTCGCAAGGCTTCACCGAAGGAAGCTTGTCCTCCACTCGCGCGTGGTTCAGTCTGTCCATGATGCTCTTCAGGATGTAGAGCGTCGAGAGGCCTCGCACTCCGCCGCCATCGAGTGATAGAAGACACAAGCCAGTAGAGTTGATTGGGTTTGGCTCACCGCCGAGCGTGGTCGCTGTTGCTTGCTCCATTATGGCTGAGCTATATAGAAGTGCCCTCGCTCACTGCTTTCCGTTCATCTGGAAAAGACGTTCGAGCGCAGTGAGAGCACCATCAGCGCAGTGAGCAGGTTGGGCTTAGGCGCCGCCAAGCCAGCTGAAGACGGCCAGCTGAGGCTGCGACTTCGCTGATTGGCAGCGAGCGATCAGGCTGCTCCGTCTCTTGGCTGCACACCCAGAGCCCGATCATCGGTGCACATGGTTAAGAGAGTGCTAAGACTGTGGCAAACAGGCAAGGCATATAGCATCGAAGTTTGCTCTTTTGAGGAACAACTTGAGGATCCCTTATCAATCAATAGTGTAATGTAGTCTTGCGACTGCTTTTAATAGAATGAGCAAACTGAACAAACTGGACAAACACCTTTAGCAATGCGCCATATTTCACGTGACAACACTCAAATGTCAATACCGGGAGGTACGAAGGCTTGATACAGCCGAGGCACCCTAAGACATCACGCTAAGGCGGAAAGAGGTGAAGAGGCCCACTCTCTCTATCGGAGGTTTTAATTTTGTGTTCCGGGTACTCATTGAAATCTCGCTCGATGTCTAGACCTGGAACTTGTTGTCCAATGGTGTCAGTGTCCCTAACGGGTGTTTGCTCCTGGGTCTCAGGACCTGTCCCGCTCTTTGCCCTTTTTGCCATAATACCATCCCCATTTAGACCTATCCACTGGTCCGAGTTCCCTGTTGTACCGCCGATATGTGAGTCTTATTGTCTTCGGGAGCTACATGATACCCCGGAGCGTAGACTCTTGCTTCTTCCTCTGCATCGTTTGGTACGATATCATCAATCTCATGCGCCGAAGTCGCATCGAGACCTCGTAGTGATTCCACATCAAGATTGCGCTGGAGACTCGTGTCGAGCTTTTGTTGAAGGTGCATATAGATCTCGCCGTATGCTGCTGTGGCCATGTCTTTCGTCAAACATGCGCCCCGCTCTTCCTGTGTTTCCGAATACAGCTGCTGCTGTGACTCGGCATCAAACCGTTCCTGCGAGATTGCCTTGTGCCCCTCGTCCTTCAGATTTTGTTCGACATCTAGAAGTTGGGTCAGTGAAGCTGCTGCGGGAGCTTATCGATGCTACGCCGCAAGAATACATTCCGGACGCGAAAACCACGTACCAAGCCACCAATCTCATGTTCTCTTCCGGCCACTCCTTCAATCTCGCTACGAGACTGAGCGCATCGGATTTCGCTCCTAGCCATGTCGATCTCGCCCCATCCATCTCTAATGACCTATTGTAGGTGAGACATCATCGCCGTAACTGGACTTGGTAATGTTAGTCAGTAAAGCGACAAAGAATCACTATAGCATTACGTACTCGAGACTGTATTGCCCGTCTTTCTCGTCGACATCGTTGTCCGCTTGATCTTCGGCCTCGACCCCTTCCTCCACCTCAATTCTGTTCTCGCTTTCATCTTCATTAACTTCAAGATCGCATTTCTCGTTCGAATTTCCATGCTCTTGTTTGCTACACTTCATATCGTCGCAACTAGCCTCGCCCCTGTCTTTCAGCAGCTTCACTACCTGTTCGTGACCTCCGTCTGAAGCTGCGGAGAGTGCGTTGCTGTAGTATCCACCCTGCGCGTTAATGTCAGCGCCTTTGTTAAGCAGTAGTTTCACTACCTGCTTGTAGCCTTTGTAGGAAGCCGCCTGGAGTGCGTTGCCGTAGTATCTACCCTCCGCGTTAGCGTTGGCGCCCTTGTTAAGCAGCAGCTTCACCACATGCTCGTAGCCTCTGGATGAAGCCGCGTAGAGTGCGTTGCCTCCGTATCTACCCCGAGCGTTGACGTCAGCGCCCTTCTCGAGCAGCAGCTTCACTACCTGCTCGTGACCTGTGTCTGAAGCTGCCTGGAGTGCGTTGCTGTAGTATCCACCCTGCACGTTAACATTGGCGCCGCCCTTGTCAAGCAACAGCTTCACTACCTGCTCGTGGCCTCTGTATGAAGCTGCCTGGAGGGCGTTGCCGTAGTGTCCACCCTGCGCGTTAGCGTTGGCGCCTTTGTCAAGCAGCAGCTTTACTACCTGCTTGTAGCCTCTGGATGAAGCTAGGTAGAGTGCGTTGCTGTAGTGTGCACCCTGTGCGTTAGCATTGGCGCCCTTATCAAGCAGCAGCTTCACTACCTGCTCGTAGCCTCCGTCTGAAGCCGCGTAGAGGGCGTTGCTGTAGTGTCCACCATGCGCATTGACGTTGGCGCCGCCCTTGTCGAGCAGTAGCTTTACTACCTGCTCGTGGCCTCTGTATGAAGCTGCCTGGAGTGCGTTGCTGTAGTATCCACCCTGCATATTGGCATTGGCGCCCTTGTCGAGCAACAGCTGTACTACTTGCTCGTGGCCTCTGGATGAAGCTGCGTAGAGTGCGTTGCAGTGTTCACCCTGCGCGTTGGCGTTGGCGCCTTCGTTAAGCAGTAGCTTTACTACCTGCCTGTAGCCTCTGGAGGAAGCCGCGTAGAGTGCGCTGCTGTAGTATCCACCCTGCGCGTTGACGTCAGCACCCTTGTCAAGCAGCAGCTCCACTACCTGCTCGTAGCCTCTGTATGAAGCTGCCTGGAGTGCGTTGCCGTAGTGTCCACCCTGGGCGTTGACGTCGGCGTTCTTCTCGAGCAGCAGCTTCACAATTCTTCTCAAGCCGACAAGGCTTGCGTAATATAGCGGGCCAGGAAGTGACTCCATACCCTTCTGGAAATTAGGCTCCCCCCAACTTTGATCTGGATCATGGATTCTAAGCCAATTCAGATACGTGTCTTTTTTCTTCCAAAACATAACCATGGCTTCTTGAGCATACCCCTCTGACTGTTCCCCCGCAGTTTTAGCGTGCTCTATCCAGAATATGGCCGAGTATTCCGCCAGCCTAAACTCTTTCGCGTTGTCATGGCGTAGAAGCTCAGGTCCCTGAAACTGAAGAAGGTACCCAAGGCAGCTCCTTGCTATAGCATCATGGCAGGCGTCATTCTGCATGCCGTAGTGCGCTGCTGAGCCCTTTCCGATTCTATCCGAGAGGAGGTACTCTTTCACAGAGTAGTGTGCAAGCACCACGATTTGTCTTGCTGACCCTAGCTTTCCTTCTTCCTCATCCGTAGTCATGGTGACAAGACTAGAGCAGATGCTCAACACATCCAGCGGATCTTCCAAAACCTCTTCCGGATCGAATCTGGCTTCATCCTCTAAATCGATAGCTACTATCTCAGCAATTTCACCTACCGAGAGCGGCCGAGCCGAGAATGTTAGCCACCGTAGAATAGGGACAGCGTACTTCGAATCCGCTTCGGTGATCGCCGACAGAATGCGATCATATGTTTTGTCCAGCGTTGGCGGAAGTGTTGCAAGCGATTTCCGCAGCGATGCCCGAGTACGACACTCCCCCAACGTGTCTAACTGACAAACAGCCCATCGGAACCTGCATTGTTCATCAATCCTGCGTGTTCATGTCGGAGTACAACATCATTCATACATTCCTTGAGCCCTTTTCATGAGAGCAGCCTCGATGTCTTGCCTGAGGGCAGGGTCTCTCCCCCACCTGCTCAACTGCTTGTCGGCAGTCAGCCTTTGCTGTACGTATTTGTGTATGTCTCTGTCCACTAGTTTACTCTGAAGGCAGACGACATCCTGCTGGCGTATAAAGGTCTCCAACGAACTCTCTATGTCTCGTTCTTTACGGCTTGTCAGGAGTATGTGCGAATTCTGAAGCTGCCATGCAGACATTGTCTCGAGGATGTCCGTCAGCTCTTCCCACCCGGAACACTCATCAAGAGCGTCGAGGACAATGTAGATGTGCGGAAACTCCTGCATCATCTGCTGCAAAACTTCCAAGAGTGCATGCAGCGAGGGCTGTCGCTGCCCATTCTGACAAGAGGAGAATAACGTCCCGAGGCTCGTTGGGCTCCTGACGCACTGCTGCGAGAGCTGGCAGATCAAGGAGCGCACCATTAGCTCCGCGTCTTGCTTCTGCATGTCGTGGAAGTCGAAGAAGAAGTACGCAACTGCCTTGCCAGGGTCGCTGTCGCAGTGCTGAAGCACATTCTGGAGAATAGTTGAGCTGAGGATAGTCTTGCCGCATCCAGGTATGCCATATAGCCAGAGGAACGATGCAGCATCCGTCTTCCACTCGGTATACTGGTCGCTCTCAAGAAACCACAGCCCGGTAGCGTCTTGGCGTTGCTTGAGCGCTTTCTGGTAGTTCATAGAAGGATCCGGTGCAGATAGCCACTCACGTATCTTCACAAGCTTTTGGTCTGTGTATTGCGAGTCAGTAGGAGTCGTGCAAACTGCATATAAATCATTTACCTGTAAGCGGTTGCAGGGTAGATGATGCGGCGATGTGGTAGAATGTGAGCGTTGCGATGTAGTTTCGTAAGATCTTTGTGATGTTCTCGACCTTGTCCTCTTGATGTAGGCTAACCATCGCCTTTACACTCTTTGTCCGCCAGCTGTCGTTGGTGGCTGGGAGCGTCTTCGCAAGAATGGCGTCTAGCTGTGCTATCTGTTCTCGACACCCATCGACCACAGGTATGAGAGTATCTCTGGTGCCGGTATCTACCGAGTCCGTCTTGATATCTCGACTGATGTTCTGTAACGTAGTGCTCAGGACAGGCAACTCAGTGTTAATGTGGCGAAAGGACTTCGGTATTTCCCCCGCAGCTGAATAAAACTCATCGAGGCGACGAATGACCTTCGTGCTGAAGTCAACGAGCTGAACGATGCCCGCGACAACGCCGACGACAGCGAGACCCTCAGCCATGGTCGCGACTAAGGTTAGCTGTGCTTGCTGGTAACTAGTTGAGCGTGTAATGACAGGTCGAAGTTAACGCACAGTAAGCGGACATCGTGGGCGAGCGTCCTTTCTGTAGGCTGATAACAAGGCTGAGAGCTGAGCGCTGGGAGCTGAGGGAGGGGTACGCTGTGCAGGGCGCTGCAGATCGTGTCCCGCCAGTGGTGCTGCGTAGCGCCGGCAAGTCTGCCTTCGATGCCGCCACCTGGGTTGGCTGATTCGTTGGCACTCCGTGGCAGGCATGGGGCTTTGCCGCAACAAATAACGCCTGCAGAAGCCCACGCTATGCGCCGCAATTGTTTTATGAATGTCTGAGATAGGGATAGCGCTAGAACTTGTTGCAATTCTGTACCATGCAAAGTCAGCACTTTGATAAATATCGCTATCTTCGATATCATAGTTGACAGAGTAATACCTAGAATTTTTCGGAGCTATGAAGGTACTAAGCAAAATAGAGAGTAGAGAGGTTGATCAAAGACTTAGGCTTTATCTAAGCCTTCAAGTTACGAAGGCTAGCTAGAGTGTAGCAAAGCTACGCTAGAGCTAAAGTAGAACTAACTCTAGCTTATCTAAAAGAAGACAAGATAGAAGCTTCATCTCGTCATATGAACATATATATTATTATCAACGCTCATCGAAGTTTCACTATAAGGCGATTCCATTACACCTACTTAGCTTGTGCCTCGTTATGCCCCCTATATAGTAAAGCGTCAACACATCTCTTGCCATTTGTAACATAGATGTGGTTTCCTGTCTAGTATATTAACCTAATTTCTCAGTCCAACTCGGCTTATATGTGCCTTTCCCATCAAAATCAAGACAGTATGCTTTGAAATAGAGAAAAAGGCTAGACAAAAATAATAGAGATACATTGAATTCCGGTTCTGAGCCTTTCAGGCCAAAGAGCTGTCGCGATTTTCTAGAAAGAGAGCCAGAGAGAGCCAATCGAAAGATTAGCAGCCAAACAAAAGCACAGTATAGATGAGAGAAAACGAACGTAATCCCAAAGAAATAGCAAAAGAGAAACCTTTGCTGCCCAAGCATACTAAAGAACCTTTTGTGAAGCCCTAGAATAGGAAAGAGCAGTTGTAAGGGAAGGGATAACATCGCTGGTACAAGAAAAACTTTCACAACGTCTGGGTCTAGAGAAAATAGCTCGCTGAGACCCCTCACTAGTGTAGCGAAAGATCTAGCCATACTGTTGAAAGCTCTGGCGTTGAGGGTACGCGAAGCTGAGAGCAAGACCCAACTTCGGAACCATTGGACCTGTATACAGCCGAGGAATATAGGGAGGCAGCTGAGTCCAATGACTGCGCCGTACGCAGCAAAGCCCAGTGCGGAAATCCAACCCCCAGCATGCTCGTGCCAGCTCTTATCCAAGACTCTGGAACTATAGACCATGAAATGGAGTGAGAAAATCCAGGGAAACATACGTTTCTGAGCACGCCAGTAGCGTATTTTTGCAGATGTGAAAGCCGACATAGGGTGTTCTCCGGGCGACCCGAGCGAGTGAGGTGCGACAGCTACGAGGCGGAAGATTTCCCCAATAACGAAGGTCGCAAGAAAAACGGCGACTACGGCTTGGGTGAATGGGATTCCTCGCATACCGAAGATTTTGATGGCTTGTGGCAGACCGCCCAAGAAGAAAGAAAGCAGACTCAGTTTCCAGCCGCTTTCCAAGGCGACCTCGTGGAGTTGTAGTGTCGATAAAGAGAGCGCCTCTGCAGTGTTCTCAAATCGAGCGTGCCAGATGTAGGTCACTGCTTTTCTGAAAGAACATCCCGCGGACATCATCTGCCCCACGCCAATCAGCATGTGAATTGTATCAACTAGGCAGAAAGGCGCGGAGCTTTTGATTAAGCTGCTCAATCGTATGTCTGTACCAAGTACGCTGCCAGTATTTTGTAGCATGACTGTGAGAGTACACGCAATCACTGGCCAAAATGCGCTTTGCCATGAGACCTCCTGATTCGACGCGGATGCTGCAAGACCGATTAGTTGGATCAAAGGGCAGCTAGTCGCACAGCGTGCCTTACAAGGCGTCCCTGCACTTCCAAGATCCCAACTGGAGTTCATCTTCCAAGAACGTTGCACAACTGCGTTAGATTTGGTACTTTTGTGTCGCCGAGATGGGGTTGAGAATGAGTCTGGTAGTCGTTCTGCCTGGATATATCACAAGTTGGAGGGGTAGCGACGGGTGGCTGAGGTCGCTCAGCCCCGCCCACAGCCACACTGTGAATTGACCTATTGTAAGTACCACCTAGAACATAACCCAAGCATTACAATACAGGTAGCTACGTGCGCAGAGCAATTCTATTGCGTCGAAGTCTAAGTACCCCTCTTTTTCTCGTTACAGTGTTGATCTCGCTACGCAGTGAGGGATATTAATGGTCGAAATTCGCGATTGGACAGGGGGGTCATGTGGTAGTTGAAGGGCGATTAGTTATTAACAGCAGTAAGAAAACAATCGACGACACGGCCAACATTACAGAGATCTGCGTCGGAGACCGATATATTGAAGGACCAATAGCTGTAGATTTGGAACATATTAGCTGACGTGCATCCCTTCGTAACGGAACAACCGCCGTAGCGGAACAAAACACTGGTACTTTGACTTCAATGCAATGAAAAGCCTGCGCACGTCTTGTTTCCATTAACATTCTTCTTGTGTACTATGCTTAGACTACTTTCGAACCTCCAAGACCCTATTAATACAACAATTACATTCGTATAGACGCCGTCCCGCCTGATATCTACAACGTACGTCTTCATGGCGAAAACGAGCCTTGCCCACTACAGGGCCGCTACACGGCTTACACTAACGTCGTAATCCATACAACGCCCTTATATAAGCCTAAGAATCCGATAGCATTGCTTAGGATTTATAGTTCGCTGTAAGGCTGCGGATAGCGCTCTGATCATGCCAAGCGCTCTAGGACAACCGAAAACCGGCTCAGATTGGGAGCAGGGGCTGAGTTTAACGGCCCTGGCGTATACCGGTAGCTCGTGTCAACGAACACACCCAGCACCTAACCCGCAATCAGCTTCCGATACAGCTATCGTGCAACTTTGAGACGCAGTGTAGTAGACGAACAGAGCTCGCGAACGCTTCCATGCCATAGAGATCAACCGCCGCGCCGCCCTCCAGCTCCGCAGACCCACCGTTGATCCCTCGTCCGACCCATCACGTCCTCGTCTTTCTCGAGCACATCGCAACCGATACATATACGCAACTCTATCCTCAGCGTAACCCCCGCCGAATCCCTCCTCCACCGCTCTAGACCTTCGGTCAGGTTACCGGAATTTTCAGCCTTGTCAACGTGCACGCTACGATCTCCACCCGCTCTTAGCTACATTCCGGATGAGTATTCCTCCAGCAGTCTTTAGCACCGCTGGACAACGGGCTATTTGAATCCTATGAGTTCTGTTTTAATTACCATGTCAGGATCTGCCTCGGAGGAGCCTGATGCTTCAAACTGGGACTGGGCAGATCGAGGAACACCACACGTATTATTCTCCAAGGATGAGCCGCTCCCATTTCAGGAAGGGGACATACTTGGCCACGGCGTCAACGGACCAGTCACCCAGACGGTTATTAAAGGGGTTCGCGTGGCATTGAAAAGGATATACTGTCGACAGGGAGTACGGCAAAAACATCTTCAAGAGATCGAAATCATCAGAAAACTCAAGCATCCGCATATAATTCAGCTGGCTGGTTCATACACACGTGGACGGTATCTTGGAATCCTGCTATACCCTGTGGCTACGTGCGACTTGACGACCTTCTTAGAGGATGTCGACTTCTTACAGAATCTTGAAGGAAGTTTGCTCTATTCTCCCGGGATATCCTCCTCTGAGTTCGAAGAACGCATATCTCGCTGTGCTACAATAAGTCGTATTGAGATTGGACAACAGGACCGTGTCACTATCTTAGGTGACGTGACCAACGCTGCCAGAGCTAGAATATGGGAAAGCTATGGATGTATCACGAGCGCCATGTTGTATTTGCACAACAATTCCATCAAGCACAAAGACATCAAGCCGTTAAACATACTCCTTTCTCACGACGGACTTTGGGTCACGGACTTCGGACACTCCACGGACTTCTCCGAGTTCAGCGATAGTGCCACTACTGGCGGTGAACGCGGCACAATAAAGTACTGTGCTCCCGAAGTTGCCGCATTTGAACGTAGCGGCCGTTCTGCGGATGTCTTCTCGCTTGGGTGCATATTTTTCGAGATGGCTGCTTTACGCTGCTATACGCTTGAGGACATGAAGGATTTTCGGCCAACCATGGATCGATCCTTTCATAAGAACCTTCACAACATCTTCCCTGTCTTCGACACCTTCGGAAGCACACCTTTGGATCATCTACCAATGTCCCTCGTGAAACGAATGCTCTCGGAGAACCCAGCAGATCGGCCCGACTTAGCATCAATTTCCAGGGTTCTTGGCCTCTTCCAGGCCTTCTCTACAATCGAGCCCGATACGTTTGCTAATATTCGGTGCCCACATCATAATTCCCCACCGGTTTTTGATTCTCAGCTTCGAGACCTTGCCGTCGAAGAGCTCCTCATCACCATTGGAAATACCAGTCATAAAGAGACAGGGGAGTTTGTTATAGTTGAAGGAGCGAAGCGCAACAAATTTCCAATCGTAGTGTTCGTCGAGTGCTCGTCAGTGGACTATATAGATACCGTAATATTCTTTCAGGTGAGCATGAGTGACTTTTCCCTGAAATTAACTCTACTTTTCATACTACATGCCTCTCGTATGTACAAATGATTAGATCACTCAGAGCATGAATCCTAGACCACCTGCTGACTTGTTGATTACATAGCACTCCAGCTCTAGCTCTTTATCTAAGACTATTTCGAAACCTCCATTCGCAAGACGCTCGACTCTATGGGGCATGTATACTCAAGCGGTACTTTTAGTTCTCAAGCCAGGCTACTACTGGTGCTCACAGCTTGCCAGTCTAGTACCATGGGGTGCGCCTGGATCATACCAGTCAGTTCTGCCCATGACGTGGGAAATGCAAGTGGACGACATGTATGCTTCAAAAACTACCCGCGTACCTGTTTATAGTGAGCACTACTCCGGGGCGTGACAATGGCAAAGCACAGTTGCGGGGGTTGAGGAGACGTCTGATTGTATCGCCAGAAGGGCAGTATCACAAAAAACACGGGGCGCGCAAGCTTGCTGGTGCTGCGAAGTCAAAGTACCGATGGTTTGTTCCATTACAGGGGTTTTTCCGTTACGCGTGGATGCACGTTATGGCTTTATAAATTTGCAAAAGTATATTTCGGAGGTCCAAACTGCAAAACTTTCTCGCGACGGGGTGCGTCTCTCGACTCGTGGACGGACGTTAGATTCATGCTACATTATTACAGCGTTGTAGACCTATGAAAGAGAGATTCCAGAGGCCTGAACTGCGAAATTGTCTCGCGACGGGATGCGTGTCTCGACCCAGGGACGGACGTTACCAGAGCAAAGAACAAATTGTCGGTCTGTGAACTCTAAAATAATATCTGGCCTACAACACTCACATAATGCTACAGGAACACCCTCCATCCTCCTCCTGCTCCGACAACTTCGGATCCGGAGCAGGCGCCTGCGTACGACCTTGCACGGTAGTTGCTCTACGACCCCAAGCATCAAACGTGTCTGCGGCGGGCGCCCTCGAAGTAGGCGGCTGGGTTTTAAAATTTTGCATGGCAGTTGGTCTACGATCCCAAGTGTTGTATGTCCCCTCGGCGTGCCCATACCCTTTCTTATAAGTACCGTTGCGCAGGTCTTTTTTCTTTTGGGTGTCGTCTCGCCAGGCCTCTTTCATAGACTTGGGGTAGTGCAAGTTCACATCCTTATAAGTATCGCCGCGCGGGTCCACTACACTGTGAAGATCCATTAAGTCGTCTAGATCCTTGTCTCCTGTGATATTGTTGAGCCTGGACTTGACCACCTTAGGAAGTGGCGCGAGGTAAACAGTCATTTTCAAATTCCGTTCGTTCGTGGGGTGCCGTTCGTATCGTCGTTGCTGTGAATGATATTTATTGAATGGCGATCGAGGAGGAAGCGGTGAGTATTTAAAGGCGTTCGTTCGAATCGTTCGAGGAAGTACAAAGACCATGCAGTATTGTTCACATCAATGAGCATCAAGACGTGCTTTGTTTGAGCGATACCAGACTCTCAGATATCAATGACCCCAGGGGTTGTGCGATGCATTGGAGCGCATAGAATGACACGCCGAATCATACCTGCAATGTTCACCCTGGCCGAGTCTCTGTGTTAGTACATCTCCATTCTCTTTCGTGTCCACCTAGAAATAGTACGGGGGCCTTTTGTCATCGCAACATTCCATACCCGCATCCAACCGTAGCCTTCAGTCAGTAGTCGTCAACCTCTTCTCAACATCACAGAACAGTATCCGACTTCTCATATACACACCCGTTCATTTAATACTCACTATAGAATACACAGGGAAGTATATTCGGACGCTCATGCTCATATCGCGCTATGCACTACCAAAGGAGGGCTGATGTGAGAACCGGAGAGGTCTGAGAAGATCAGTCATACACCTTTAGCCAACATCGCCAACCATTACTGCCGGATATGCAAGGAAACGAAATAGACGAGAGTGACTAGACGTGGACAAAAGAGACAAAGAAATTCGTTGTCGTGATATCCTGACTTCCAGTCCGTGACGCCGTCCAGAAATTTCATGAAAAGGAAAACCGCGAACCGTAGGCGTTGTGAACACCGAGCAATGACAAGACACACACTCCATCGTTCTAAGACTAAGACTTTCCGCGCTTCGGAGTCGCCAAGAATGCAAGCCTGGACAGGCTAATGGCACTTCCGCGTTTGTTGGGCGTCCGACCGAGACGGGGCAGCTTCGACGGAGTCTTTGGGGCCGCCTTCGGAACCTCGGCGGGGGTTGGCTTCATCTTCTTAGTCGAACGACCCTCGTCCCGCTCTGCAGGCGCACTATTCTCCTTGTCTGACGTCTCCTCAAGTGTATCGAGCTTGCGCTTCTTCCCGTCAACCAGGGAGGAGGCATCACTCTTCCGCACCACGCGAATCGTACCAATGGAGGCAGGACCAAAGTCGATGGGCTTGTTGGACGTGAATGAAAACTCGCCCGGCGTATTCGCTGTCGCTCCACCAAAGGTTAAGCGCCGAGATGGAGAGGTTTCTGCCTTATTTTCACACTCTTCGGCGATGGCAGGATACTCGACACTGCCAGCGTTGCGAAGATTCGGGTAGATGACTGCGCCTGATGGGACCTCGGATCCGGCGCGAAACTTCACCGGGGAGGGCGACTTGCCCAGGCCGTCCTCGTCCGCACGCTCCAGCGTGCTTGTGGTGAAATTGACATGCTTCCTAACGGGGGCTGTCTGTGGCGCCAATGGAAGTCCCTTCTGTAGGTCAAGGCCCGGAGGAGGGGACAGGTGCGTGCCTGCTGCGACTTTGGCTGGGTCGACTGAGAATTTGCGACTTGGAGTGCGAAGAATCGACCTGACACGGTGAAGCGAGTCGTTTGTCTTTCGGATGCCTTCACGCACGGAATCCTTCACAGCGTTGCCAATGTTTGTAGGCGAGAAGAGATGGTGTGTGGAGGGGGACTTAGCCAGAGATGGAATCATAGACTCCGACTTGAGCGCCTTCACGCTCTGCGATCGCGCAATGGCAGCTTTAGTCGGCGTCATAAAGCGAGTAGCAAGACGCGGAAGGGCAGTCTGCGACGTGATCTTCCGGTTTGAGATAGCAGCTTTGGCGGCTGCTGCCTTTTCGTCGGACGCACCATCACGAGTGAGAGGACGGGTAGTTGCGGCATCGTCGCTCTCGGTGCGCTTGACACGCTTTGCAAACGGAT
>Ga0247803_1000565_pt1 | contig 19873 bp, 15 predicted proteins | sample UWRJL014104B1_FD_180928 | JGI IMG/M metagenome (GOLD analysis project Ga0247803, IMG submission 180928) | Plant litter microbial communities from Arlington Agricultural Research Station in Wisconsin, United States - UWRJ-L014-104B-1 | ecosystem: Environmental > Terrestrial > Plant litter >...
AAGGTCGAAGGGATGAAAAAGAAGCTGCATGCTGTATTTTTAAAAGAAGATTATAATCTGTTTCTCATATCAAGACCCCATGACAATTTGCTGCGCAAAGTATCCAGAAAACTGTCATCTCTCATCTTGATCAAACGTGCTGTAAAATCCGCTTTGCTCACCGTTAATTCCGTAACTTCATCAACCACGCGGGAACGCGAATCCATCGAAACCAGAAAATTGTTGCTGCGGCTTTTAACTTCCAGCCTAATGACAGAAGAGTCTTCCACGACAAGTGGACGTACATTTAAATTATGCGGACTAACCGGCGTAATAATAAAATTCTGGGAATGAGGAACGAGGACCGGTCCCCCACAACTTAACGAATAACCTGTCGAACCGGTTGGCGTAGAAATAATAAGTCCATCTGCCCAGTAAGAATTCAGAAATTCGTCATTCAAATAAGTATGGACTGTAATCATGGAAGCAGTATCCGTTTTCGTGATTGTAAAATCATTCAGGCCGAAATTTCTTCCTTCAAATAAATCAATATTTGATTCGACTTTTACGAGCGTTCTTTCGTCAATCTTATACTGATTGTTTTCAAGCGCTTCGATCATATCCGAAATCCGCTCGGGAGAAACCGTCGCCAGGAAACCTAAACGCCCTACATTGATACCAATTACCGGGATTCTTCTTTTTCCGACGTGGGAAATCGTTTCTAACAGCGTTCCGTCTCCACCCATACTCACAACGAGACGCGCGTCGCATAGCTCATCGGGGCAGCCGTAAACCATATGCGAACGATGCTGAATATTCTGCTCGTCCAGAAAAGATCTGAATGCTGCGGAAAGCTGCACGTCAATCTTCCGACGAGCCAACTCACCGAACATAGACTCTATATACGGGCGGGCAGATTCATTAAAGTTGCGTCCGTGAATTGCTATTTTCATGAAAGAAAAAGTATGTGATCCGTTTTGCCCGAAAGATACGGGACAAAATTCCGATTGGCAATGTACTATTCAGGGAAAATTATGTAGCCAGATAGCGAAGCAGCATATCAAGCCGCTCCTGATCAACGCTTTCGATCGGATCGTTGGCATGCGCCTCTTCTATATCATACCCAAAACGCTCCAATGTGGCAATTACCGGTGTGATGTTTGTACGGTTTAGTTTTAAGGTAAGAAGGGACTGATCTGCCGGATGTAACGACTCGCTTGAAGAATAATAACTGCTTAAAACTTTCGTCCCATTCGATTCAATCAACCGGCTTATTTCAGATAAAGAATAATCTCGTTCGGCAATTTTCAGCACAAGCACAGCTCCCTTTTCCTGAATCCCTAATTCGCTGACGAAGCGTTCGACCAGGTCTCTGACCAAAATACTTCCTGAAACGGCCTTGCCTTCATGAACAACGGGAATGACGTCCAACGCAAATTCGTTGACGAGCCTTAATAACTCATACGGATGATGATCTTCGGTTGCGAATACATCTTCGTGCTGAATAATAATTCTCGAAATTGGCTGCGTAGAATCCGTGATATCGAAAAGGATATCTTCTGACACAATCCCCTTATATATTCCGGCATCGGCCACCACAAGCTGCCCGATCCGAAATTCATCCATCCAATCCAAAGCTGTACCCACCGTGTCGGTAAGTTTCAGTATGGGAATCATGGGATTAATTAACGTTGCAGCTAGCATAACTGAAAAGGGTGTTTTTACCGAATCTATGAAAAAACTAAATACCTGTCAACTTTCATGTAAAAAGAATATTTTATAAAACAAAAAAGAGCCGTTAAAGGCTCTTTAAAAAATGACTATTCCACCGGAACTGACACATGTTTTTCTAAAAAGCGTTCTACTATGACATTAAATCTGTCTGGCTGCTCCATCATCGGAGCATGACAGCATTTATCTATAAAGTGCAATTCTGAACCTGCAATAAGACGATTGAATTCATAACCTACATGAGGCGGTGTAATCGTATCATTCAGTCCCCAGACCAATAACGTTGGAACTTTGATTTTATATAAATCCTTTGCAAGATTATGACGCTGCGCCGACTTTGCAATACCTACGATACTCATGCACTTAGGGATGCTTGAAGTCGTTTCAAAAACTTCGTCGATCAAATCTTTCGTAGCTACTTCAGGATCATAAAAAGTGTATGCCACACGTTCCCTGATGTATTCATAACTTCCTCTTTTCGGAAAAGACCCTCCCATTGAATTCTCGAAAAGTCCTGAACTTCCTGTTAAAACAAGTCGCTGAACATTTTCTTGATTCTTTAAAGTATAAAGCAAACCAATATGTCCTCCAAGGGAATTACCCAGAACTGTCACATTTGTAAGATTCTTAAAAACCACAAAACCTTCTAAAAAATCAAGCAAAGCATCCAGACCAGCCTCCCGCGGAGGAAGTTCGTAGATTGGCAACAGAGGGATAATTACGCGATAGCGATCCGAAAAGCACTCAATTATTCCATCCCAGTTACTCAAAGCACCGAAAAGCCCATGCAATAGCAGCAACGTTTCGCCCTTTCCTTCGTCGATGAATTGAAACTTGCCTTCAGCATGTACCTTATATTTCATTCTGTTACCAAGAGTTATTTTTATTCAGAATTTTTTTAAAAGCGAAAGAGTTCAATTATTTCCAATAAAAATATAGCAAAATAATAAAACTACTTTTTTGATAGTATACAAAACTAGTTCTTTTTTTTAGATTGTCCGATGCTGCCAGACAATTAAAATCATTTTATTTTCTTGTAAATATTATATTATTATATCATTATCAATACATTTTACATAGAAAGGTGCAATTTGACAGATTAGTTCCCGGGAACCGTTGTCTTATTAAACTGACCAAATTTTCTCATGGGTATATTTTCTATGCAGCCGACTTCATAGATTATCGGATCTGCCGGGAAAAGAAATTTTGGTCTAGAAGCTGATGTCAGGGGCTATCAGACTTCAATTTAACATTAACGCGACAAAACCGGAAATTTCGCATCAAGTAATTTCTAGCTGCCTTAATGCCAAGCTTAATTAAATAATCACCTATCGACATTCAACATGAGCCGTTTCGTCCTTATCATTCTATTTTTATCTTTTCTGCAAACATCGGTTACCAGCTATGCGCAAAAGGAAATTCCTTTATTTCAGGAAAAAATTCCTAATGCGAAATCGGTCCCGAACGAAGAAACAATTGTGAATGGTGTCGCCAGAAATGTAACAATTCCGACGCTTTCTGTGTTTCTTCCGGAAAATGGGACTAGCAATGGGACCTCTGTTATCATCTGTCCCGGTGGTGGCTACGGTGTTTTAGTAATTGACCGGGAAGGCTATCAAGTAGCAAAAGCTTTAAATAAAAAAGGAATAACAGCATTCGTTTTAAAATACAGGCTTCCTGATGATAAATCCTCCGAAGATAAGTCTATCGTCTCTCTGCAAGATGCACAACAAGCAATAAAGACAGTTCGCGAGCGAGCAAATGAATGGAAAATTGATACCAAAAAGATTGGAATTATGGGTTTTTCAGCCGGCGGACATCTCGCATCCACAGCGGGAACACATTTCGAGGATTCTTTTATCGATAACAAAACCGGCACGGATCTCCGCCCGGATTTCATGATACTGGTATATCCTGTAATCAGTTTTCTGGAAGCGCAGGGACATAAGGGCTCACGGGCAAACCTGATTGGAACATCGCCGGCCACAGAAAAGATAAGATATTTTTCCAGTGAACTGCAAGTCAGGCCAAACACGCCGCCAGCTTTTCTGACGCATGCCGGCGACGATACTGTGGTTCCGGTTTCAAACAGTATTCTATTTTACGAAGCACTGAACAAAAATAAGATACCCGCAGACCTTCATATTTATTCCAAGGGAGAACATGGATATTCAAAAACACCAGCCTTCGATGTCTGGTTTGGCGAATGTTTAAACTGGATGAAAACTAATAATTTCGTTCCGTGATCATTCTATGTCTGATTTGTTTTCCGGGATAACATATCCAGTTTTTCAAATTCCGAATTGTGGCTGATATATTCGGGAATTGCGTTTTTAAGAATCAATACCATTTCGTTATCTTCTCCTGAATCAAGAGCACTTTCGAGCTGTCTGATCGTGTCGGCCATGAAACGACTGTCAACCGAATTGCCGTTAGAAACAGTTATACTGGAATTTCGCGAAGGATTATTTTCTTCACGCTCACTCAGCCTTTCTTCTAAAAGCTTTTCACCTGGACGCAGACCTATGTAGATAATTTCGATATCTTCCCCTACACGGAAGCCGGATAAACGAATCATTTTTTGGACTAGATCTTTTAACAAAATTCTGTCGCCCATTTCCAAAATAAAAACTTCCCCGCTTTGACCAGTTGCGCCGGCTTCGAGTAACAGCTGACAGGCTTCCTGCATCGTAATAAAATAACGCATCACGTCCGGATGTGTAATTTCTACGGGCCCGCCCTGATCAATTTGTTTAGCGAAGCGCGGGATTACCGAACCATTTGTGCCCAAAACATTGCCAAATCTTGTAATCACGAATTGGGTTGTAATACCCATTTCACCTGCCAGACTTTGCAGATACATTTCACTGCAACGCTTCGAAGCACCCATGATCCCGGTTGGATTTACGGCTTTATCAGTGGAAATAAAGATAAACTTTTCCACCCAATATTCGTTGGAAAGATCAGCCAGGATCTTCGTTCCAAGTATGTTTGTTTTAATTGCTTCATAAGGATTTTTCTCCATGATCGGAACGTGCTTATTTGCGGCTGCATGGAATACGATCTGTGGTTGATATTGTTGAAAAATATGTTTCATCCGTTTAGGATCGGTAATGTTGGCCGGAATTGTAATAATCTCAATGTCCTCCGAAATATTTTTCAATTCTTCGTCCAACTCATAGATTCCCGCTTCTGAACTATCAATGAGGAGCAGCCGCTTAGGTTTAAACAGAATAAGCTGTTTAAACAGATGTCTCCCTATCGAGCCCGCCGCTCCGGTGATCATAATCCTTTTATTCCGGACAAAACTTTTGATGTTAACAGTATCTACCTGAATCGGATTTCTATCGAGCAGCTCTTCCAGATCAAAATGTTTCCGTTGTCTCTGGTACGGATTGTTACTGAAATCTTCTTTAAACTGACTTACTTCTTTAGCAGAGGAATCAATCATAGCAACTATAATTACAGATGAATTATGGACGAATGAAGATTATTCCTAACGTTATGTTTTTTTATTCTTACGCAGTTTTTATAAAAAGTAACAAAAAAAGAGCTACACCAAAGGTGTAACTCTTTCTACGATATATTGTAATGTAAAATTTTAGGTCTAAAAAAGTCCTTCAAGCAAGCCCGGCGCAAGTCCAAACAGGATGGTCAGGAGGGTAGCAAGTACCAAAACAAACTGGTAAAAAGGTGCTACGCGGATTTTAGCAATATCGCCTTCTTTCAGGTAAGATGCGATAATCACACGGAAATAATAATAAATACCAACGGTTGACATTAAAACAGCAATTGCCGGAATCCAGATAATTCCTCTTTCGGCAGCACTGCTGAACACCATAAATTTCCCCCAGAAACCTGCGGTCAAAGGAATTCCGGCAAGCGACAACATCGCAACGGTCAATACAAAAGCAAGGAAAGGATTTTCTTTTGCCAAGCCATTGAAAGCATCATAGCGCTCGTCAGGCTGGCCTTCAAATGATCTTTGTTTAGAAACAAGCATCAAAATACCAAATGCAGCAATTGTTGAAAGAGAGTATGCCAATGAGTAAAAAACAATCGCGTTTTGTGTTGGTTTGGAAAGCGCTGTTAATGCGATCAGCAAATAACCGGCATGAGAAATACCGGAATATGCCATCATCCGTTTGAAGCTATTTTGCGTTGTTGCTCCAATATTTCCAACCATCAGCGTAAGTATTGCAATAATCGCTACAACCAACCACCAGAAATCATAAATTCCTGTGAAAGAATGTGACAACAGCCGATATAATGCGGCAAAACCAGCTGTCTTCACAATTGTTGACATGAAAGTTGTAAAAATCGTTGGTGCGCCTTCGTAAACATCGGGTGTCCAAAAGTGAAAAGGAGCGGCAGAAACTTTAAACAGCATACCAATCATCAGTAACAATAGACCGGCATATAATAAGTAAGACGGAACCGCCTGTTGCGTTGTGGAAACATAAGCCTGGATTGCACTCAGATTGAATGAACCAGTTGCTCCGTAAAGCAAAGTCATGCCAAAAAGCATGATGCCGGTTGCAAAAGCACCCATCAAAAAGTATTTCAGAGCGGCTTCATTTGAACGCAGATTACGTTTGTTGCTACCTGTCAGCACGTACATCGCCACAGAAAGAATTTCCACGCCGATAAAAAGCATGATCAAGTGTTCAAAGCCGACCATCATGATAGCGCCAACCAGAGAAAAAAGCATCAATGAATAATATTCTGCCGGTTCCGCTTCTGCATTATCCTGAAAACCCCCTGAGATTGCAACGATCATAAACGCTGAAATCAGAACAATGCCATTAAAAGCTAATGTCAGGTTATCAACCCGGAACATATCGTAGAAATATAACAGCGGCCCTTTGTTCCACTCAAAAAAATTACCGGCTAGAGCTACGGCAAGGAAAAGCAAAACAGCTGGCAATAAAATATTCTTCGACTTCGAGAACCCGATGAAGAGCGTTACGATTCCAAGAACTGACAACAAAACAATGGGATACATAATTATTTATTATCGTTTGTCATTAATAGAGAGCGGTCGGCGGTCAGCTTTCGGCTTTCGGACTATATCAATTAATTATTTTTCGCTTCGGAAATTACTTTGCAACCAGTTGTAAAAGCTGGTTTACAGCCGGTTCGGAAATGCTTAAAAAAGTATTGGGGTATATCCCTATCCATAAAACCATGATAACCAAAGGCAACAATACTGCTTTTTCATTGAACGTAAGGTCCTGAAACCCTTCAACCCATTTAGACCTTGGGCCAAACATTGACATTTGAAACAGGCGTAACATATATACCGACCCAAGAATGATGGTCAGACCAGCGATTGCGCCGAGCCAGCTGTTGAATGCAAAGACGCTGGAAAGTAATAGAAATTCACCTACAAAACCGTTCGTCAGAGGTAAGGCAACACTTCCCAACAGGATAATTAAAAAGTATACGCTTAGCTGAGGCGCCACCTGCGTAATTCCTCCCAGTTGATCCAGGCTCCGTGTTTTAGTACGGGAAAGTATGATGTCGATTACGAAGAATAAACCGACAACATTGATACCGTGAGCCAGCATTTGAATAATTGCTCCCTGTAAACCATTTGGCGAAGCAGCAAAAACACCCGCCGCCATCAGTCCAACGTGAGCAAATGAAGAGTAAGCAATAAGCCGCTTCATATCGTGCTGCTGAATCGCGATGATCGAACCGTAGATAATTCCTATCACAGATAATATCACTGCCAGCATTCCCCACGATTCCAGTCCAAGCGGAACGATCGGAAGTAGTAATCGGATTAAACCGTAAACCCCCATTTTAAGCATGATACCTGAAAGAAGCATCGTAGCCGGTGTAGGCGATTCTGTATACGTATCAGGCTGCCAGGTATGGAAAGGAAACAATGGCATTTTAATGGCAAAAGCAACGAAAAACGCCCAGAATACAAATCCCTGAGACTTGGCCGAAAGTTGTAAATTATAAAATGCGGTGATTTCAGATGTATGTGTTCCCGGAGTTTGGTAATAAAGATAAATTAATGCCACAAGCATGAACAAACTACCAAACATCGTGTAAATGAAAAACTTCAGGGTAACTTTCAAACGATTTTCTCCCCCCCAAACGGCTGCAAGGAAATAGACCGGTATAAGTGCCGCCTCGAAGAAAAGATAAAATACGAAAGCATCGGTTGCCATGAATACCCCAACCAGCGCTGCCGACATGAATAATATCAGAGAATAAAAAGCTGCACTGTTTTTATAAGTATGGCTAAATGTTGACAGGATAATCAGCGGTGTTAAAAAAGCAGTTAATAAAACCAGTACCAAACTGATTCCGTCTATCCCCGCAGCAAAGGAAATCCCGGCAGATGCAAGCCAGTTATATTTAAAACCAAACTGCACACCAGCAGCCGGGTCAAATTGAGACCAGACAAAAATTGCGAGTCCCAACTCTGCAAGAGCACCGACTAAGGCTACCTGTTTCGCCAGATTTGCTCCAACCAAGAGGGTAATAACGCCAGCCACAAGGGGCAAAAGTATTAAAAGAAGAGTAAGCATATTTTCAAGTCAACGGTCAGCAATAAATGGTGAACGGTATTATTATTTAATATGTCGGTTTCAGCAAATGCTTATAATAACAGCTTCCAGAACAAAATAACCACGATTCCTAAAACCATCGCGAATACATAGTCTCCTGTCGAGCCTGTCTGTGTTTTACGTAATAAACCGCCAAGGAAAGCGATCAGCCTTGCCGCTCCGTTCACAAACAGATCGATAACAAACTCACCCGCGTTATAAAGTACAGTTGAAAGAATTTTAGTCGGCTTTACAAAAACAGCATTATACAGTTCATCTACATAATATTTGTTGTAAACAAGATTTTGAATGGCTGATTTTTCCTCCGAATCTGGCGCCGGGACGTTTTCCTTCTGGACGTACATCACATAAGCGACGATCAGAGAAATCAAAGCAACACCCACCGAAACAGCCATCAGAATATATTCTTCTGAATGAGATAGAGTTGTAGGCAAGAAAGCTTCAGGATTTACCTGACGTGAGCCTTCATATAAAGGACTCATAAATTCGGCCAGATGATGCGTTCCGTGCAAAGCCTCCGGTACTCCGATGAACCCGCCCAGAGCCGAAAGAACGGCAAGGATAACCAGAGGAATTGTCATCGAAGCAGGCGATTCATGCAAATGATGTTCCTGATCATGTGTACCGCGGAATTTCCCAAAGAAAGTAAGGAAAAGAAGACGGAACATATAGAAGGATGTCATCAACGAACCCAATACACCAACTATCCAAAGTAATTTGTTATGCTCAAAAACATGCGCTAAAATTTCATCTTTTGAGAAGAACCCTGCAAATGGAGGAATACCCGAAATCGCTATCGTTGCAATAAGAAATGTGAGAAATGTAACCGGAAGTTTTTTACGCAAACCTCCCATCGAACGAATATCCTGTTCATCTGACATGGCGTGGATAACACTACCAGCGCCCAAGAATAATAATGCTTTAAAGAATGCGTGGGTAATTACATGGAACATCGAAGCTGAATAAGCCATCGCACCTAAACCCATGAACATATAACCCAACTGACTTACAGTAGAATAAGCCAATACTTTTTTGATATCGTTTTGCAAAAGACCGATTGAAGCGGCAAAAAGAGCCGTTGCGCCACCGATAATTCCAACCAGTTCGAGTGTCGAAGGCGCAAGAGAATAGAGGACATTTGAACGGATCACCATATAAATCCCAGCCGTAACCATCGTCGCTGCGTGAATGAGCGCCGAAACCGGCGTTGGGCCAGCCATTGCGTCAGGTAACCAGGTATATAATGGAATTTGCGCTGATTTTCCCATTGCTCCAATAAACAGGAACAGGGTGATCGCAATAATAACAGGATCACCAACCTGAAAACCTGTGGCTTTACTAAATACTTCAAGATATTCTACCGAACCGAAAGTGGCGATGATTGTAAAGATTCCTAAAAGAAAACCCAAATCCCCTACACGGTTCATAATGAATGCCTTACGCGCAGCGTTATTATAGTTTGTATTTTTATTCCAGAACCCGATCAACAAGTAGGAACAAAGTCCTACACCCTCCCAACCGATGAACATGATCACATAATTAGATCCAAGAACAAGCAGCAACATGAAGAAAAGAAAGAGATTCAGATAGGCAAAAAACTTACCAAAACCTTCGTCATGTTTCATATAGCCGATGGAATAAATGTGAATCAGAGATCCGACACCGGTAATAATCATCAGCATCAATAAAGAAAGCTGATCGATCTGGAAAGAAAATGGAATATTGAGATCGCCAACAGTTATCCAGTCAAAAAGGGGCAAAACAAACGGGGTGCTTCCGCTGGCAACGAATGCATTGAAGGCATTCAGGGAAAGAGCAAAACTACCGATAACAGCTAATGACCCGATTATTCCAACTGCACCTTTTGGTATTGTCCGGAAACCGATACCATTGATCAGGAAGCCGAGAAAAGGTAATAATGGAATCAGAACTAGTAATGAAGCAGACATATTCTATATTTTGTATATTAACCAATAAGGCTTACCATTTCAATTTATTAAGGAAACCGATATCCGTATTTCGCGTATTCCGGTAAATCATAACGATAATCGCCAAACCAACGGCTACTTCTGCTGCGGCCACTGCCATGATAAAAAACACGAAAACCTGACCGGACGGATCTGACCGAAAAGATGAAAAAGCGATCAGCAATAAATTGGCAGCATTTAACATCAACTCAACAGACATAAAAATGATAATGGCGTTGCGACGTGTAAGTACGCCAATAATACCAATCACAAAAAGTAATGTGCTGAGGATTAGATAATATTGAAGCGGGACATTCTGAATAACCTCTGGTATATTCGGGTTCGGGATCATAGCAGATTTACCTTAATGGGTATTCGATTAAAAATTGTCAATAATTTAATTTTCAGGATATCAGATTCATTTCCCAAATCGCTGAGTTCTCTTTCTACACTGGCAAAAATAGACATAAATCCCGCTTACTCAAGTGGGATGCGAATCTATTATACTATCTCTGTGTCAAAGCACGTAATTTTATTTCGGTCAGCTTACGTTTTGTATCCAAAGGAAATTCCGATTTCATAAGCCAATCGTAAAAAGATGGCTCGTTTTTCAGAACATCAGCAACGCGTTTCCCGTTGTGCTTTCCGAAGTTGAAAACTTCCTCTCCTTTCTCATTATAAACCATTCTTCCTGCGAAATCTATAAGCTTTGATGCTGTCAGTGCATGCAAGGCAGCAACGTCATTTTCTACCGTTCCAAGCTCTTTTCCGTGAGAATCAATTACTTTCATCCCCTGATAACGAGCTATTTGTCCTTGCAGAACTTCGAAAGTAGCAATCGTATCGGCTTCCGCGCTGTGCGCATCCGTCAATGATTTATCACAGTAAAATTTATATGCTGCCGAAAGATTTCTCGGCTCCATCATATGGTATATCCGTTGTGCATCTACGGTACGGCGGTTTTTGATATCAAACTCGACACCAACACGCAAAAACTCTTCCACCAGCATGGGGATATCAAAACGATTACTGTTAAAACCCGCTAAATCGCATCCCTCCAGAAACGTTGCAAGGTTTTTTGCAAACATTTTGAAGGTCGGTGCATCCTTTACATCCTCGTCGTAAATTCCATGTATAAGGCTGCTTTCCAGCGGAATAGGCATTTCCGGATTAACCCTTCTCGTACGAATTTCAATTTCTCCATTGGGCAGAGCCTTCACCACCGATATTTCTACGATCCGATCCCGGGTAATGTTTACTCCGGTAGTTTCAAGATCAAAAAAAGCGAGCGGCTTTTTAAGATGAAGGGTATGCATAAGGCTACTTTAATTAGGTTTTCGCGCCGCGAAGTTAAGCTTTAAGTGGACATAGGCCAAGAAAAGAAAATAGTTTATACAGATTATAAAATAGTATTATCGAAGTACTACCCGATAATTAATCCATCCATGCATATGATTTCGTTACTGCTTTTTGCCAGCCTCTGTATAAGGCGTCTCTTTTTTCACCTTCCATATCCGGATTCCAGGTATGCGCAATTGCCCAGTTACTCTTCAATTCATCAGTATTTTTCCAATAACCAACCGCTAATCCAGCTGCATAAGCGGCACCTAATGCGGTGGTTTCTGCAACCGCTGGAGAAACGACCTGGGTATTCAGCATATCCGCCTGGAATTTCATTAAAAGTTGATTCAAAACCATTCCCCCGTCGACACGCAAAGATGATAATTTGATCCCGGAATCCTGCTCCATCGCATTCACAACATCAAGTGTCTGATATGCTGTTGCTTCCAAAACGGCCCGCGCAATGTGCCCTTTTGTGACATAACGTGTCAAACCGGCAATGACGCCACGCGCATCATTCCGCCAATAGGGTGCATACAATCCTGAAAAAGCAGGAACAAAATATGCCCCACCGTTATCTTCAACCGTTTTTGCCAGACTTTCAATATCACTGCTTTTTTTGATCAGCCCCAGATTGTCACGTACCCACTGTACGAGTGCTCCTGTGACCGCAACACTACCTTCCAGTGCATATTGAACAGGCTCATTACCAAACTTATACGCAATCGTAGTCAGCAGCCCATTTTCAGACATTTTTAATTCCGTTCCGGTATTCATTACTAAGAAACACCCGGTTCCGTATGTATTTTTCGCCATACCGGGCTCAAAACAAGTTTGTCCAACCAGGGCGGCGTGCTGATCACCCAGAATTCCAGCCACAGGAACGCCAGGTAAAACTTCATTGCTCACAGTTCCATAGACCTCACTGCTGCTTTTGATTTCTGGCAACATTAAGGAAGGAATATTGTAAGCATCCAACATTTCCTGATCCCATTGTAAAGTGCGAAGATTCATCAATTGCGTTCGGCTGGCATTGGTAACATCCGTCACATGAATTCCGCCATGACCTCCGCCTGTCAGGTTCCATATTAAAAATGTGTCGATATTTCCAAAAAGCGCTTCGCCCTTTTCCGCATCTCCACGCAGGCCTTCAACATTTTCTAGAAGCCATTTCAGTTTTAAACCGCTGAAATAAGTCGAAACGGGCAGTCCGGTTTTATCTCTAAACTGGTTTAATCCTCCTTCTTTTTCATATTTTGATACAAGATCAGTCGTCCTTGTATCTTGCCAGACCAGTGCATTATAGTATGGTTTTCCCGTCCGCCGATTCCAGACAACTGTTGTTTCTCTTTGATTTGTAATGCCAATTGCTGCAATATCCGCAGCCGTAGCGGAAGCTTTTATTCGGGAAATAGCAATCACTTCAAGCGTATTTTTCCAGATTTCTTCCGGATTATGCTCCACCCAGCCCGGCTGCGGATATATTTGTTCGTGCTCCTTTTGCCCGACGGAAACAATGTTTCCCTGATGATTAAATAGTATGCAACGTGTACTCGTTGTTCCCTGGTCGATGGCCGCAATATATTTTGACATAATGGTATTATGATTGTCTTTATTTGTAATATGTCAGTAAATAAGGAAATTTTGGCGGGATGGACAAATGTTAGCAAATGTGTGACGGACAAATATTATTATTTGGAAAATACTTAAATTCCTAGATTTTTCTCTAAGTACATTATGTTGGTTGAAAGCCTAAAATATTTATCACAAAGCGTTCCGATAGAACGCCTAATAAAACGGATTTCGGATTTTTCTACCTATGGGTTATACCGATAGCATAAACGTCTGACAATTAGAAAATTAAAGACCAATATTCGCAGATTATGTAGGTAGGTACATTTTGTCGGTTGAAAGCCTAAAAAATTTATCACAAAGCGTTCCGATAGAACGCCTAATAAAACGGATTTCGGATATTTCTACCTAAGAAATATGCCGATGGCGTAAACGTTTGACAATAAAAAAGTTGAAGATCAATATCCGCGGATTATGTACCTAAGGTACATTTTGTTGGTAGAAGGCATAGAAAAATTTATCACAAAGCGTTCCAATAGGAACGGCTCGTAAAACGGATTTCGGATATTTCTACCTAAGAAATATGCCGATGGCGTAAACGTTTGACAATAAAAAAGTTGAAGATCAATATTAGCATATTATATACCTAAGGTACATTTTGTCGGTAGAAAGCATAAAAAATTTATCACAAAGCGTCCCAATAGGAACGGCTCGTAAAACGGATTTCGAAATTTTTTGCCTACGAAATATGCCGATGGCATAAACGTCTGACAATTAAAAATTAAAGACCAATATTCGCAGATTATGTAAACAAGGTACATTTTGTCGGTAGAAAGCATAAAAAATTTATCACAAAGCGTTCCAATAGAAACGGCTCCTAAAACGGATTTCGGATTTTGCTACCTACGAAGTATGCCGATGGCATAAACGTCTGACAATTAAAAATTAAAGATCAATATCAGCAGATTATGTACCTAAGGTACATTTTGTCGGTAGAAGGTATAGAAAAATTTATCACAAAGCGTTCCAATAGGAACGGCTCGTAAAACGGATTTCGGATTTTTCTACCTACGGGTTATACCGATGGCATAAACGTTTGACAATAAAAAAATTAAAAACCAATATCCGCAGATTAAGTAGGTAGCTACATTTTGTCGGTAGAAAGCATAAAAATTTATCACAAAGCGGCCAATAGGAACGGCTCGTAAAACGGATTTTGGATATTTCTACCTACGGGATATACCGATGGCATAAACGTTTGACAATAAAAAAGTTGAAGATCAATATCCGCAGATTATGTACCTAAGGTACATTTTGTCGGTAGAAGGCATAGAAAAATTTATCACAAAGCGTTCCAATAGGAACGGCTCGTAAAACGGATTTCGGATTTTTTCACCTATGAAATATGCCGATGGCGTAAAATTTCAGGTTTCATATTATGTCAACTCCTCTTATCACGAATCGAATTGTTACTCCTAAAACTCCCGCTGGTAATTTTTCTGAAAAGAGCTGCTTTATTGTTTGGTTGCTTTATTTCATTATTCCTCCTCCTGGACCTCCTATTCCCATTCAAACCAAAAGTCCAATATTCAACCCAAATCACCGCCAACGACGGAACCATTTTACACGCGTTTTTAAGTCCGGACGATAAATGGCGGCTATATACCAATATTTCTGAAATTACGCCCCTTTTGCAAAAAACGCTTATCCACAAGGAAGACCAATATTTCTATTACCATCCCGGAATTAATCCCTTTGCTATGTTACGGGCCGCCGGAAGAAATATTTTTAGCGGAAAAAGAACGTCTGGTGCTTCGACAATTACCATGCAGGTTGTCAGGTTATTAGAGCCTAAAAAAAGAACCTACTTAAATAAATTGACTGAATCTTTTCGGGCAATGCAGTTGGAATTACATTATTCAAAAGATGAAATTCTTCAATTGTATCTTAATCTCGTGCCTTATGGCGGGAATATTGAAGGTATTAAAGCAGCTTCCCTGTTCTATTTTGGTAAAATGCCTCAGCTGTTGAGTCTTTCCGAAATTACCGCGCTTACCATTGTGCCAAACCGACCATCAAGTTTACGTCCTGGAATGAGAAATGATGCGTTGATAACGGCCAGAAATCAGTGGCTTACACGGTTCAGTAACGATAATTTATTTGATAAAAGTACAATTCAGGACGCCATTGCAGAGCCATTGACTGTCAAAAGATTGACTACGCCGAAACAGGCGCCTCATCTTGCACAGCGCTTAAAAAAAGACTTTCCAGATCAGCCGATTATTAACACGACGATAAAAATCCAGTCCCAAAAACAAATCGAAGAACAGGTGAAAAACTATATTAACAGGCTACAAAGCATGAATATCCACAATGCCGCGGTTTTGGTTATTAACAATGAAACCATGGCGGCTGAAGCTTATGTGGGTTCGGCTGATTTTAACAATCCTTTTGACGGCGGACAAGTGGATGGAATCCGTGCAATCCGGTCTCCCGGAAGTACTTTGAAGCCGATACTTTATGCAACTGCTTTTGACAAAGGCCTTATTACTCCAAAAACAGCATTAAACGATGTGCCGTCAAATTTCAGTGGTTATGAACCCGAAAATTTTGATCAGCATTTCAATGGCCAGGTTACTGCGGAATTTGCTCTTGCTAATTCTTTGAATATTCCGGCAGTTAAGATTTTGAAAGAAGTGAGCACGCCGGTTTTGATTGATAAATTAAAAAAAGCCGATTTTCAAACGATCAGAAAGCAATCCAAAGATTTGGGGCTATCTATGATTTTGGGAGGTTGCGGTGTTTCCCTTGAAGAGTTGACGCGACTCTTTGCCGCTTTTTCAAATGAAGGAGAATTAAAACCAATCCGATATGCTACAGAAAATCCTGTTTCAAAAAAAGGTGAACAGCTTGTTTCAAAAGAATCAACTTTTCTATTAAACAACATTTTGACACAGATTACCCGGCCTGATCTGCCCACTAATTTTGATAATACTTACCACTTACCAAAAATCGCCTGGAAAACCGGAACGTCTTATGGAAAACGGGATGCATGGAGTATCGGGTACAATCGAAAATATACGATTGGAGTTTGGGTTGGAAATTTTTCAGGAGAAGGAGTTCCTGAATTAAGCGGAACCAATACTGCAACTCCATTATTGTTTTCAATTTTCAATTCTCTGGATTATAACTCTTCCAGAAGCTGGTATCAAATGCCGGAAAACGTGTCTTTACGAAAAATTTGTGCGGCCAGCGGAGATATTCCTAGCGATTTTTGCGATCATCAGATTACGGATTATTTCATCATGGGCGTTTCTCCATATCGAAAATGTCAGCACCTGCGGTATGTTTTTACAGATCTTGCATCAAAAATTTCTTATTGTACTTATTGTCTTCCTGAAAGTGGTTTTGTGAAAAAAACATACCCAAATCTGGCTCCTGAGCTCATTGCTTACTATGAATCAAAGAAAATTCCTTATCAGAAATTACCTCCACATAATCCTTCCTGCGAAAGGGTTTTCCGGGAAGGCGCACCTTTGATTACGAGCCCGAATGATGGAAGTGAATATTTTATTCAAACAAATGAACCGCAGCAAATTCAGTTAAGCTGCCAAACGAGGAATGACGTTCAGGAGGTTTTTTGGTATGTGAATGATAAATTGGTAAAGCGGTCTTCTCCCCATGAAGCTGTGTTTATTAGTCCGCCGATTGGGCGGGTTAAGATTTCTTGTAGCGATGATAAGGGTCGGAATTCTGATATTTCAATTTTGGTGAAGAAGATTTAAAGGGGGGTCACGTAAAGCAAAAAAGCGGACGCCTTTAGATTTGTGGTATATTAAAATTCTAAGATTTAGTATTTTTATTAAACGGTAAATAGAGCGGATTTTCCTATGCGGACGCCTTTAGATTTGTGGTATATTAAAATTCTAAGATTTAGTATTTTTATTAAACGGTAAATAGAGCGGATTTTCCTATGCGGACGCAGAGTTTTACTCTATGCGCGGATTCAGGCCCCGCTCTATATTTTACTTACCAGATCTCAAATGGAAATTAGGGTAAAACCCATTAGTAAGGTGGTGAGGTAGAAGGTAAGTTTTGATAAACTCTTAAAACTAATACTTATGAATATCAAACATTTCATCGGAGTTGATATTTCTAAATCTACTTTGGACTGGGCAGTTTGCACAGCTGAAGGAGGAATTATTTATCAAAGCCAATCAGCTAACTCGGAAGAGGACATCAAAGCTACAATCAAGATTATTAAAGCTTTGCCGAACTTTGAATATTTGAAATCAGTATGTTGTATGGAACATACTGGTATTTACAATGCTCATTTGCTTAGCTATCTCAACAAATTTCATTTTCCCATTTGGTTAGAAAATAGTCTCCAAATCAAAAGATCCGGAGGTGTGCAAAGAGGAAAAAACGATGCTATTGACGCGGTCAGGATTGCACAATATGCCTTTCGTTTTAAAGATAGAATCAGGGTTTGGCAACCACCTCGCCAGGTTATTCAACAATTGGCAGCTCTAAGTGCTGTTCGTCATAGATTGTTGATAGTCCGACAGCAGTTACAACAACCCCTTAATGAACAAGAATCATTTATTGAATCATCTCTTCAGAAGCAACTTTGTAAAACGTGTCAGGCTTCTTTAAAAGCAATTAATACTGATCTTGAAAAGATTGAAAAGCAGGTAAAAGAAATTAGAGATAAAGACGATCGTTTGAAGGAGCTTTTTGAATTTATTACTTCTGTACCCGGCATAGGTGTAGTTACGGCATCCGAGGTGATTGTTGCAACAAATGAGTTTAACAACATTGCCGAACCAAAAAAATTAGCCTGCCATGCAGGAGTAGCACCTTTTGAGCATCAATCAGGCACTAGTGTCAGAGGAAAAACCAGCGTTAATCATCATGCACGAAAACGGTTAAAGAGCCTTTTTCATTTAGCAGCTATGTCCGCAGTCAGAGTAAAAGGCGAAATTCAAGACTATTATTTAAGGAAAGTTGCTGAAGGTAAAAATAAAATGCTAGTCTTAAATGCAGTCCGTAATAAATTAATTCACCGTGTTTGCGCAGTGGTTCATAAAAAAGAAAAATATGACAAAAATTATGTGCTAACTCTTGTTTAAACCATGGAAATCCGCGCGGTTTAAACGCAAAGACCGCTAAGTTTTTACTCTTAGCGGTCTTTGCGTTTTTTAATCTTTGCGCCTTTGCGTGAAACCCCTTAAAGCACAGTTTCACTTTCCTGATACAATACCTGAATCAAAGTCTGTCCCACCGCTTTCAATGTTTTCGGATCTATATTTTCAAGATCATCATGCGCCGTATGCCACTGATCGAAAAAGGTACGTTCCGGATCATTCTGCTTAATATGAATAATATCGATCATTGGGATTTTTGCCGTTTCGTTTACAGGAATATGATCATCCGTGATGGAAGGTCCTGCCTTGTCGATAAAATAATTACTATACCCGAGCTGACTGGCGATGCTCCAAATAGTTCGAACTACGCCGTCAGCCATACTTACCGAATAACCTTCCTGTGGAAAAGTTGCACCCTTTGCCCCCACCATATCGAGCAATACGCCAAAATAAGCCGTATAATTTGGGAGATGTTTATTTGCAGCCCAGTATAGAGATCCCAGACAAAATCCGCCAAACTTATCGGACGCTTTTTCGGAATTTCCCCAATCTTCCGCATCGAAAAGAATGATATCGACACCGAGGTTTAACTTATTTCCGGAAGAAGAAAGCACTCTCGCAATTTCAAGCAAAACCCCTACGCCACTCGCTCCATCATTTGCAGCCAAAACAGGCGTTAGTTTCGAAACAGAATCCTGATCTGAAAAAGGACGGGAATCCCAGTGGGAAGTTAAAAGAATTCTTTTAGAAGCTTTTGGATTGAAACTAGCTATAATATTTCTTGCATTAAGCTTTTTTCCATCATATGTTTCCGGCGTAAAATTTTGCTCGGTTACTTCCAGTCCAAACTTTTTAAAAGTTGAAACCAGATAATCACCACAGGCTTTATGCGCCGCCGTATTGGGAACACGCGCCCCGAATTCAACTTGTTTCTTTACAAATTGAAATGCTGAATCTCCATTGAATTCAGGACTTGATACTAATTTTTGCAATTGTTCTGTCGTTTGCTCCGAACTTGTCTTTGACTTACAGCTGGCTAGAAATAATATGCCAGTCAAACAACTGCATAACAATACTGAAACAATCGTTTTTCCAATCAATCTCATCATCCTACTCTTCATATGCCCACTCCACGCGTAGTTTACTATCTCGTATTGCAAGTCCCTGAAGCTTGAAATAGGTACGGATTTCGTCTACTTTTTCATAATTTTGAACTGCTTTATATTCTCGGTAAAGATTCAGCATCCCATCCAGAACTGCGTGCCCTTCTGTCAGCTCTTCCTTAAGTCCGAGAACATTTTCAATGAAAACGATGAAATTTTCTAATAATGAGGTAAAAGTAGCTTCACCTAGGGCAGCAGACTTCACCTGACTCATATTCAGCATATTCACATACTTTAGCATGTTGAATAAATTTGCGATTGCTACCGAAGTATTCAAATCATCATTCATTGCATCATAGAAACCCTGAATTGATTTTTCGATATCTGCAATTTTCTTTTCATCGCGCGCAACTTCTTCGTCAGAATATTTCAGAATTTTAGCGAGA
>Ga0247803_1000566_pt1 | contig 19871 bp, 16 predicted proteins | sample UWRJL014104B1_FD_180928 | JGI IMG/M metagenome (GOLD analysis project Ga0247803, IMG submission 180928) | Plant litter microbial communities from Arlington Agricultural Research Station in Wisconsin, United States - UWRJ-L014-104B-1 | ecosystem: Environmental > Terrestrial > Plant litter >...
CAGGGCGACCGCGTACTCCAGGAGACGACCCTCGGTCGCGCCCTGTTCAACGAGGCTCTCCCCGTGGACTACCCCTACGTCGAGGCGCTTGCCGACAAGAACCAGCTGTCGACGATCGTCAACGACCTCGCGGAGCGGTACCCCAAGGTCGAAGTAGCAGCGACCCTCGACCGGATCAAGGACGCCGGTTTCCACTGGGCGTCCCGTTCGGGCGTGACCGTCGCTCTCTCCGACATCCTGACCCCGCCGAACAAGCGCGAGATCATCCAGGGCTACGAGAAGCAGGCCACCAAGGTCCAGGACCAGTTCGAGAAGGGTCTCACCACCGAGGCCGAGCGTCGTCAGGAGCTCATCGAGATCTGGAACAAGGCAACCGCCGAAGTCGCCAAGGCGATGGAAGACAACCTGCCGGTAGACAACAACATCTACCGAATGGTGTCGTCCGGAGCACGTGGTAACTGGATGCAGATCCGCCAGATCGCCGGTATGCGTGGTCTCGTGTCGAACCCGAAGGGTGAGATCATCCCTCGCCCGATCGTCAACAGCTACCGCGAGGGCCTCTCCGTGGCCGAGTACTTCATCTCGACTCACGGTGCCCGTAAGGGTCTGGCTGACACGGCTCTGCGTACCGCAGACTCGGGTTACCTCACGCGTCGTCTCGTCGACGTCTCGCAGGATGTCATCATCCGCGAAGACGACTGCGGCACCTCGAAGGGTCTCGACATGCCGATCGCGGCGCAGGACGCCAGCGGAACCTGGGTGCTCGACAGCAACGTCGAGAACTCGGTCTACGCTCGCAGCCTCGCAACGGCAGCGGTCAACGACAAGGGCGAGGTCATCGCAGAGGCCGGGGCAGACGTCGGAGACGTCCTCCTCGACACGCTGCTGGCCGCCGGTGTTCACAACATCAAGGTGCGTTCGGTTCTCACGTGTGAGTCCGCCGTCGGTGTGTGTGCCGTCTGCTACGGTCGCTCGCTTGCTACCGGTCTCCTCGTCGACATCGGCGAGGCCGTCGGTATCATCGCGGCCCAGTCGATCGGCGAGCCCGGTACCCAGCTGACCATGCGTACCTTCCACACGGGTGGTATCGCTTCCGCTGATGACATCACGCAGGGTCTGCCGCGCGTCACCGAGCTGTTCGAGGCTCGCACCCCCAAGGGTGCGTCCCCGATCGCCGAGGCCGCCGGCCGCATCACCATCGAGGACACGGACCGTAGCCGCAAGCTCATCCTGACCCCCGACAATGGTGACGAGCCCGTTGCCTACCCGGTTCTGCGTCGCGCGACCCTCCTCATCGAGGATGGCCAGCACGTCGAGCTCGGACAGCAGCTGCACGTCGGAAACCTCGACCCGAAGGAAGTTCTCCGCGTCAAGGGCGTGCGTGCGGTTCAGCTGCACCTCGTCGATGGTGTGCAGGGCGTCTACCGCTCGCAGGGTGTGCCGATTCACGACAAGCACATCGAGGTCATCGTTCGCCAGATGCTCCGTAAGGTCACCGTGGTCGACCACGGCGACACCGGACTCCTGCCGGGCGAGCTCGTCGACCGCTTGAAGTACAACGAGCTCAACCGTGCGGTTCTCACCGAGGGCAAGCAGACCGCCTCGGCCCGCCAGGAAGTCCTCGGTATCACCAAGGCCTCCCTCGCGACCGAGTCGTGGCTGTCGGCCGCTTCCTTCCAGGAGACGACCCGCGTTCTCACGCAGGCCGCCATGGAGGGCAAGAGCGACCCGCTCATGGGCCTCAAGGAGAACGTCATCATCGGAAAGCTCATCCCGGCCGGCACGGGTCTCCCGCGCTACCGCGATGTCTCGGTGGAGGCGACGGAAGAAGCCAAGGCCGAGCGTTACCCGAACCGCATCTTCACGGATGACTCGGTATTCAGCGAGGCAGACCTGAGCTTTGTCGACTTCGACACGTTCTCGTCTGACGACTACACGCCGGGTACGTACAACTAAGCAGTGACCGAACGCAGGGCCCCTCACTCCGGTGAGGGGCCCTGCGTGCGTTAACGGCTACGATTCTTCAGACGGACGCCCTCACGAGGGGCACCTCGCAACGGTGGGAGACAACCATGACCGCATACGTATCGCTGTTCGACCTGCTCTCCGTGGGCATCGGACCCTCGAGCTCTCATACGGTCGGCCCGATGCGCGCCGCCCGCTCGTTCGCCGGCTCTCTCGCCGCCGCCGGGCTGCTCGACGACGTGCGCGCTGTCACCTGCTCCCTGTTCGGCTCGCTCGGCGCCACCGGCATCGGCCACGGCACTCCCGACGCGGTCGTCGCCGGGCTCGAGGGATTCGACCCCGAGACCTGCGACCCGTCGTCGGTGCGCGGCGCCTGGTCGGGATTGCGCCTCAGCGGGCGGCAATCCCTCGTCGCCGTCGGCGCGGCATCAGGGGCGCGGATGCTCGTGCCCGCCATGCCGCAGGGAACTCGCGAAACGCTGCGGCTGGCCGGCACCCACGTGGTCGGGTTCCACCGCGACGACATCACCCTCGACCCGCACACCCGCCTGCCCGGGCACCCGAACGCGCTCACGCTGACGGCCTGGAACGAGGATCGAACCAGCCCGCTGCTCACCGAGACCTACTATTCGATCGGCGGCGGATTCATCCGCCGGGAGGGCGAAGAGGCCCAGTTGGCGGCCCTCGCGCCGCATCCGCTGCCCTTCTCCACGGCCGACGAGCTGCTCGCCATCTGCGCCCGCGAGGGCATCTCGATCGACGAGGTCGCGCTGCGCAACGAGGTGGCGCTGCACCCGGGCCAGGACGTCGGCGCGCGCATCGACGTGATCTGGGCCGCGATGGCCTCCTGCGTCGAGAACGGGCTCACGAACACCGGCATGCTGCCCGGCCCGCTCGGCGTGAAGCGCCGCGCGTCGGCGTTGCGGGCGAAGCTCGAGGCCGACGAGCCGCGGGTCGACCGCGAACGGTCGGGGGAGTGGCTGCAGGCCTTCGCCCTCGCCGTCAACGAGGAGAATGCCTCCGGAGGCCGCGTCGTCACGGCGCCCACCAACGGGGCGGCCGGCATCCTGCCCGCCGTCGCCTACTACTACCTGCGCTTCGTGCCGGGGGCCGACCCGGCGGGAATCCGTCGCTACCTGCTCACGGCCACGGCGATCGGCTCGCTGTTCAAGGCCAACGCCTCGATCTCCGGCGCGGAGGCGGGATGCCAGGGAGAGGTCGGTTCTGCCTGTGCGATGGCCGCCGGCGCCCTGTGCGCCGTGCTCGGCGGCACCCCGGAGCAGGTGGAGAACGCGGCGGAGATCGCGATGGAGCACCACCTCGGCCTCACCTGCGACCCCGTCGGAGGACTCGTGCAGATCCCGTGCATCGAGCGCAACGCCATCGCAGCGTCGACCGCGGTGAGCGCCGCCCGGCTCGCGATGCTCGGCGACGGTACACACATCGTCAGCCTCGACACCGTGATCGAGACGATGCGCCAGACCGGCATCGACATGTCGACGAAGTACAAGGAGACGAGCGAGGGCGGCCTGGCGGTCAACGTCATCGAGTGCTGAGACGCCGCCACCCCCACCTCAGGGGTATGGCTAAGCCTCAGGCAACAGGTTACGTTTGCACCCTGTTCGCATGATGCCGCGCCAGGGGGCCCACGGCGTCACCAATCTTTAGTGAGGAGATGCAATGGCAACCCTCACCGAAATTCTGATTCTGCGTGGCGTCGTTCCCATCGAGAACCTGGACTCCATCTCGGGTGCCTGGGGCGAAGACGAGGATGCCGTGAAGGCGCTCGTCGACAAGGGCATCGTCACCGAGGTGCAGCTCGCCTCCGCGCGGGCCGCCCAGGCGGAGCTGCCGTTCGTGGAGCTCATGGAGTTCCCGGTCGACCGCACCGCCGTGTCGCTCGTGCCGGCAGCCATGTGCCGTCGCTACCAGATCCTGCCGATCGGTATCATCGGCGACATCCTCACCCTCGCCATGGTCGACCCCGGCGACGTCTTCGCGATCGACGACGTGCGCGCGGCGGCCCGCATGCAGATCCGCCCGGTCGTGGCCGCCCCGAGCGACCTCCGCCAGGCGATCGACCGCTACCACCGCGCAGACGGCGAGCTCAGCGACCTGACGACCGCCCTCGAAGAGGAGAGCGGAACGACCGACGTCGTCGTCGCCGGTGTCGGCGACGCGATGGAGGACGACGCGCCGATCGTTCGGTTCGTGAACCTGCTCATCAGCCAGGCCATCCAGGACAAGGCATCCGATATCCACATCGAGCCCGGCGAACGCGAAGTGCACGTGCGCTACCGCATCGACGGAGTGCTGCACCAGATGCAGTCCGCACCGAAGGCGATCCAGAACGGCGTGATCTCGCGCCTCAAGATCATGAGCGAGATCGACATCGCCGAGCGGCGCAAGCCGCAGGACGGCCGCATGTCGGTCACCCACGGCGGGCGCAAGATCGACCTGCGCGTGGCGACCCTGCCCACCGTGTGGGGCGAGAAGGTCGTCATGCGAATCCTCGACACCTCGAGCACCACGGTGTCGATGGACAACCTCGCGCTGCTGCCCCGCAACCTCGCGGCCTACAAGTCGTCGTACACGAAGCCGTACGGCATGATCCTCGTCACGGGCCCCACGGGTTCGGGCAAGTCGACCACGCTCTACACGACCCTCGGCGCTGTCGCCAAGCCCGAGATCAACGTCATCACCGTCGAAGACCCGGTGGAGTACCGGATGCCGGGCATCAACCAGGTGCAGGTGAACTCCAAGGCCGGCCTCACGTTCGCCTCCGCGCTGCGCTCCATCCTGCGCTCCGACCCCGACGTCGTGCTGATCGGTGAGATCCGCGACCACGAGACCGCCCAGATCGCCATCGAGGCGTCGCTCACCGGCCACCTCGTGCTGTCCACGCTGCACACCAACGACGCACCGAGCGCCATCACGCGACTGACCGAGATGGACATCGAGCCCTTCCTCGTCGGCTCCGCGCTCGACTGCGTCGTCGCCCAGCGCCTCGCCCGTCGACTGTGCGACCGGTGCAAGGCGCCGTACCAGCACGACCCGGAGCAGCTCGCCGCGCTGCGGTTCGCGTTCGACCCGAACCGTCCGCCGCCCACCCTGTACCACCCGGTCGGCTGCACGAACTGCTCGAACACCGGGTACCGCGGGCGCATCGCGCTGCACGAGGTCATGCTCGTCACCGAGCAGATCGAACGTCTCGCCGTCGCACGCGCGTCAAGCGCCGAGATCGGCAAGGTCGCCATGGAGCAGGGGCTCATCCCCCTGCGCTGGGACGGCTGGGCGAAGGTCCAGATGGGACTGACCTCGGTCGAAGAGATTATGAGAGTGGTTGTATGAACGCGTCTGCCTACGATCCCGAGGGCGAACTGCCGCCGCCGCCTCCCTCCTACCTCAACGCGCCGCCGCCCACGTCGCCGCCCGCGGGTTACGCGACGGCTCCGCCGCCCCCTCCGTCCGCGGGCATCGACTACTCGCAGCCGTTCGACCCCTCGGCGTTCCCGCCGCCCGGTGGCTACCAGCCGGCGGGCCGTGAGACCTATCAAGCTCCGGATGCGCCCCAGGCCGCGCCGGACTTCTCGGCCGCGTCGGCCTACGACTCCTCGTTCGACCCTGCAGCCTTCGCGGCTCCGGTCTTCGAGGCGCCCTCGTACGACACGGCGTTCGACCCGACCGCGTTCGCGCCGCCCGCCCCTGCCTCGGCGTTCGACGCCTCGGCCTTCGAGCCGTCGGCGCACGAGGGCGTGCCGATCTTCGACACCGGAGCGTTCGACACCCCGCCGGCGTTCGCCGCCCCGGTCGCCGAGCCCGCCCCGGTCGCCGAGCCTGCGCCGGTCGCCGAGTCCTCTCCGGTCGCTGAGCCTGTCGAAGCGCCCGCCCCTCCCACGTACGCGGCACCGGCCGCCGCCCCGTTCGCCAAGCCCGCATCGTTCGCCGAGACCGCTCCGGTCGCTGAGCCTGTCGAAGTGCCCGCCGCCGCATCACCCGCGGCCCCCATCCCGATCCCCGAGCCGTTCGAGCCGGCGGCCTTCGCGCCGCCGTCGCCGTCGAGCGCCGTGCCCGCGTTCGAGGCTCCGGTCGCGGCGCACGCGGCGCCGGCTCCAACGTTCGAGGCACCGGTTCCGGCCGCCGCCCATGCCGCACCGCCCGCCGCGGACGCACCCGTCACCGTGCCGCCGCCCGTCGCCGCGCACGCAGCGACCCCCGTGCCCGCGTTCGAAGACCTCCTCGCGGCGCCCGCGCCGTCTCCGGCGACCGCCGCCGGCCCCACCTACGCCCCGCCCGCGTTCGCGGCTCCCGTGCCGCCCGTTCCCACCGCGTCCGATGTCGCGGCACTCGCCGCCGCGGCGGCCGAGCTCGGCGGACGACGTGCGGAGCGCGAACGCGTTCAGCCGGCGACACCCGCACCGACCGCGGCGAAGGCCGCGGCATCCGCCCCGCCTCTCGAGGTCGGACTCGGCCAGGAGGGCAGCGACCCCGACCTGGTCGCCGCGCTGAACTCCGTCGTGCAGCTGCGCGCATCCGACCTCCATGTCGGTGTCAACGCGGCGCCGATGATCCGCGTCGACGGCGGGCTGCGGCCCATTCCCGGGCTCGAGGCCTGGGACGCCGACAAGGTGATGACCGCCCTGCACAGCATCATGTCGCCCGAGCACCGCGACCAGTTCGCGAACGAGCTCGAGCTCGACTTCGCCTACACGCTCTCGGAGACCTCGCGTTTCCGCGTCAACATCTACCAGCAGCGCAATGTGCTCGGGGCGGCCTTCCGACTGATCCCGACCGAGATCAAGCAGCTCGAGGCGCTCGGCATCCCCGAGCGCATCGGCAAGTTCGCGCAGCTTCCGCGCGGTCTCGTGCTGGTCACCGGGCCCACCGGTTCGGGCAAGTCGACCACGCTCGCCGCGCTCATCGACTTGGTCAACTCCACGCGCAGCGACCACATCGTGACGGTGGAAGACCCGATCGAGTTCATGCACCAGAACAAGAAGTCGCTCGTGAACCAGCGCGAGGTCGGCCACGACACGCACAGCTTCAACAACGCACTCAAGCACGTGCTGCGCCAGGACCCTGACGTGATCCTCATCGGCGAGCTCCGCGACCTCGAGACCATCTCGGTGGCGTTGACCGCCGCCGAGACCGGCCACCTCGTCTTCGCCACCCTGCACACGCAGGACGCCCCGCAGACGATCGACCGCGTCATCGACGTGTTCCCGCCGCACCAGCAGGACCAGGTGCGCGCCCAGCTCGCGGCGACCCTGCAGGGCGTCGTCTGTCAGACGCTCATCAAGAAGGCCCACGGCGAGGGCCGCGCGGTCGCCACCGAAGTGCTCATCACCACTCCGGCCGTCGCCAACCTCATCCGCGAGGGCAAGACGTACCAGATCCACTCGGCCATGCAGGCGGGGCGCGAGATGGGCATGCACACGATGGACCAGCACCTCGCCGACCTCGTCAACGCCCGGCAGATCACCCACCAGGCCGCCTACGAGAAGGCGCACGACCTCGAAGACCTCAAGCAGCTGATCTCGCGGAGCGAGGTCGGCGGTTTCGTGCAAGATTTCTCCGGACAATCATCCGCGATCGACTTTGACGACTCGTTCTCTCATAGGGGAGCTTGACAATGGCCAACTCGAACACAAAGACCTTCGCTTATAGCGCGAGGGATGCGGCGGGCAAGGTCGTCAAGGGCCGGGTCGAAGGCACTACAGAGGCCGTCGCCATCGGCAAGTTGCGAACGATGGGCGTATCGCCCATCACAGTCGCAGAGTCCACTGGTGGCAGCGGGCTCAGTCGCGAGATCAGCTTCGGATCCTTCGGACAGAAGCGGGTCGGCCTTAAGGATCTCGCCGTCATGAGCCGTCAGATGGCAACGATGCTGGCCGCCGGCCTGTCGCTGCTGCGGGCGCTCACGATACTCGCGGACCAGACCGAGAATAAAAAGCTCGGCGAGACGCTTAACGACGTCCGCGGCCAGATTGAAAATGGTTGGTCGTTCTCCGACAGCCTCGCGAAGCACCCCGACGTGTTTCCGCGGTTGATGGTCTTCCTTGTCAAAGCGGGCGAGACCGGTGGCTTCCTCGACGGCGCTCTCGAGTCGATTGCCGATAACTTCGAGTCCGACGTCAAGCTTAGGGCGACCATCAAGTCGGCTCTTACCTACCCAATCGCGGTTCTAGTGATGGCGTTCCTCGCCGTCATCGGCATGCTGATTTTCATTGTCCCCGTGTTCGAAGCGATGTTCCAGGACTTCGGCGGCCAGTTGCCGTTACCCACTCAGGTGCTCGTTGTGTTGTCTAAGAACATGATCTGGATCGTGCCGCTGCTGGCCATCGTCATCATCGGTTCCAACATCTGGTGGCGGCGGAACAAGAACGAGGATCGGGTGCGGGCATATGTCGACCCGCTGCGACTGAAAGTTCCTGTCTTTGGCGACCTGTTCAAGAAAGTTGCCATCGCGCGATTCACGCGCAACTTCTCCACCATGATGGGCTCCGGGGTTCCAATCCTGCAGTCACTAAGCATCGTCGGCGAAACCTCGGGCAACTGGGTGATCGAAGCGGCGCTGAGAAAAGTGCAGGAGTCTGTGCGGCAGGGCCAGTCGATAGCGGGGCCGCTCGCGCAAGAGCCGGTGTTTCCGGCAATGGTCACCCAGATGATCGCTGTAGGCGAAGACTCCGGATCGCTAGAAACCATGCTCGCGAAAATCGCAGACTTCTACGATGACGAAGTTCAGAGCACCGCAGAGTCTCTCACCGCGCTCATCGAGCCGCTAATGATCGGCATCATCGGCGCGGTCATCGGCGGCATGATCGTGGCGCTTTACATGCCCGTGTTCAGCATTTTCGAGCAGATCAACTGATTTGACGGTGAGTCAACGCCACCCCCTCTTCTAGGGTCTGTCGCGTTTAGGATGCGACCCCCACTATTGCGGTGGGGGTCAATTCTTTGGGGGCCACCTGTCCACAATCACTCAAACGACAGGATTCTGTTATGTTCACCAGCATCAACAAGGCACTCGACGCGAGCCGCCTCAAGCGTGAAGAGAACGAAAAGGGTTTCACCCTGATCGAGCTCCTCGTAGTTGTCATCATCATCGGCATCCTCGCCGCAATTGCCATCCCGGTTTTCCTCAACCAGCGCGAGAGCGCCTGGAAGGCATCGGTCGAGTCCGACCTCAAGAACGCCGCGATCGTCGTCGAGACCTACGCGGGCAACAACAACGGAAAGTACCCGGTGCTCACCGCGCAGAACCTGGTCACGGGCACGACGCCGTTCGAGGACATCAAAGTGAGCTCCGATAACACCATTCTCATCACCTCAGAAGCGACGAAGTTCACGCTGAGTGGCAGCAACAGCAACATCACGGACAAGCACCTGGGCTATGGCAGCGACACCGGGGGTCTCGGTTCGGTTTGGGTCAACAACTAACCTACGGTTCGTAGCGTGAGGCTGCGGGGTGTCGCTTGAGCGGCGCCCCGCAACTGTCTCCGCGTGAACTCGGCGGCGCACCGCGGTGCGCCTCACGCACGATCGACGTCTCGGGGGGAGCGTTGTGTTGAAGCACTACCACGATCGTGTCCGAGCGGCGTCGGTCCGAGAAGACGGTATGACCCTCATCGAGGTTCTCGTCGCAATGTTCATTTTCAGCGTTATCTCTGTCGGCTTCATCTACGGCATGCTGACGGTGTTATCCATCACCCGCGACTCACGAGCTACCCAAGTCGCGTCCAACCTCGCCTCTCAAGAAATCGACCTCGCGCGAGCGACCCCCGATCTCTTCGCGCTCGGCACGGTCTCGGCTCGGCCAGACAAGACCATCAACGGCGACGTCTTCCACACCAAAGTCGTCGCTGAGTGGGTTTCGGACATCGGCAGCGGCCTTCAGTGCGGCACCACGAGTGGTGGCGGCGCTGGAGCACCTCTTCGCTACAAGCGCGTCGATGTCACTGTGACGTGGGACAGCATGCGCTCCCCGAGTTCGGCAGTGCACAGCTATACGATCATCAATCCCAAAGAGCGCATCAATGACCCAGCGCTCGGCACGATCCTCGTCTCCGTGACAACCGACGCCGGCATAGGAGTGCAGGGTGTGACAGTCTCGGCGACACCAGCCTCACCTGCAAACGGAGCGGTTGCTCTCACCACCACGCCTGCGCTCACTGACCTGCAGGGATGCTCCTACGTTCTCAAAGTCGTACCGGGAAACTACATCGTCTCGGTGACCAAGAGCGGCCACCTCAGTAGCGGCAGCCAGTCCGAAGACCAGGTGGCTACTCCGACGGTGAATCCGGTCGTCGTGGCGGCCGGCAAGTCGACGTCCCAGAGCTTCATCTACGACAGCGCCGCCAGATTCGACCTGACCTACGCGTCGAATTCAGCGGTTAGCGGGATCAGGATACCCAGCAATCTGGACACGAGCTTCCTACACGTTCGCGGCCTGTCGGTATCTGCCGCGACCACCAGCTCACTTGCCCGTACGGTCGCTCGATTCCCGTTCGCGAGCGGGGCGTACAACATCATGGCCGGCAAGTACGTCGCTGCGGCCCCTGGTGACGGCGCAGTCCCCGCCACGCCGGGTTGCGTAGCAGTCGACCCCACAGCGTGGCCGCGGGTCACCGAGGGCGCGGTAATCTTCGGTGCACCTGACCCGGCTATTCCCGGTGCCGTGCCCGGTGTCGCTCAGCCTGCCGGAGTGGCGATGGGCGTGTTCTCCTTGACCGGCGCGAAAAACCGTTGGGTTAAGGCGGTTTCCGTCGACGGAAGCCCGAGATGCGCCAACACGATGACCTACACCTTCAACAGGCTTCCCAACGACGCTGCAGGTGACGCAGCAATCATCGCCCTGCCTTTCGGATCATGGAAGCTCTACACAGGGACCGACGCCACTACCCAAGTCACCGCGGTCTCAGCAAATCGCATGATTCCGAGCACGCGCGGAACATCCACTCCCGGCACGGACGTGCTACTGCTCGACCCCCGGGTTCCGGTGACTCCGTGATGCGCCTTCGCCGCGATCAGGAGGGTATGACGCTCATCGAGCTGATGGTGACCATTTTCGTGCTCGGGATCCTGGGCACGGTGGTCGTCACGCTCTTCGTCAACGTCTCTACGACCTTCACCCGTGACCGTGCTGCTACCGACAGCACCAATATCGCAGCCATCGGGATTAACGAGGTCACCAAGGTGATCCGCGCCGGAACCGAGATCCGCGTGGCGGGGGCAACTCTCAACGACCCGGTGTTCGTGGCTGCGGACAAAGAGCATATGGTTCTGCATGCCTACCTGTCGGACTCCTCGACCGGCGAGCTCGCACCGGTGAAGGTGGAGTTGAGGATAAACCCAACCACACGCGAGCTGACCGAGAGACGCTGGTCGAGCAGCAAGAATGGTGCGGGCTACTGGATTTTCGGCGGCACGCCGGGAGCGACGCGTACGATAGCGCGCACAATTCCTGCGATTTCACCGCCGCTCGCTAGCGGCCAGAAGTACCTCTTCACCTACTACGACGCCGCGAACGTAGAACTCGTGATCGCCGTGGGCGGACTCACGGACGCTCAGCGGCGCGCGGTCGCGGCGGTACAGGTTACGGTGACGGTGCAGGCCGATCTCAGCGGTCGAGCGAAACCCGTCACACTTCAAAACACTGTGGGCATACCTAACCTGGGCGTTTCGAGAGTGGGACCATAATGATCCGTCGACTGCTGCAAAGACCGCTGAAGCGCAATGGCGAAGAGGGCATGGCCCTCGTCATGGTGATCTCCATCGGCGCCGTGCTTACGATCATCATCGCTACCGCCGTCACCTACGCGCTGGGCGGATTCCGCAAAGCAAACGTCGACGAGGCATGGAGTGCCGCGATGTCGGCCGCCTACGCCGGCGTCGAGGAATACCAGAGCCGTCTGGCCAACGATCCGACATACGTGAAGTACGGGAACGCATCCTCCATCTTCACCGCGGGATCAGGCAGTGCGGTGATCGCACCAGCAGAGGCGAACCCCGCTTTCGGCATTGGCGCGGCCGGTACGTGGGCGACTGTACCGCGACCCACGACGCCGGCAGTGGCCAACGATCCAGCACAGTACCGCTACGAGATCGACAATTCGAAGTACAGCACGAGCGGCACGATTCGCCTTCGCTCGACGGGCAAAGCCGGTGATCAGACGCGAACCATAGTCGCCGACCTCCGCCAGCAGGGCTTCATCGACTTCCTCTACTTCACGAACTACGAGATTTCCGACCCAGCGTTCACAGGGGTGAACTCAGGGTGCGTGAAGCACAAGTGGGCCGGCCGGCCGACGAGTGACAGCACGGGCAAACCTTGCGGTGAGATCCAGTTCGGCACGAACGACGTCATTGCCGGTCCAGTCCACTCCAACGACACGATCCGGGTGTGTGCGTCCCGTTTTAAGGATTCCTTCACAACTTCCAACAACCCGGCGACGGGGTTGAAATATACGTCGGTGTCTGGTTGCTCCGCAGCCACATTCGACTTGGCGGCCAGTGGCTTTCCCGCGTATAGCAAACCTCTCTTGATGCCGGCTTCCAACGGCGCCCTCATCCAGGAGACCCGCTCAGACCTGGCCGCCGAAAACGGCACGACGGCGGGCTGCCTATTCACCGGTCCGACAAGCATTCGGTTTCTCGACAACGGCACCATGACCGTCCGGTCGCCTTACACCAAGGCGACTAACGTCGTCGGGGCGCCAGCGACGAGCGGCACCGCTCCAGCGCGGTGCGGGACACCTGGCGCCACCGGTCTTGGCTCCGCAACTGGGCAGAACATCAACGTGCCCGCGAACAACGTCATCTTTGTGCAGTCGGTCCCGACAACAGCCGCGGCGTCAACCAACCCGAACGCCTGGGCGGCATCGGGTGCATCTTCCCGACCTGCGGGATTCAACTGCGTCGGCCTTCCGACAAGTGGCAGCAATCCCACTACTCCAACCGGAAATGGCATCGGATATCCGACAACCAATGAAGTGGCGGCGTCGACTTCATATGGTTGCCGTAGCGGAGACGTGTTCGTGAGCGGCAAGCTCGACGGAAACGTCACTATCGGCGCTGACAACTACATCTACGTCACCGGCCAACTCACCTACGAAGACTCCAACGATGACATGCTCGGGCTCATCGGCAACAACGCGGTCATTGTCTGGAACCCGGTCAATGGCGCCAACGACAAGCTACTCTCCGACACTGGCCGACGAATCGACGCTGCCATTCTCTCGGTCAACCACACCTTCACCGTGCAGAACTACGACAACAACGACTATCGAGGAGTCCTGACCATCAATGGGGCGATAGCCCAAAACTTCCGAGGTCCGGTTGGCCTCGCAAATAACAGCTCCGGCTACTCCAAGCTTTACGAGTACGACAAGCGGCTCAAGTACACGGCGCCACCCAAATTCCTCTCGCCCGTCTCGACAACCTACGGTGTGAACACCTGGGTCGAGACCAACGTGGCATTCGCCGCCGACGGGTCGCCAAAGTGATGGCCGGAGAGATTTCAACCTTTCAGGCCCTCTTCGTTGTGTTCGTCGGCGGACTCGGCCTTCTGGTCGGCTCGTTCCTCAACGTCGTGATCTTCCGGGTGCCGAGGGGCATGTCCGTCGTGAGCCCCCCAAGCGCCTGCCCGCGCTGCGAGACCCCGATCAGGTCGCTGGACAACATTCCGGTGCTCTCCTGGCTGTTGTTGCGGGCCAAATGCCGCACCTGTGGCGAGCCCATTTCGGCTCGCTACCCGATCGTCGAGCTCGTCACCGCATTACTTTTCGCGGCGGCGGCATCACGGTTCCCGTTGCCGTTCGGAGCGCCAAATTCCCTTCTCGTCGCCACGCTCCTGCTGCTCGTGGCCATGCTCTATTTCGCGGCCATCAGTGTCGCACTTACCTGCATCGATCTCGACACGCACAAGCTGCCCAACGCCATCGTGCTACCGGCATACGTGGTGATTGGGGTCCTGCTGGTCGCGGCATCCATCGCCTACGGCGACTACGCGCAGTTGCTGCAGGCGGCCGTTGGCGGCGCAGCGCTCTTCGCGCTCTATTTCGTCATGGCGCTGGCCTACCCCGGAGGGATGGGCTTTGGTGACGTCAAACTCGCCGGCGTGGTCGGCATCATGCTCGGTTTTCTCGATTGGGGAAGCCTGATCGTGGGAGCCTTCGCGGCCTTTCTGCTTGGCGGGGTTTTCGGCATCGGTCTGTTGCTCGCGCGGAGGGTCGATCGCAAGAGCGGCATTCCGTTCGGCCCCTGGATGCTCGGCGGCGCGTGGATCGGAATCTTTTTCGGGGCGCAGATCTGGGCCGGCTATCTGCGGCTGGTCGGACTTGCGTGATCGACACGGAATTACAACGAGGGGCAAGTGAATGGCAACACGAATAGTAGGAATCGACATCGGCAGCACGAGCGTGCGCGCCGTGGAGATCGAAGGACCGACCAAGGCTCGACCGACGATCGCGCGTATCCACGAAGTTCCTCTCCCGGCGGGATCCGCGAAAAGCGGTGAAGTCGTCGAGACGCACACTGTCGCTACCGCTCTCAGAAAACTCTGGACAGCCGGCGGTTTCAATAGCAAGGACGTCGTGCTTGGTATGGGCAACCAGCGTGTCATCGCGCGTGACCTCGTGATGCCAAAGATGTCACTCACCCAGATTCGCGAGGCACTTCCCTTCCAAGTGCAGGACATGTTGCCGATGCCTGTCTCCGAGGCCCTGCTCGACTTCTATCCGATATCCGAGACTGACAGCGAAAGCGGGCCGGTCGTGAATGGTCTGCTCGTCGCGGCCGTGAAACAGTCCGTCCTCGCCAATGTCGATGCAGCGATCCTCGCAGGGTTGACACCCGTCGAAGTCGATCTCATCCCCTTCGCGCTTACGCGACTGCAGACCCGCGCACACGGCGGACCCGAGACGATTGCACTCGTCGATGTTGGGGCGTCGACCACCAACGTCGTGATCGTCATCGGCGGCGTGCCGCAGTTCGTGCGTATTATCCCAGCAGGAGGCAATGACGCGACACTCGCTGTCGCGATGAGCCTTGAGATCGAAGAGTCCATCGCAGAGAACGCCAAGCGCGCGCTCGGCCTGGCCCCTACCTCGGTCAATCCCGAGCATCGGCCGATTCTCGAACACATCCATAGGGCGACGACTGAGCTTCTCACCAGCATCCGCAACACCCTGAGCTACTTCGACAACACGCACCCGGTCGCCAATGTCGAACGAATCGTGCTGAGTGGCGGAGGTTCCCGGCTAGGCGGTTTCGCCGCTGCGTTGCAGGAGCTAACGCGGACCAAGGTCGTGCAGACCGATCCGTTCGCGACCTTGTCCATCGCAAAGGGAGTCGGCGTGCCGCCGATGGAAACCCGCGACTCGATGACGGTAGCTCTCGGCCTCGCGCTCGGAGCGGCAGCATGAGCCCGCGCAATTCCAAAGACGTCCACCTCGTTCTCGGCGCGTCCCCTCGCGTCAACCTGCTTCCGCCGGAAGTCGCCGATCGAAAGCGAGGGGCATCCATCCGCCGTTCGGTGGTCTTCGGCGTTGTGGGCGCCGTACTGATTAGCGCGGCCGGCTATGGCCTCGCCAGCTGGCAGGCTCTCGAGTCGGGGATGAGGCTTGACGCGGCGCGCGAGGAGACGACAAGTCTGCTCGCGGAGCAGGCCAAGTTCGCAGAGGTTCGCACCCTTGCACAGCAGAAGGCGACGATCGCCGATGCGCTCATCGTGGGTGCCTCCACCGAGATCGACTGGAAGGCGTACTACGAGGCGATTGTGGGCACGCTACCGGCGGGCGTCACGCTGAACGGATTCGTGATCGATTCCTCGTCACCCGTCGACAGCCTTCCCGTCAGGACGGGTCCAACGCAGGGAGCTCGAGACGCGATGGTCAGTCTCACAATAACGACCCCCAAGTTGGCTTCCGTTGACGTGTGGCTAAAGGCGCTCGAGTCGCTTCCCGGTTACGTGGATGCGACCGCCTCTGGAATCTCCTCAGACGAGAACGGTTTCTTCACCGCCTCGGTCATGATGAACATCTCGAACTCTGCGTTCAGCAATCGTTTCGCCGCTGAGGGCACGACGCAGCCGGCCGAAACCGCAACTGACACTGCGACTGAAGAAGAGGGGACCAACTGATGGTCATCAACACCCGGATCTGGGTCATCGCAGGAGTGCTGCTGATGGTCGTCGTTCTGGCCCTGGGTGGGCTGCTCGGCGTCAAGCCGCAGCTCGACATTCTGAAGGCGAACAACGATCAGCGATCGGGAGCGGAGACGCTCAATCTCCAGCATCGTGCGGAGCTGACTCGGCTGCGCGAGCAGTCGAAACAGACCGAGTCAATCGCAGCCGAGGTCGCAGAATTACAGAGGCTCATCCCGTCCGCGGCGAACCTCGACGACTTTATCAACGAGATCGCCACCTTGCAGGTGGCGCACGGGGTTCGGGTTGTCGCCTATTCGTCGCTCGACGAGGCTCTTTTCGCCCCAACAGAGCAGGCACTCGCTACGCTCCCGGCATCGATCAGCGCAAACAACTTCGTGACGATCTCGATCCAGTTGACGGTCGAAGGCCCGCGAGCCAACACCATGGCGTTCGTCGAGGGGCTTCAGAAGGGCCCCAGGCTCTTCCTTGCGAGCGACCTGTCAGTCACACCAACCGACACGATCGATATCAAAGGACTGGTCTACCGTCTACTCGATACGCCGCTCATGGAACCTGCCCCCGCAGCCGAGGCTTCCGTGACCTCCGAGTAACCACCCAGCCCGCCCGGATGCCCGCGCTCGCCCACCCAGGGCGACCGCGGGCATCCGTATTTCGCGGCAGACCGGCTAGTCCCCGCTGGTCCGCGCGCATCGGTTGGTAGAGTGACACGACAAATTTTGATGGCCGCGCGGGCCTGCTAAGGAGTACTTCGATGGCCGACAAGACCGACGAACCCACGACGCCGACCGGTGAGAACCCGGTCTACGACAGCATCGTCGACGGCGGGGAGCCCGTGGTCGCGACCGTCGATTCCGAGCCGGATGCCGACGAAGCACCTCCCGCCCTGGTCGAGCCGGAAGAGATCGTCGTCGAAGAGAGCGAGACCGTCGGCTACGTCGACGACGAGCCCGTCTTCGTCGAAGAAGAGACCACCGTCGTAGAAGAGGCCTACGCCCCAGAAGACACCAGCACACACGAAGAGCCGCAGGCCCCGCCGGCCGCCTACGCCCCGCAGGAGCCTCAGGCGCCCGTCGCTCCCGTCTCTCCCCAGCCGAGCGTCGTCTACGTGAACGCCCCGCAGGCGCCGGTCGACAAGGGCAACCGCGGCTTCGGCGTGCTCATCTCGGTGGCCGCCACGATCGTCTTCCTGATCGTGCTCGCCATCGTCATGACGATCATCTACAGCGCCCGTGCAGATGGGCTCTACCTCGACTTCCTCGGCCAGACCGCGTTCTACGTGCCGGCGCTGTTCTTCCTTATCGGATCCATCGTGCTGGTGCTGCTGCTCAACCGTGCGGGCTGGTGGACCTACGTCATCGGCAGCCTCGTCGTCGCGCTGTTCGTCTACTTCGCCACGATCGGCACCGTGCTGCTGAGCAACGGCGTCGTTCTGCTCACGCCGGCTGAGGCCGCAGAGCAGTTCCGCCTCGGAACGGTCAGCCCGTTCACCATCGCCGCGGCGCTGGTGGCCCGCGAGATCATGATCTGGGCCGGAGCGATCATCGCGAGCCGTGGCCGCAAGCTCAAGGTGCGCAACGCCGACGCCAAGGCCGCGTTCGAGCGCGAGCGGGCCCAGGCGCGCGGATACTGAGCCGTCGATGGGTGACGCCCAGCTGCCGCCACCTCCCGACCCGCGGATGCTGCCGCTTCTAGCGACAATCACCTACGGTGCGGGAGTCATCGCGCTGTGGGGCTTCGTGAGCCTCGCCCTCGACGTCGATGCGATCGCCCAGACCGACGCAGGCCCCCTGCTGGGGCCGGCGATCGTGCTCACCGCGTGCCTCATCACGTTCGCCGCACTGCTGCGGGTGCGGCAGCGCACGAGCCCCACCGGGCCGGCGCTGGTCGCCGCGGCATCCGTATACATAGGAATGCTGCTCGTGGGCGCGGTCGGCTACACGCTCGTCACCGCCGACCTGTCGTGGTTCGTGCTGTTCATCGGTGCGTACGCGACCAGCCCGTTCGTGATCGGCGCCGCGCTACTGGCCGCCGTCGACGTGCTCGTCGTGTGGGCGCTCACCCGTCACTGAGTTGAGGTAGCACAGTGGTGCTGCGCTGCAGGCGAACTCATTTGACCGCCAGCCCCCACGGGGATAGTATTTTGCAGGTGTGCGCTTTGTCGTGCGCTCCCGCCGTGCCCTCGTGGCGCTGAGGAGCAGCAACTCACCACATATATGGGGTCGTTCTCACGATCGCCCCCCACGGCATACCTGGCATCTGCCGGGTCCAGATGAACTCGAGATGAACTGCGAAGCTCTCTCGAATGCTAACCATCATGCAACTGTCACCGTGCAGTTATTACAAGGAGTTACTTAGTGCCCACCATTCAGCAGTTGGTCCGTAAGGGCCGTTCGCCGAAGGTCGTCAAGACCAAGGCGCCCGCCCTCAAGGGCAACCCGCAGCAGCGCGGCGTTTGCACCCGCGTCTACACGACCACCCCGAAGAAGCCGAACTCTGCCCTGCGCAAGGTCGCTCGCGTCAAGCTGAGCAACGGCACCGAGGTCACCGCCTACATCCCCGGTGAAGGCCACAACCTCCAGGAGCACTCCATGGTCCTGGTCCGCGGCGGTCGCGTTAAGGACCTCCCCGGTGTTCGTTACAAGATCGTTCGCGGCGCCCTCGACACGCAGGCCGTCAAGAACCGCAAGCAGGCTCGCAGCCGTTACGGCGCGAAGATGGAGAAGAAGTAATGCCTCGCAAGGGTCCAGCTCCCAAGCGCCCCGTAGTAGCCGATCCGGTCTACGGCGCCCCCATCGTCAGCCAGCTCGTCAACAAGATCCTTCTTGATGGCAAGAAGGGCCTCGCCGAGCGCATCGTCTACGGTGCCCTCGAAGGCGTGTCCGCCAAGAACGGCCAGGACGCCGTCGTCACCTTGAAGAAGGCCCTCGACAACGTCCGCCCCACCCTCGAGGTCCGCAGCCGCCGCGTCGGTGGCTCGACCTACCAGGTGCCGGTCGAGGTCAAGCCTCACCGCGCCAACACGCTCGCCCTCCGCTGGCTCACGAGCTACGCCAAGGGACGTCGTGAGAAGACCATGACCGAGCGCCTCACCAACGAGATCCTCGACGCATCGAACGGCCTCGGCGCCGCGGTGAAGCGTCGTGAGGACACTCACAAGATGGCCGAGTCGAACAAGGCCTTCGCGCACTACCGCTGGTAACACGTCGACAGGCTCAGTGACCTCGGTCGCTGAGCCTGTCGAAGCGCCTGGCGGCGCAGCAGCTCCCACCACCAAATCTTTCGGAGGAACCCCGTGGCACAAGACGTGCTCACCGACCTGAACAAGGTCCGCAACATCGGCATCATGGCCCACATCGACGCCGGCAAGACCACGACGACCGAGCGCATCCTGTTCTACACGGGCGTCAACCACAAGATCGGTGAGACGCACGATGGCGCCTCGACCACCGACTGGATGGAGCAGGAGCAGGAGCGTGGCATCACGATCACCTCTGCCGCCGTCACGTGCTTCTGGGACAAGAACCAGATCAACATCATCGACACCCCCGGTCACGTCGACTTCACCGTCGAGGTGGAGCGCTCGCTCCGCGTGCTCGACGGCGCTGTCGCAGTCTTCGACGGCAAGGAGGGCGTTGAGCCCCAGTCCGAGACCGTCTGGCGCCAGGCCGACAAGTACAACGTTCCCCGCATCTGCTTCGTCAACAAGATGGACAAGCTCGGCGCGGACTTCTACTTCACC
>Ga0247803_1000567_pt1 | contig 19864 bp, 28 predicted proteins | sample UWRJL014104B1_FD_180928 | JGI IMG/M metagenome (GOLD analysis project Ga0247803, IMG submission 180928) | Plant litter microbial communities from Arlington Agricultural Research Station in Wisconsin, United States - UWRJ-L014-104B-1 | ecosystem: Environmental > Terrestrial > Plant litter >...
GTATGTCCTGGAATGTCTTGTAGCCGCACTGCACAAGGGCTACGCTCTCTGAAGCCATCATGTAGTCGGTTCCCTCGCCGGTTTCCGAAGGCCTGGAACCGAGGACCATAGGCCGAATGCCATATGGGTCGCGGAAACCAATGAGACCGAAACCTGGAGCACACGTTAGCATATTCCTTAGTACTGATGCTGCACGGATTCATTACCTGCAAGCATGGCTGTACATGCCCATCCGCCAACGCAAAGATTGTACATCCGTTCCAGGGCTGCAAAGCAATCGTTGGCGTTGATACGGGCCTTTCCAGTCTCGTTCAGCTCATTGGCGAAGATGTTCAGCATAAGCTCACTGTCGCTCTCCGTGTTGATATGCCTGTGTGCGTTCTGATCGAGGAACTCGCGGAGCTCCGGCGCATTAATCAAGTTGCCGTTGTGGGTCATGCAGATGCCGTACGGGCTGTTCACGTAGAAAGGCTGCGCCTCAGCGTTCGCGCTGCTACCGGCTGTGGGATAACGAAGGTGGCCCAGTCCCATGAAGCCCGGGAGGTCCGCAACACGGGCGCCATCGTGGAAGACCTTGGAGGCCATTCCGTTGCCCTTGCACTGATGGAAGCGACCGCCTCCGCTGCAGCTCACGATGCCCGCCGCATCCTGTCCGCGATGTTGGAGGAGGTACAGCGCATCGTGGCATTCTACCGCAGCCGATTGTGATTTCCTTGTTTGCTATCAGGTCAAGCTCGTGCGCACGGATTGGGGATTTCTTACGGGTCCGCGTGGATAACGGCAATGATGCCGCACATATTGGAGCTTGGCTAATTGTGGATGGGTTTCGGAAGTTCTGGAAGACGCATGTCAGTCGTCGGGTAACGAAAAGAATGCGGCGACTAGGTAGTGGGGGTACGCAATCAGGAAGTCGTTTTTCGCTCAGGCCGTAAAGGTCGCAAGTCTAACATCTTAAAGTATGACAAGATCATCATAGTGCGGTGCATGTAGGAGAGGGGGAGAAGTCGCAAGTACTCACTTGGATACTGTCCACTCGGATGCGGCACAGCGATACTGGGTGCCAGTGAAGGTGGGGTGGAGGGGATGTGAGGGTGCGCGGCCAACGGCGGATTATACGGATAGTGGAATGTCCATTTTCAAGACTAGCGTCACGGTGGCCAGTTGGCGTCTTCCTTGGGTAATGGCGTGTCGTCCCGAGCAATGATCGAGTTGGGACACATGGTTGTGGGTTTTTGGTAACCACTGCGAGCTTTTTAGTCGAAATTTTTCTGCCGGCGGTCGGCCCTCGACGCTTGGCGTCGGAGCGCAATCGCTGCACTACCCCGGGAAGCATCACCGCATTCCGTCGTGCAGAATTTTGTCCTCTTTTACGATTGGGCGCTATCACTGATTTTATTCTCCAAACCGTGCGGACGGGTCATGACGAAAGGATCGCAACATAGCCCTTCCCGTGCCGCCGAATCTTCGCCGCAGAAGTTTTAATGCCATAGCGAGGACCACAGCATCGGTAAATCAGTCACTTGCAGTGACCGCTGGAGGTACATATAGGAAGGGTACCCTATTGATTTCTCGTCTAGTGTTACAGAACTCAGGACCCAGCCAACACGGCTAGCAGTTTTCATCGACTGCCAGGAACAGCGATATTAGGGACTATAGACGTGACCTCGCAACACTTGTGAACATTGTTACTCACTACACCGTTCCTATCCAAGATATGAAGCATAAACATATGAACTCCGACTATATCACTCGGGAGGGGGTACCAGAGCCTCCCGTAAAGAAAAAGACGCCGCAGTCTCAGTAGACTGCTCAAGCTGCGCAACCAAACGGTTCCGATGTGGCCAGGGAAGCAAGAAAATATCCGACCCATATCACTACACTTGCGATTAAGACACCATCCACCAAGCTCCCGCCAAGATCATGATGAGGATGACAGTCGTGATGAAACCAGCTCCAGCCTTGTCACCGGTGGTGACGGCATCGAAGTCCAGAGGCTGGGTTTGCACGTCGCTTCCGGCAGAGGGATCGCTCTTGGAGATACCGCCTGCCTTCTCCGTGACGGGACCGGGCACGTCGTCAATCAGCAGGTTCTGCATGACCTCCAGAGCAGACATCTGCTCGCCGACGCCGAAACTGCCGTCATGGACCCCGCCCTCGGTCCAGCGGAGACCGCACTGGTTTTGGTCGGGCCCGGCGTTGCACTGCTTTGCGGCAGCTACGGCAGAGGTCTCCATTTTCTGCAGCAAGAGATCACGGGTCCAGGGAGCTACGATCATGGTGTACCCCATCCAGCGGGACAGATAGGCCTTGAAAGAACGCTGGTCGGTATTGCAAGTGCCCCTTCCCTCGCAGGCCACCTCGAACATGACGTTGTCTTTGAAGAAGACGTCAATCCCTTTGATGACGTCTCTCAACTTGGTTTCCCACTCTGTGCTGTTCGTCTGCGAAAGTCAGCTCAAGGCAAGACTGAAGAGTAAGGGAGACTTACAGCATTCCACATGGCGGCAGCACCTGACATATGCACGCCTGCGTTGTACGTCCACTGAATCTTGTTGAGTGAAGAGCAATTGGTACGATCGTCTGTGCCGTCATAGAAGTGAGACTCGTTGGTCATGAGGCCGACCGACTGCTCCCAGTCCCATGTCTTGCTAGCGTGTTCGGCATACGTCTCATTGCCGGTGTACTTGTATAGGCGAGCACCAAGGTTGAAGAAGCATCCGTTGGAAATAGTGTTTCGGTACGTGTACCCGTTGTTGAACTGGAAGATCTGCCACTTCAAACCTCCACCGCACGCATCGGTATTCCACCGGACGGCTTGAGTGTTGAAGGTGGCCTGGGCGAGGGTGAGCCACGAAGGGCCCTCGTCTTCGGGAAGATCGGGCATCTTATTCTCGGCAGCAGACATGGCAGCCATGCCCCAGAAAGCCTGATCGTCGTTACCCAGCGTCTTGGACTGATTCGTGGGCATGAAAGCACTGAATTCTCCGATCTGGTGCCGCATGGCCTGGGCGGTGATTTCGTTGTACTGGTCGTCGCCCGTGTAGTACCAGTAGTCGACAAGCGCATTGAACATGGCTCCGCACTCCCACCAGTAGTATGGATCCGGAAGATTGCCCGGCACGTCACCAGGGCGGTCGCCGGTGTAGTATTTGCGCATGCCCGCCGCCGCTATACCCGCAGCCTTCTTGATGGATTCTGGTGGCCATTAGTCTGGAGCTGAGTGGGCGTAATGACAGAGCTTACCTCTATCTTTGATGTCCAGCGTTAGCGCTGCGTGCGCGCCCGTCGCCAACAGGACAGAGGCGCCCAGCGCCCCGAAAGAGGAAGAGAACTTCATGGTGTGGGATCTACTCCAGTGTGTATGAGGGTTCCTGTCAGATGGACTTCAGCATGCAAGCGCCGGGGTCGATGGTACGGCGATGCAGATGGTTCCGCCCCGTGGTGCTATGCGACAGCGAGGTTGCTTCTCGAAGGAGAGTATGGAGTGCGACGGTGTGTGTCGGGCTCGGGCAGTGTTGACGTGCGACGTGAGGTGGGATCTGAAACGAGCGACAGGGAGGGCCGGAGCGCTCGGGAAAGCACGAGGGACGGCGATCAAGGGGTTTGGCCCGCGAGAGTCGAGAGAGAAAGAGAGTTGTTCTGCGCTTGCGGTGTTTGTGGGGAAGGGGAGCCTGGGGGTTGTCGTCGAGTTCAGGAGAGGAGTTGGATGGCGGCGGGTCTGATGCGGAGCGGCGGTGCATGCAGGGCCAAGACCCATGACATCCGAAAGCGCCCAGCAAGAACAATACCGCCCTCTGCGAACGCTCACGCCGCGCGTACAAGGCCCGAGGCGAAACCGCGTAACAAGCGCTATTTCCAGCCGTTCGACCTACCCGCTTGCAGCAGCGTGCCTGGCATCGGGATTATGATATGCACTCTGTTCGTTGCGTTTCGTCGACACAGTTGACACTACTTGATGCGCTGAGCGTCTCAGCTTCTTGGCCGCCAACAGCCCTTTGCCGCCGGCCGCTGAGCGACTCGGATGGACGAAGACGAGGCGCGGGCCCCGATCTTGTCTAAACACATGCACAAAGGCACGCAAAGAATAGCCCGTACGAAACCTTCAACAAGGCGACTGCTCGCCCGACGGCTTCGGCTGCGCTTTACACAGTACAGCGGGATTGCGCAGCCGCAGCGCTCAAAGAGGCTGTTGCTTGAAAGCCCGAATTTAGCAGCGCTGCGCTGCGTAATCATCCGGGCTTAGGAGCTGTGCCTTTGTTGCCGTTGCCATTGCCACGCCAGCCAGGCCAGCCAGCCCCAAGACCGTGAAAGGATGATCGTCGTAATGAATGGGGCTGGGGCACGTGATCAAACGGGAGAGCTGGACCAGCGCGACGTGAAGAGCCCGTAACGACCGCATCAATAGGAAAAGGGCTATCTCCTGGCGATATTCCCCTAAGAAACACGCACTAATTAGTCACTTGTTCGTTTGCACGCTGCGCCCACTCGTCTCCCGGCATCTTTCCACGCCGTGGTGCGTGCTACATCAGCCTCCAAACCGCTCTCTGACCAAGGCTGCGTCAGTCGACCTGACTTTGTATCCGCCGCGCCCCATCGCTCCTCCTCCAACCTCCCAACACCCACGCACGCCCATCACCACCACGACTAAATCATCGCTCTCGAACCCCACGTTCATCGCATACTCCTATTAAACCCCGAACTCGACCACTACCGCCATGGCCGACCGCGAGCAACCGTACGACCCCTACATTCCCACCGGCGGCCAGCAGAATGGCGCTCAGGGCGCCCAAGGCCAGGGCGGCAACGTCCGCACCCAGGCTTTGCAAGCGGTATGTCGCCATCTATGTTTCTCAAGCGCAGCGCATGCGCGGTCGCCGGCAACGTTGCGGAGGTCCGCCGCGGCCTGGGGGCAGGGGGGCATGAGCGGAGAGCTGGCATCGCGACATGTCGAGTACAGTTACAACGCTGCACCCTCTCTCCCTAGCTCCCCGATACTGCTGCGCACTCCGCAACTTGCTGCCCAGCGGCTCCTCCAGCGAGGTGCATGTTTTGCTTGTTTGTTGCTAACGTCTTACGTGGTAGGAAATCGACAGCACCGTCGGCATCATGCGGGACAACATCAACAAGGTCTCTGAGCGAGGAGCTCGCCTCGACTCGCTGCAGGACAAGACCGACAACCTCGCCACCTCCGCCCAGGGCTTCCGACGAGGCGCAAATCGCGTCCGCAAGCAGATGTGGTGGAAGGATATGAAGATGCGCATGTGCCTGTTTGTCGGCATCCTCATCCTGCTCATCATCATCATTGTTCCTTCCGGTAAGACGCAGTCGCGCGCCTCTGCGGGACACGTTGCTGACCCCTACTAGTCATGGCGACCAAGAACAAATAAACGCACTTATGAAGCTACGCCCGAACCACTTTACCCTTACACATACCTGAACTATCTAATGGAGAACGGAAGGAGTTGCATAGCCACATGGGGAGAAGGCGCGTGGCTGGGAGTTGCTCTGGTACTCGACACATGTCCTTGTAGGTTTACGTGCGCGGCGAACTGGGGGCGACGGACCGGGTTCATTTCTTCCTTCTCTGCACCCGCACGCCTGGCCTGTAGTCACGGGGAGCAATGTATATCCCACTGCAGGAAGCGCCTGTTCTCTGTTTGCAGAGTGAGCCTTTGGAAGGGCGGCTAGATCACAACTGGAGTTCTATGGATTGCTGCTTCTGAGAGTGCCATCACTTGCGCCGTGCTGCGAATGCGTGACTTGAATGCGTGACTTGCATGCTCGGACTTGTACAGGACAGGCCGAATGCCCTTCCATGTTTTCTTCTGCGGGCCTACAGAAGCCATACAAGTACGTCAGACACCTAGCGCGGCGTTATTTATGGTCCTCCCGTGTCGCGGGCAGGCCAGCTTCCACGCAGCTTGACGTGATGCACAGAGCACTCATTAGCATAAAGTGCCAATACGAAGCTGGAGGCAGTCGGGATCCCGGACACACGGTGACTTTGGAATGTCCACGGGCACGCAGCATCCCTTCACAGACGTCATTGCCCTCGTAACTGCACCTTGTCATGCGCTGCACGACCGCCGCCGACGCAGCAATCAGGCGCGAAATTTTCTTGAAGCGTACGGGCCAATGGCGAGCGGGACCCCCAGGCTAAGTGCAATGGTCGCGCCACTTGCGGGGAGGGGAGGGTAGCGCTCCCAAGGTGGAGCAGCGTTATCGGCCAGAAGCGAATATTTTTCGACGCAACGCATAGAGCTGCGAAGCTTTATCTGATCGTCTGCTCGTCCATCTTCCCTCGCCAATTCGCCCTTGCAACCCCCGCCCAAGTCCCCCCCAAAGAGCGTTGAAGAGCCCACGCCAGCGATAGAGTCACCATGCAGGGCGTCGTGCGTTCCGGTGCTCGGTTGATAGCACGCTCGCCCGCGTCCCGCCGAGTCACACCGGCCTCTGGAGCTTCCCGCAGCCTGCCCCGAGCCTTGCTCACAACGTCGACCCGCCTGTATACCTCGTCGGTCGATAGTCGAGATGCCACCTCCATGCGATCCGCCTTCCTGAGCTTGCTCGGCAGCGTGAGCTCGCGCCGGGAGATCGACCAGTACCTCGCCCAGTTCCGCTCCGTCTCGTCCCAGCAGTTCGCCGTGGTCAAGGTGGGGGGTGCTATCCTCACAGACCACGTAGACACGCTATGTCTGGCTCTGCAGCATCTGTATGCCATGGGGCTGTTCCCCATCATCGTGCATGGTGCCGGCCCGCAGATGAACAAGCTGCTCATGGACGCGGGCGTCGAGCCAGAGTTCATTGACGGCATAAGAGTCACGGACAAGAAGACGCTAGGCATTGCGCGCAAGCTCTTCCTCGAGGCCAACATGGACCTGGTGCTGAAGCTCCGCCAGGAATGGGGCATCCCCGCACGCCCCATCACCGCCGGCGTGCTGCAGGCCGACTATTTGGACAAGGAGAAGTGGAAGTACGTTGGGGATATCACAAAGGTCAATCCCAGGCCGATCGTGGACGCGCTCAAGGCCAAGGAGTTGCCGATTCTGTGCTCCATGGCCGAGACTGAGGATGGCCAGATTCTGAACGTCAATGCCGATGTCGTGGCAGGAGCTCTGGCGCGGTCGTTGGAGCCACTGAAGATTGTTTACCTCTCGGAAAAGGGCGGCCTGTTCAACGGCGAAACTGGGAAGCTCATCTCGACCATCAACTTGGACGAAGAATACGACACTCTCATGCAGCAGTCGTGGGTCAAATACGGCACCAAGCTCAAGATCGTCGAGGTCAAGAAACTCCTTGACGATCTCCCAAAGACCTCTAGTGTTGCCATCATCCACCCCCAATACCTGGAGAAGGAGCTCTTTACCCACACTGGCGGTGGCACCCTGATCCGAAAGGGCGAGAGCCTGCAGACCGTAAACAAGTTCAGCGACTTTGAAGATATCAAAGTACTTAGGGATGCTCTGCTCCGGGATCGCGAGAGCCTGGATTCTGGAGACGTCATTGATCGGTTCTTAGAGAGCCTCAAGACACGCCCGTTCGAAGCCTTTTTCGACGACTCGATGGGTGCCGTTGGCATCGTCTTCCCTCCGTCCAGCGAGACCGAATTCGCTCAGCTCTCTACCTTCACGACGACCAAGGATGCATTCCTCACGAATGTGGCTGACAACATCTTCGAGCGTATGAAGAAGAAGTACCCCAAGATGTACTGGACTGTGGAGACACAGGACGAGAACCTTGGCTGGTTCAAGGAGAAGGCCGACGGAACTCTTCGTCGGGACAATGAGATATTCTGTTTCTGGGGCTCTGCCAACCCTCAAGAAGTGGTTGCTCTTATGAGCGAGTTCTCTGAACATGGCCGCGCCATGTTTGGCAACCACAATCTTGAATCACAGCTTCGGAGGGCAGCAGACTATGCTGCAAGCCTCAAGCATGGACAGCAAGCCCGCGCTTACTCGACAATGACACCTGGAGCACGTACCCTGGGACAGTCATCCAGGCCGGCTCTATCGTCTAGCAAGCTTGCCCCCGCTTCTCGCGGGTTCGCAACGAGCGCATCGCGATCCGTCGAAACTACAAACCCCAACCCCCCATACGGCATCAAGTTCAAGAGCAAGGATTGGCCTTCTAAGATCGCCCTGATTGGCGCTCGGGGATACACTGGGCAAGCGCTCATAGACTTATTAAACCGTCACCCCAACATGGACTTACGACACGTCTCATCGCGTGAGCTCGCTGGCAAGAAGCTAGAGGGATATACCAAGCGAAAAATCACATATGAGAACCTCTCGCCCGAAGACGTGAAGAGGATGGCTGAGAAAGGTGAGGTCGACTGCTGGGTAATGGCACTTCCCAACGGTGTCTGCAAACCTTTCGTCGATGCGATCAACGAGGTCGGAAAGACCGACAACCTCATCGTTGATCTCAGCGCCGACTACCGTTTCGACTCATCGTGGACATATGGTTTGCCCGAACTCGTCGACCGTCGCAAGCTCGCCGATGCTACACGGATAGCCAACCCGGGATGCTATGCTACTGCTGCTCAACTCGGCATTGCCCCTCTTCTTGAGTTCATCGGCGGACAGCCTACCGTCTTCGGTGTGTCTGGTTACTCGGGAGCTGGCACGAAGCCTAGCCCTAAGAACGATGTCAAAAACCTCGAGAACAACCTCATCCCGTACAGCTTGACCGACCACGTTCACGAGAAGGAGATCTCGGCGCAGCTGGGTACTGACGTTGCGTTCATTCCTCACGTTGCTGTATGGTTCCAGGGCATCCATGTAAGTTAGCTTCCATTCTTCATCGCTTGAACCCGCTCTGACATATCCAGCACACCATCTCCATCCCGCTCAACCGCACCATGACCTCGCGAGATATCCGCAACATCTACCAAGACCGCTACGCAGGCGAGAAGCTTGTCAAGGTCGTGGGCGAGTCACCGCTCGTCAAGAACATCTCCGGCAAGCACGGCGTCGAGATTGGTGGTTTCGCCGTGCACAGCTCAGGGAAGCGTGTCGTCGTCAACGCTACTATCGATAACCTGCTGAAGGGTGCAGCGACGCAGTGCTTGCAGAACATGAACTTGGCGCTCGGATACGGAGAGTACGAGGGCATACCGTATTGAGTAGTTGGAGTACATGTGTGTGGACGAGAAGTGCACTTGGAGAGGCTACACCAACCAAGCAGAGCAACAAGGGCGCTGTCCTTGGCCTTGATGGCTCTTCCGAGCCGCTCATTAGTTGAGTAGGGTGGTGAACCAGGCGTCACACTAGTCGTAGACTTTGTTGTGTATATATCCTTCCAGCCCGCGAGCAAGCGAGACGGGCTTGCTGCTTGTACGTTTTAGCTCAATGGCGTAAGGTCTGTTTTCTCAGAGAAGCAACTTCTTTTGTGTGGGCAACGTTCGCCCGCTTCATCCAATATCCTTTTGATACCCGACTTCTTGCGATTCTTACACTACCTCCTACACATCGTACACTGTAGTAACCAACAGCCCGCCCAGTAGCCAGTCCAACCCAGCTCCAAATGATGTCTACCCAACGCCAACGCTACGCAAACTCCGTTCCACCCAAAGTATACAAGTCTAAGCAACAAGCCAAACACGAGCGGAGACATGCGAGTAGAGAGAAGAAACCCAATCTGCACAGAGACCAATCCAGCATCACACCACCCAGTCTACGGACTCTTAGCCGCCTCATCAGCCCTCGCCTCGGCCTTAGCCAACCTCCTCGCAACCGCCCTCTCCCTCTGAATCAAATCCCCCAAACTCTCTCCCGCCCTCAACCTCGGCACCCCCAACCCATCTACCTCCGCCGCACCGCCATTCTTGAGCGACCTGCTCCCGCCGCCCCAAGCTCCGAGGCCCCATCCGCCCTTTACCGCTTTCGCGCCGCCGCCATGGCCCCACATGGACAGGCGTTGGACGCGACGCAGGCGCGTGAGACCCCAGATTAGGACGCCGAAGCCGAAGACGGTGCACCAGGTGGAGATTATGGGGAACCCGAGGTCGGAATCTTCGATGAAGTTTTTCAGATTCATGCCGTAGAGGGCTGCGACAAAGGTGCCGGCTGTGATGGAGAGGGTTAGGATGGAGAAGCGGAGGTCGAGCAGCATGAGGGAGTTGCGGTTGGCGTCTAGAATTGCTTTTACACTGCCGTGTTCATTAGCAGCTACTCGTGCTTGAGCGGTCGAGTGGAGATGGGGACTTCGAGACGTACATTTCCTCGGTATTGCGGATACTAGAGACGAGGTTCTCAGCTGCCTGGACAATTTCATCGGCGACTTTGTGGTATGATTCTAGAAGCATTTCGACTTCAGTGTGTTCATCTTCGTCGCGGATTTTTCCCTCTGCTTTTTCGGAGAGGTACATAGCGGAGAGATCGTCGTCAGCTTCAAGGAGCTCGGTCAACGCGTCTCGGACTAGACGGGCTTTTTGCTCAAAAGTACCCAATTTCTTAGAGTATACGAGCAGATACCGCAGCTTGTCCCTGTCGATGTCCTCTTCGAGCTCCATGAGCACTCTCACGACCGGCTCACTGACGCCTTCGAACTCTTTCTCCAAGCTTGATGTCACACTGATGAGTACGGCTTCAAGAGCGCGGTGTTCGTATGCTAGATGCCCGTTGGCGACGCTCATGGGAGAGTCCTTCTGCCGTAGCTTTAGGTCTAGATCGTACATGAACACCGATTGTGACTTTGAGTCTGTTGTACCGTATGCGTCGAAGACAAGTACGCGGTTGTGCTTGATAAGGGCTCGGATATGGAGGAGATTGATCAAGATAGCCGTGGGTCGGACGAGGATGTTTGGGAGGAGGGAGGAGTCGATTTTGCGGAGATCGCGAGGCAAGAGACCGTACTACTGGCTGTTAGTACTTTCCATCGTTCCACCGGGATTGGATATCGCGCACCCTTGCAATCAATTCGCTCTTCTTGAACTCTCCGCTGACCATTGTGACGTTGCCTTGCTCGTCCAGCTCTGTGCAGCGCATCTTTAGCTCGTTCGCAGCGCGTGTCATACGCCCTAGGCTATCAAATCCAACGGGCGTGTCGATCGGATCCTTGTGGGTCGGGGGCGCCTGAAGTCGTGCAGACTGTCGCCCCTTTCCCCCAAATAGCTCCCACGCTTTGCTGAGGCTCGTCGTGGTGAACGCTCGGTTGTTCGAATAGGTATTTGTAGTTTGATGTATCGAGGCATTCGAGGCGACGAGTGAGGTGCGAGACAGAGCTAGATCAAGGCGCGCCATTCTCGAGCTCTGTAAGGTCGTCCGTTCTAGCAGGCAACTCCCAGATCCTTCCAGTCTCAAATTCGTCGCTGCTACCCTCCCATCTCTTGTCCCTGGCCTTGAGCCCCTGACTGCTCTACCCGCGGTCCCATAAGCACATCTTTGTTCCTTTATGGCGGCACATTGCGCCCTCGGCGAATCGAAAGCATACCGAACCTGAGTCCGGAGGAAGCTCAGTACCGAAGGCGAAGGGACTGCAATCTTTGGAAGCGGCATTAGCTTCATAGCCTGTCATTCGCGAGTGTGAATATTCGGCGGCGATCCATGCGGTCGTTGTCGCGATGTTTGGCGGCTCTGACGTCTACGGTCAAGAAATTCGAGCTGGGAACTGCGCTAGCGACACGTCACGTGGGCAGGCGTTTCCTCCAACATGTCGTCACTGCGCGAGAACAGCTATCACTTCGACATACAAATCGAAGTACGCACATGTAACCATCGAGACATTGATGGCATGTCTTCAACGTGGAATGCGCTGATTCGCACGCATCACATCACATCTCGCAAGAAAGTCGCCAAATTGCGCGCTGCAGCTTCAAACTGCAACGTTTACGCACTCCTTCGATATGGCGGGTGTCCGGGCATTATGTACTGCCAAGGGACTGAGGCAGGCGTGAGAGATTGGGTTTCTAGTGTCCAGCGACTGCGCTACAAAGACTTTCAGTTGGTCAAAAAGGCCGCGGAGAAGCAGAGCGAGAAAGGCGAAGAGAAAGATACGAGCGTGGATTACGGGAAGTTGGAAGAAGTCGAGAGCGTCAAAGATTTTGGTGCACGAATGCAGGAGCTGGGTATCTGGGGATGGTGGAGGAAGGGTATGGGGTACGTGAGCGAGGATTGAGCATTCGACGGACTCCTCTACATCCCCGAACGATCGCATAATACGCGCCCCAAGACATTCCGAGGAAGCAACGAGTCCAGTCTATCTCTTGGCTACGCGATTTGATTCTCACGGGGAATATACTTGGAAGAATCTTCTCCTCAGCCCGAGTCCGCCATCATTGCTCCTGGGAAACCCTATCTGGGGTGTGGCTTTGCGGTGGATCAAGCTCAACCGAGAGAGACCTATCTCCTGCCATGTCACGTTTCGCCCATTCCTCGTAAAAGAACGCCTTCATCCAGGCCTTTCATGAGGCTCTGGACCGCGTGGTCGTCTCTCGGCAACCGTTCCTCGACGTAAAGCAGTATAGCTTCCGTCGAACCCTTCAGAAACCAGCATCCGCAACGTTCCGCTTGCTTGACCACCCCCGCCGCCCAATGAGCCAACACTACCAAGGCGGCTAGGTTATGGCGCGAAACCATGTTGTGAAAATGAACAGGTACCTTGGTCAGCCACGATTCCATCGCTCGCCATGCCAAATCAGCGTCGAACGAAGCGAGACTGGTAGGACAGCATTCAAGCAAAGCAGCAATAGCCGCCAATATAACGAGAACGTCCCCTGTACTATCAGGTCTCCCGAAGGCCTCTGTCATGCGTGATGGAAGCGCACCAATGCGACCCAGCAGGGCAGATCGCGTCATATCATACGACAGTGGCATTCCAGGCGAGCTCGCCGCGTTCAAAATCCTTCTTGCGTGGGAAAAGTTGACCTCTTGGACAGACGCGTTGTCGTCCTGTATGCTGCTAGGATGAAGGACAAGTTCAGGAATGATGAAGTCCTGGGTACAACGCAATATACGTTTTATCCGCTCGCCTGCTATCTTGGTATTTTTATCCACTTCGACCGCATCTCTCCACCCAGTGTTGAATTCGGAAAAGAGCTGCACTAGTTGCTTGCGATGCTCCCGCTCGATGTCTGCGTCACTTGCAAATGCGGCCAGATGAGCCGCGGAAATGGCCAGTATACCGCACATCAGCCATCGATTTCGCAAAGCGAGGAGAACGACATCTGTCTGCCAATAATTTGTTGTGGATTGCGTAGGATCGATACGGGGCAGCGTGAGACTTGTCACGGCCGTATAGTGATGGAAATACGTCAAAACTTCCAGATCGATGTTGAAGAAAGAAGAATTGGGAGGAGTCTCAAGGGGTGTCGGCGCGCGAGATGGAAGCGAAGGCACCTCGTGCATCTGCACGTCAAGCTCTTCCTCGACATGCTCCCGGTCTTGTTTATCTCCAGCATCAAGACCATCATCATTGATATGGGACAGCAGTGCCGATTCGCCCACACCTCCCAGCAAAGGCGTCACTTCGAAATACCGAATTTTCGTCCCACGAAAGAAGGTCTGAAGTTTGGCCGGCCGAGCGATATCATGACCGACCTCGTTCTCGTTGAAACCATGTGCTTCGCTTCGATGTCGTCTCATGCGCTTGTAGCTGGCACACAGATTCGCACACTCGGCGGCCATGCAGCGGTAGCCGGAGATGATGGGTAGGGCATCGATGGCTGGACAGCCATGTTCGGGTATCGGCACATCATCTGGCTCGAATAAGTTGAGTTGAGTGATGGAAGACAGTAGACGTTGCCTTTGCTCGCGGTAGATCTTGTGCCGAAGCAAGTGGCTTTGCAAGGCGCTTTTCTGAATCGCATATTGGCATTCTCGGCAGATTAGGACGCCGTAGCGCGCATCGTACTCGAGAAGATCATTTGGGCCGAGTCGAAAGGGCGGCATTGTGCTTGTTTCTGGGGGAACTCATGTTTGATGTGTTGTGGGTCCTGAAGTACTTGATGGAACGGCAGGTGCGGTACTTGTGTAAGCGAACCGCCAGCCTCAACGCCGTTCGGCGCTAACACCTGCCACCCACTATTGCGCACGCGCAATTGCAGTCGTTCCCCAACTTGCGGCGAGTAGAAAGGGCGTCGTATAACCAAGACAGCGTGGATTCTAGCTGAAAACAACACTTGCACCCCAACCTTAGGATCCGATAAGGGCTTTTTCTAATCGCATCCTCAGCGTGCCGTCCTAGGTCATGGCCACGCAATATTTCACTACTTGTACTAGCTTAGAAACCGCACATGCGGTTCCGGACAAGAACACCACATGGTATTCAGAAGTGGTCGTAGTGCTGCGAAAGGAAAATAAGGGCAAATTCTCACGCTTGTGCTCAATGCACGAGTCCCAGAACAATCGTGTACCGCTGTCCGGGCCAATCAACACCACGCTTCCTCTTCGATACCGAACGCCTGCTTTGAAACTTCCTCTGTACAGTACATTTCGGTTTGCAATCATCTCGCAGTCATTCCGTTCTCCGACCCAGCCTCTTGCTTAGTCTCGAACCAGACATGCCATACTCTAGGTATATAGTAGACACACTTCCTCTCTCCTTACTCACTCCAACCATCTCTTCCCCATCACTCCTCTTAACAATCCTCTCCATTCATCTCCCAAGTCCAACAAGACCACCCAAGAAACACAATGTCAGTCTCAAAGAACCAAGCCGCATGGCTCACCAAAGCCGACACTCCCCTCGAAGTCGGTGACGCCCCCCTTCCCACCGCCGGCCCTGGCGGAATCGTCGTGAAGAACGCCGCCGTTGCCATCAACCCGCTCGACTGGCACATGCAAGATGCCGGCGTCTTTGTTCAGCAATGGCCTTCCATCTTCGGATGTGATGTTGCCGGCGAGGTCTATGAAGTAGGGCCGGGTGAGAAGCGCTTCAAGAAAGGCGACCGCGTTATTGGGTATGTTCATCGATACTCATCACAAACCAATAGTAAATACTGATTGTAATCTTCAAAGACACACTGTGAACCTCATCAGCGGTCGCCCTCAAGACGGCGGATTCGCTCTATACACGGTCGTCCCTGCCAACAAAGCAGCCATCCTGCCCGCTTCCATCTCTTTCACCGACGGCGTCGTGGTGCCCTTCGCCCTCGAAGCCGCCGTCTGCGCCCTCTCCCTCAAAGAGCCCGGCGTAGCCCTTCCTGGCGTCTCGACCCCAGCTCTAGGCCTACCCTACCCCTCGCTCGACCCAATTCGGTCCCTGGGCAAGACACTCGTCGTGAGCGGCGGCTCAGCGTCCGCAGGCTCCATGGTCACGCAACTAGCTACCGCCGCCGGCATTCACGTCATCGCCATCACAGGTGCCCGCAACGTCGACCTGAGCAAGCGATGTGGCGCCGCCGAGGTTTTCGACCACAAAGATGCCTCCATCGTGGACAGGGTCGTCGATGCAGTTCGCAAGTCCGAATACGAATTCATCGGTGTCTTCGATGCTGTTTCCATCCCCGAAACGTATGCACGCGATTTGGAGATCCTTGCTCAGCTTGGTGGGGGGCAGCTTGCTTGCACGCATCCGCCGCCCGCGGATGTACCTACGAACGTTACGGCGGGGATGATTTTCGCTGTTAATGATGTTGCGACGCCGGTTTGGGAGGAGTATGTTACGCCTGCGTTGGAGGCTGGGAAGTTGCTGTGTCTTCCGCCGCCGACCGTGGTGGGGAAGGGCTTGGAGTTTGTTCAGGAGGCGCTTAAGAAGTCTAAGGCTGGTGTTAGTGGGACGAAGTTGGTTGTAGAGTTGTAGTGTGTGGATGAATTGGTCTTTTGTAAGGTTGTCGTTGAATTGTTTGCAGATTTGTGTACTTGAGCTGTCTCTCGAAGCTGTGCATGTCTTGTCTATAATGACTCGACTCATTGTGTTCTGTTATGAATGGAAGCATGAGCAAGAATTAATGCTAAGTGCGGTTCCACTTTAATGTCTTAGCCATTTGTTGTGTGAGTACAGAATGAAAAGTAAAGCCGAACTGAATACCTATGATGGAAAAGTGTGTGATAAAATTAGCACATCCACTTCACAGCCAGGTGCAATTACCGTCTGAAAGGGACTCGAGCTCGTAGTGGGAGATCCGAGCATATACACAAAGATGCCCGGACCCAATGCTGCGGTACAAGCCTCGATGTGCTCGATGACTCTAGACCGGACTCGACGTAGTCCCCGCTATCACCATGTGCTTTTCCCTTCGGTCGGCAACATCCCAAGCAGTGACAAGCCTTCAAATTCATCTATTCCGTTAGTCTCCCGCTCTAGCACGTGGCCATCCGGGGGCCTAAACATGATCCACATGTGAAACGGAGAACACAGCCTACTAGACGTTCCGGAAGCGTGACTAGAAGCTTCGGACATTTACGCCTTACGCTTTGAATGATCGGAGCCTTATTAACCATGTCCGAATCTCATCATCCATGCCCGAGCCAGGGCTTAGTGGGGATGAAAAAGGTCCGATCTCACCTCAACATGGGAGTGCAGAGTCGGCGCTCAGGAAGGTAGCTAGAAGGATCCGTGGGTGGCGAGCTTAGTGTACAGTTGGGTGCCTTACTAAAAAAAAATGGAGAGTGATTGCGAGATAGCGGCACGGGCTACTACATGTAGTGTTCGTTGCGAGTCATGGGGTAGTTTTGCAAGTCCGTTACGGCGAGATCAGGCACAACTAGATGATGGAAGGTATGCGCGCATTGCGCAGACACACCACACAGTGGTGGTTGCCGATCGAACGTTTGCCTTCCGTAGACTTTTATTCACTTGCCACAAGTGAAGATCTGAATGCAAAAAGCGAGCGATGGAGCCTATTACAGGCAAGTCCTGGCTGATGATCGACAGGAATTACGGTCGGACTCCGACGAGACCCTGCGTCATGTATACGAATGGCACAATCTCGAGCACCCCGCTGTGCGCTGTGAAACAGCTTGCACAATCCAAGTAGTGATAACGATACGGCCGCGTGGTGCGGATACGAATGCGACTCTTAGTGGTGGTGGGTCGAGTCGTGATTGACTGATGTTGTTGAACTTCCAAACTCAGCAGTGCTAGCGGTGCTTGCCTGACGGGGCTGTATTTCACACACAGCCTCGTTCACCACTTGTCGATTATGGATGGTGGAGGCTTCGACATGTGGCTTGCATGGTGGATCGTAGAATTCTTGAAACGTAGCGTTAGCGTTGCACATGAGACTGTAGACTCATTCGTGGGGCCGCTGTCAGGCTGGACTCTTCCACGCCTCACGTGCCGTACAGGCTACAGCATTAGGCGCGCTGAATGCATTCGGGCTACTGGCAAGAGGCGGAATGTGCGTTCTGGAAAGCTTCCTTTCGGGGGCGGTAGGGTCCAATGGTGGACAGGATGACATGCACGGCCCGCTATAGGGTTCTGACGAGAGCAGAGCCAGGAAATTGTGCATATTGTAGACGAAGTACATTGGTAGTGTCGACCGACCGTCGTGGTCCCACATGGACACTCGACAGTCTCTGGAGTGTCGAAGATGATGCAAGTGGACACTAACACCGTCTAGAGGTTCGCAGGAACAGAAGTGGATAACGAAGCAGCAGCCTCAAGCGATGCGGAGAACAGAAGTGAAATTTGCATAAGAGCAGAGGGAAGAGGAGTATATGCTTGGTCTCAGATGACCGAGCACAACGGTGCTGTGCCGTCGGCTCGAAGCGCATCGGTGTCGGACCGGCTCGACGGCTGGTCTTCGTGTCTGGGACGATACGGCGTGATGCGGCGCCAGTTGGTACCAGTTGGTACCAGTAGATATGGCGCATACGTGGACGCGGGTCTGTTGGAATCCGAGATGCATGGGACGTACGGCAGAAGTGGGGAGATCAGCGTCTAGCAAGGCTGGGCGTCGCTCACGCAGGCTCGAGGTGCGGTGGGGTTTAAACACGATACCAATCAGGCGCGGCGCCCTCACGACGCCTCCACGGTGGGTGTTGTTGCACTGCCTGTTGGATGCAGACTCGCCAAGGCAGCCGATGTCATTCATGCCGCGCACTGCCGGATGTGGTCGAGGTGGACAGGATATCGTCATGCTCCGGGCTCCTGGTGACGAAATGTCAGCGGAACCGATGCCAGCGACGAGGCGCGCGAAGGAGCGGCGGCGCGAGGGCAGCGTGAGGGCGGCGGCGGGTGTTGGTGAGAGGGTTGTGGATGCTCGCGGCGCTTCCTAAATTAAGCGTCGCCTCAGCCTCCCCGGTCGACAGCCACCAGACGCAACGGGACGATGGGGCCTGCCGGGGTCCGAAGGCCAACTTGTTGCTCGCACGACGCCGCCCGTCTGGTGCCATCCTGTGCAGACGACGCGCACTGGGCTCCTACAGTCCGAGAGGGGTGCTTTACATGTCCGCCGTGCCCGAGCAATAAGTCGGGCCCAGCGGCGACCTTTTGCGACACTTCTGCGTTTGCCATCTGCCATCTCCGTCGACGTCCTGCTCTGCTGCTCTGCTGCGGTGCGTGCCATGTCCCCGGCCTGTCATCCCAAGACACCACCCTCATCTCAGCCCCCGTGGTAGCTTCCGCCGTGGCGCCCTGTTCATCCTGCTATCCTGGCCGCATAACCCGCTAACGCGCTTTCTATTTTGGAGCCTGCATTTGTATACGCTGCCGCCGCCATGTCTTCCACAGACTTGGTCGTCTGCGCGTCTCCATTCTCGCCCTCGCGCTCCGTCAACCCCATCGCCTCGCTCAGCCGGAACAGCTCGCGCCATTCGCAGCGCCCGGAATCGCCCTCGAGATTTGCCCGTCGAACTTCGCAGCGTGGCGCAAACAATCACATCGTCTCGGCCTTGTCCAACACGGCCAAGTACCCCGTTGTTGACAAAGGCCGTTCCTTTCAGACAAAGAAACTCGCCAACAAAAAGCCGGGAACCATTCTGCGCGCCGTTCCCGAGGATCCGCCCTGCGCGACCGCAGCGCGAGAGATGTCCAATCAAGAAGCCTCCTTGGGCAGCAGTCGCATATCGCCAGCATCAAATGGCACCCACCTCGCACCAGACCTGAGCTCTCGCACCCGAAGACGCAGCAATAGTGCCATGTCGTCGTTTTCGCCCAAAGCCGCGTCGATCAAATCTTTCTCCAGCGGAACGAATCTCAGAGGTTCCATTGGCACTTACAAGGACGGAAGAGTGCAGTGGGACAGCAAACGCAGCCACTCACCACACAGCCAGAAGCCCCGCATACAGGTTGTTATCCCCATACGACATACGGACGAGAAGCCGCTCCCTTCGTTACCGGTAAAGAGCAAGCCCCTCAGCAACCACATCATGTCCGCCGCGGGAGACTTCGATGTCGAATACAACGTCTCCCCACCAACTGCGTCCAAGCCGAACAGGGTCCGCGACTCCATGGTTTCGCCACTCAGCTCCCAGCAAGGCCGTCCTACGGCTCACTTGTACACTACCATGGACGTCCAGGTCGCTAAACCGACTATAAAAGCTTCGCCAGACCTGTCCGAGGGTGCACGGCATTCATCTGACGATTCTCGCGACGATGACCAATCATCAACATATAGCGACAAGTCGTCAGTAACAAGTGATGAGGCCGGTACCCCGCCATCAAGACAAACACCCATGCGACTTCACGGGCGCAGTGTGAGTGAGACTTTTTCAGTCAGAAGCCCTGTGGATGCAGGGGTCTTTGGTCCGCCCCCGCGGAAGTCAGAGTCCGGAAAGGCTGAGACCGGACAACCACGACCTCGTGTATACGGGCACCACCCCGCCCCTGAAGAATATGTCGAATTCAAACCCACCTGCGCGCTTCGCCCTCCGCGCGACACGGCCAACACTTCGTCTCCACGGCCAGCTGTCGTTCGTAACACCCCCAGCCCCAGCTCCAGCCCTTCGCGGAGGATTCCAGTATTGCAGCCGGAGATGGG
>Ga0247803_1000568_pt1 | contig 19846 bp, 21 predicted proteins | sample UWRJL014104B1_FD_180928 | JGI IMG/M metagenome (GOLD analysis project Ga0247803, IMG submission 180928) | Plant litter microbial communities from Arlington Agricultural Research Station in Wisconsin, United States - UWRJ-L014-104B-1 | ecosystem: Environmental > Terrestrial > Plant litter >...
GGTCGCAGTGACATTCCTCTAGGCAAACGGGGCAAACGATGCTCAACTCCAGACCACTCCGCCTCACACCAAGCTGCGGCCCGCTCCGCCACTCCAAACCCGCCTTGGGGTATGTCGCCCGCCAACGCATTTGCAACTCCGCATCCGCCTCCACATCCGGTCAGCTCCCACGTCAAGGCGCCGAATCAACACGTCCATCTCCACATCGCGAGCCAATCAGACGCCGCTACGTTGAACACCCCAATCATCACCGGGTCACCGCACTTTACTAGCATGCAAAGCCGCCTAAGCCTAGCAAGTCGCGCGGAACCCAAAACATGCACCAGAGTTGTTTAAATGCAAGGTTTGCCCCAGAGTTTCTTGTTTTGAGCAGCGACAATGGCGGACACTGCGGCACCAGCACCTTCACCCCCGGCACCCACGACGTATCGTGAGCGGCTAGCGCAGTTCAAGATCTTGGAGGAGAAGCGGTTCGAGTTGATTGAGGTACGATGGGTCCTCCCGTTTTTCAGCGAGTGGAGATGTTCGAGATTAGGCTGACTCCGTTTGGGCATGATAGGAACTGCTAGACAAGCTCGAAAAGACCGAAACGAAACTCGCACAGACGGAACTAGATCTCAACTCGGAGCAAAATGTCCGACGGACGCTCCAGGCGGAAGTTGTGGAGGCGAAAGATCGAGAGAGTGCACTCGCACAAAAGCAGGTTTGGCGACATGGTTCCCTTCGGAGATCCACTCTCACAGGTTTCAGTCACGACGGCCTTTCGTACTCATTTTGATCGATGCTGATGCCGATGGTTTCATGGTCCGTGAATTTCACATCACGTACCGTACCACTCTTGCTAATTGTTGATAGTTCCAAGACAAATACATAACACGTAGGGCCCAAGGCGGAGAAGCGCTGGCTGACGAACTTCTGATACGGACACGAGAGTATCTCCGACCGCAATTCGAAGACGCCGATACCTTGGACATCGTGTTGCGCGTGTACGCGAACCTTGAAGGCATGGCAAATTACCTTGTCAGGCAAGACAAGATACGAAACTTGGGCCAGCTGCGTGCTTTCGCCACGGGATTGTGTGGGCGGATATCCAGCTTCGACTTTGTTGATACGGGAGTTGGAAAGGAGGGAGGCTCGGCAAGGAAAGTCAGAGGTATAGTTTGCAGCTACTTTGACTCGATGCTTTCATCTCACAACGTACTAGAGAACCTTTCGTTCTATACATCCAACACCCACCTCCGACACGTCCTTCTCGCCCTCTCCCCCGCCGACCTTCCCGTTTCCCTTCTCTCAACCCTTCCTCTCGACAAAATCACGTTGATTGAAACACTCCCGATCCCTATCACCATAACCGCACTTCCCATAAAAGTAGCACAATTCGCTACGCTTTTTGTTCCTCCTCCATCACCAAGGTCGCCCAAGCCTCGAGGCCGTAACGGAACGGGAAATCTACAGCTCATGCAGCAAGAGGGCGCAGACGGTGGCGCGACATGGCTGGTCGTCCAACCTGAGCGAAGCAAGTCGCAAGGTGCGGCTTTGCGAAAGAGAGGCGGAGTGGAAGATGGCGATTCGAGTTTGAGTATTTCGATTGGACCGGATAATACTGTTAGTGTGGATAGTGGCAGGAGGCGGCGGATTATGAGCTGATGCCAAGGTAAGGCAGGAACAGAGATCATACATGCAAACTTCCCTATTTGGCTCTAATAGGAATGTTTCGATGCATTTTAGGGTGAGTATGGTAGCATCAGGGTCGAATAGCATAGCATTTGCATTGTCGAAGAGTGCTCCCAAACTGTGTTACTAGGTTGGAAGTTCAAAATTTGAAGCCTTTCTACTCGCGACTTCCTGAAAGATAGGTGCCAAACTCATTTGCCCTCAAATGCCTCCCTAAAAGACAGTTCACATGCGTGACTGTCTTGCTGCATCTTCCGAGGAACCACATCATGTAGATAGTACGCTATCTAGACTAGCGCAGAGTTTAGCTCCGCGCTAAACACCCGTCCCACCACCTCACTCTTTCCACCAACACTCCCATCCGCTTCTCGCGTCGAATGAGATACGTTTCTATTCGAACATTGCAGCGGCAAATGACTCCCCCACTAGATATTGGTCGCTCCGCGGGATATGCAGAACAAAGGAACTTTGATGCGCCGTCATCTTTCAAGTTGGCGCTTCCACTCTCGCTAATCGAGTCGAGGAGTGGAACTGCTACCTATGCGGATAAGAACCCGGAGCTTGACGTGCAGCTGTGGGATGGTCCGCTTCCGCCTGCCGGATATCAGGATGACGGGTCACGTCAGAGTGGAGCTTTTGGGAAGTGAGGACAATGAGGGTGAGACGTGGGGAGGATCAGAGAACTGATGGGAATTTGACGGCCCGTTTGAAACGCGTCAAAACCAACAGCATGAGACTAGTAAAGGACCGTATATGTACAACGTGTTGGAACCAGGTAACAACAAAGCCGTCAATCTCACCAACTGCTGCATAGAACCCAGTAGCTGTACGTGTGTACAGTTACGCCGCACAAAGTAGTGAAGTCATCTGAAGTCGGTCCTATGCACAGACCATCTGACCAACTGATCCGATAGCGTCTGTCCGTTCTGACGTCCCCCACGCGTCTTTCCAACGTCCACTGCTCAGGTATGTCAGATGGGCGCCACATACATGCATTCACTATCGGTATGTCCACAGCTTGTTCCACCATTCGTATCGAGCTCGCGTCGCTAACCCAAAGCGAGCTGCGCCTTTCCTGTCTCGGCCCCAAGGAGCGCTGCCGAAAGACAACCCAGCTCCTGCACTCGCGTCACTATCACCCGCATAACAACGTATGCGGACCGGCGCGTAATCCGCGCGGCTCGGATTTGCACGAATCACACGAAAATCCGGTGGTTCCCGTGCGTGTGCGCTACCAGGGCCTCAAAATCGAAGATTCCAAAGTCAAGAACACCTGCGGTTTGCGCGGGTTTCGGCAGACTTTCGGCATGCGCCGCCCATTGTGGCACAGCACAAGAAGTGTAGAATAATATTTCGCCCTTGGCGAGCTGGCTGGCGCTGGGAGGATGAGGAAGACGTCTTTGCATGATAGCAGACTTGCGTGTCGAAGATTGCGAGCAGGATCCTTCTCGCGCGATTCGAAATACGTTTCCACGTGTAAGCCCTGCGAGATTAAAATAGCGCCATCGAGCTTGTGGAACCCCAATCGATGTGGGGTTGCAGCCACGCCCTCTTCGACTTTCATCTATTCCACCGTATTCCCGGACATGTCCATAGCGAGATTGGTTCCTGAGTTCGCGTTCTGCTGCCTTCCATTTCTGCCGGGCCGTGATTATTCTTCATCCCGAAAGCCCGGTTCACCCTGTCCAATTGGCTTGTGACTCTCGCGTTGGCTTGTGCTGGGCCTTGCACGAGCACGTAAGACAGCCGTGCCACTTTCATCCCTACATGTGGCAGTTATAGGGCTAGCTTCCGCGGCGTAAGCTTCTCTCTTTTATCTCTGTCGGCAAGCTTTTCTATGTTCGACTTTCGTTAAGCTTCCAGCGACCATGTCGAATTCGGACGCCTACGACCACGCCGACGACCACGAGGGAGACAACGACAGTATACATAGTATCAACCCATCGCTCGAATCTGATGTGAGTACTCCTCTCTACGCTTGGCCTGCCGTGTTACATTGAAACGTGGCCCGGGGGCTAACGCGCAATTACGTGCAGAGCGACGACCACGATTCTGCCCTAGGCGACAACCAATCCAAGTACGTGTGCGTCGGAACCTTGCAGGAATGTAACTGAGGGGTATGTTGCAGTTACACAATGTCAGTGACTTCAAGCGTATACAAATTTCGATACGAGAACGGCAGACGTTATCATGCCTATGCCGAAGGGAGTAAGTGGGCTATCTTGCGCGCGCCTAGACATTTTAGCTAACATTTAGTGGAGAATACCCGTTTCCAAACGACGAGGTACGAATAAGTCTTTCTCGAGACAAAATCATCTAACACGAGCTCTGCAGGCCGAGAAAGATCGATTAGGTACGCCGACTTCGTTACCTTTACGCAAATCGCAACGCGCTTGATTCCCGAATAGTGCTCACAATGTTGGCGTCTAGATCTACAACACAAGACTTTCCGATTGACCCTAGACGGAAATCTCTACACTGCGCCAATACCTGAAAATGTTCAGCATGTTCTCGACGTCGGTTGTGGTACTGGCATATGGTAAGTCTTGACATATCATAACGAGCAGCTGCTTCAGCTTCCATTTCGGGTCATGTTGACCAAGACCTTGGCATCTTAGGGCGATTGAGTTCGCAGATCATCATCCATCCGCTTCAGTCATTGGAACCGACCTTAGGTTCGTCTTCCTTTCCGTCTCCATCGTCATATTACCCCAGCACACTAACATGGTTTAGTCCCATTCAACCCTCTTCGTCAGTTTGGACCTGCTTTGAACACTGGTAAATATGTTTTAACTAAATCAGCGTACCGCCCAACTGCACATTCTTGATCGACGATGTCGACCAAGACTGGATATACCACCACGCATTTGACTACATTCACATCCGAGCTCTGGCAACAGCCATCAGGAATTGGGATCGCATGTTCGAGCAATGCTACACGTTAGTCTCGCATGTCACCTCACACCCGAATCATCGCTCATCACAGACTAGTAACCTCAAACCGGGCGGCTACATCGAATGCCAAGATGTGGTCTACCCCGTTGTATGCATGGATACGACCCTTACTCCAGAAACCTCAGCCATCCTCCGTTGGTGCAGCCTTTTCATCGAAGCAGAGGCGCAAAGTGGTCTCGACGCCACAGCAGCCAACCATTTCGGATACAAACTTCACGCTGCGGGGTTCGTCGATATCCGACGGAAGAGCTTCAAGTGGCCGCTGGGGAAGTGGGTCAAAGGAGAAAAGTATAAGCAACTAGGCTACTGGGTTGAAGAGAACTTTCTAGATTTTCTGCCGAGCAGTGTGTTTGGGCTTTTTACGAGGGTGTTGAAGTGGTCAAGAGATGAGGTAGAGCTTTTCCTGTCCGAGTGTAGGAGGGAGATGAGGGAGCATAAGGAGCGGCATTTTTACGCGCACATGTAAGTTCAGAAGACGTTGTGTATTCGGCGCTTGGCTGACTGTGTGGAGATACTTTTGGGTGGCTCGCAAACCGGAGAATGCCACCACCGCGAACTACGATTACCACGACGACGAAATGGAGGAGGTTATTCTAGAGGCAGACGATTCCGAAGGAGAAGAAGAAAAAGAAGAAGGAGAAGAAGAAGAAGAAGAAAAGGAAGAAGAAGAAAACAAAGAAGAAAAAGAAGAGGAAGAAGAAGAAGTATCGACAGGCCAAGTCGCCGGAGCTACACGTGTCCAACCAGCCAGTGCATTAGTCCAACCTACCGCCGACTTGACACTGAACCTACCTAACGCTACCCGCGATAAAAAGGATTCGGTTACTCCAGAACAGAGTGTAATACTCCCAGAGATCCCCTTTTGCCATTCTCACGCTCACAATAGTCATTCGCAGTTTCGCAAGACGATGCCATGCGTGGGGCAATTGCTGAAACGGCAATCAGTCCCAACTGCTACGACCAAAAGCCAATCCGCCGCTACAGCAGCGGCGAATGTTGAGACGGCGTCCCTCCAGCACTCCAGTATCAGCTTAGAAGATGGTACGGACGATAGAAGCAGTATACGGAGTGCTGCGCGGAGCACGACAGCTAGAGATGCGGATGAGGGCGTAAAATCCGGCAAGGCGCCGTTCTCGGGAGGGTTGTTTGGTTTATTGGGCGGTACGTAGCGCGGTGTAGTAGTTTGCGGAAGGGTAGTTCATCGCATAAACGGTTGGTTCGCGGTACTTTGCGCCGCGGTGGAGCATATTTTTGAGCGGGAGTGTTGATACGCTTGTTTTGGGCATGAAGGCAATTAGCGTATACACAGGCGGCATAGGCATGGGTCAGTTACGTCTGGCTCCTTGCATTACTACACGATACTTAATATATAATGTTAGTGCAAATTTGGTGCAACTCATCCAGGAGGATTCCAGTGTTTATTAAGTTGAAGCACGATGTAGATATCTTACGTGCGCAACGCAGCTTGAACTCCCCGCGTAGGGAATCGCTTGATCCCGGGCTACACATAATATGTCTAACCTCTGTTTTTCGCCCGCCAACGCACCTTCCTTTCGGCATGCTTCTCATTGACGTCGCTAACTGTCGCACCATTCGATCACTATTCGATCACCATTCGATCACCATTCGATCACCGTTCAATCACCATTCCATCGAATTCAAGTATGCGCTCATCCAAAAGTTGCATCTGCAAGTCTCAGCCATCGAGCTACACTGACCCCCATCGTATCCCCTACCTCATCTCGCCTAACTTTCCTACGATCCGAGCCTATTGCTCAGCATTGCAGCGTCTTTTCGCTCGCATTATGTTCAGAACCTCTCAAAATTTCCTCACTTCATCGATTACACCGATTGTTCCGAAACTTCAAACGTCTTGCGAAGTTAGCTCAGGTGCGCGTTTTTGTTCCGCGGAATTCCGACGCTTTACGCATCGCACTATCGGTCAAAACCAGCATCGACTCTCTTCTTCAATCTTCCTCACGAAATCCGCGACCTATCATATCATTACCTATGGGATGGCGTTGCAATCCGAGGCAGTGGACCACCGATTTTGCCGTTTTATACCATACTGCACAAGGTGATGTTAATGTCTCTCCAATCTCCTAGCACCCTTATGACTATGAGCGTGACATTCTTCCTCTTTGGCTCCTCCGGGGCAAACGACTACTTAGCGAAGAACTCCAGAAGCTTCAAAAGAATGGAAAACGCCTCTGCGTCCCCCGCAGAGTCTCTCGGACATCGAACTCCAAGAAGGATGCGAAGACTAATCATAGCTCGTCCGGTTTTTTATCTCGGATACACTTCACAGGTACAAGACGCTCCCTGTAAAGATGACGCACAGCCACTGCTCGACTTGAAGAACGTGAGGAAACTGAACTTCGGTAAGCTTGAATCAGTCAGATTCGTTTATCAATGACCACCGGTACACCTTTCCGGAACCATCTGGGAACGGATTCGATTCCATATTTTGTATCGTCTTGCGAGCACCTCCTCAACCTCGTCGATTTGAACTTCCAACCCGATGTCGATCTGCTCGCGTTGAAATCCGATCCTTTTGAAATGGTGCTGCTTCTCCAGGTTCTCAAAGATGAGCTACTTAGGCTTGGTGTGTCACTCGTTCCGGAGGGCCAAGTGATCGCACATGGCCAAGCTGGATTTCGGATTCTTCGGCCACGGAACAGTGGTCTCTGGTCAGTCCAATGGGAGTGCGCGATCACCTTAGGCCTATGGATAGTGGCAAACACCACGCAGGTCCGTGCCAAGAATTGAAATATCTTCACTATTTTTACGACCGCGGCGATTGTTACAAAATCGCGATGATGTCACGTGCTCGGAGTTGCCTCAGCCTCAACATCCACTATCTAGTGGGTGCCTGATCTCGCCCACAAATACCTATATCATCGCGCAAACGTATCACGAAAAATCCTTTTCAACCTTCATAGCCCTGTTCGAGCTCGCGCATTACGTATATCTCGATGACAGCAAGGAGTCTCAATTACTGGCTAAACGCCTCCACTGCCTCGAACGCTACGCCGCCCTCCGAATGGGACCAAGCCGCCAACAAACCCATCGACGATTATCTTCAAGACTTGTACTCTGATGAAGAGCTGGAAGCTCGCAAGAAACGTCGCACTATTTTCCCTTTCCTCGAGCTACCGCGCGAGGTCCGAGACGAAATATACCATCACGCTTGGAGCTCCATTGTCTTCGGATTCCACCACGAGAACGTACTCATAGTAGTGCGCTACGGCAACCACTCCATTCCTGAGACTTTGGCAGTGTTTCCACGATGGCTCCAGGCGCACCCGCAGATCGCAGATGAGGCGATGCAGCAATTACACAGATGTGCCGTGTTCTCTGTAGTCGGCCACAGCGAAACTCCCTTGCCATTCTGGAGTACAAGCCCCCAACAATGGACCATCAGAGCGGGCGCTGGAACCATCGTCATCACCCCAGAGATCATCCAAAACCCCTCTCATCGTTTGTCACTCGCCGAGGCGGCAAAGGTCCAAGTCTGGGGCGATAGCGTTACGCGAAAATATACCCGAGGCAGTTGCTCGCTCTGCACTTATGACATGCGGGTCCAAGAAGAGACGAGAAACGTGCTCTTAGCAGCATTGAGCGTACGAGGAAATGGCGACGATGGTCTAAGTGAATTGGACCTTACTTTGACGCCACCAGATTTCTTCAAAGATCCCAACGAACGCGTTCCGGTTGCCAATGTGCATTGGGACTTCAGTCTTTTCGACAAGCTTCCGAGGACGCTGAAAAGACTGAAGATCCGCATCTACAACTATCGCTGCTGGAGACATCATTCCAGATCTGTATATGAGTTGGTCAAGACGAGGGTACATAGCGAGTGCTTGGAGCGCGTGAAGGCATTGATGCAAGAGTTGCCTGAAAACCGAGGAGCAGTGGAATTCGCGCATGGACTGGAGCCGTGTAATGATCCAGATGTGGAAAAGACATGGTTTTGTGAGGCTGTTCTCGTCCATTACAAGCGTGCTATGGACTGAACACATGAGGTTTCAACCAAGTGGACTGCTGGTGCTGCGGGTGCTGCGAGTGCTGCGAGTACTGCGAGTGCTGCGAGAGGGTTGGTGGATGAGCTTCGTGTACGACGATTTTGTACCTAGCTTTAGGACGGAGGTTTTGCTAGGGTTCTATACCGGGTCCAAGTAAATGAGTAACGACGACTATTATTCGTAGAAAGCAGACAATACAAGTGAAGACAATCTCGATACAGTGAGGCAGTTGATATGCGCGTAGGGTTATGCGCATTTACATTTACCAAGACAAGTCTCCATACACGTTATCGATACGTGCATGCCCGGCATTTCGACCTGTCTTTGCAAGGTCATCAAGCTCGTTACAAACTATCAAATTAGCTGATGAGTGTCTGCGACATGCGATTGAAGATGAGAACTTACGTTTCTCGGCTTTGCAGAAGCTCTTGCTGTTGCCACCCTCGCGCTTTGCGGGCCAGATTTCGCGTCCAGCTCGTCGCTCAAGCTGGAGGTGAGCTCTCAGTTCCGGAAGCTGATCTGGGACTCCTTCGAATCGGATAAATTTTGTTGCTGCGTAATGATCTTCCATGGCTGTGACCTCAGAGGCGAAGAGACTACGGAAAGCATTTTGATCGTTAGCAGAAAGTGGAGTGCCATCTTTGGAATAGACATCGCATTTGATGGTGGTCTGCAAAGCTGATACGGGTAGCGCAGACATGGTTGCCCATAAATTACGTCCTAGGAAAGCGAACACGGTGGCTACAGGATCCGCAACCGAGGTTTCATCAATTGTAGGCTCAATGTCAGGACGACGAAACATGGAGAGAAAATACTCTTTGAGCGACGTTCTGGTAGACGACGAATTGAATGTGTCGAGCCCGGTGCGGTCACTAGCTCCTACAGCGATTATCATCAGCGTCTCTCTTATTTGCTGAATTCGTCACGTACTAATAGTCTTCCAGTTGAATGCGCCGTCGACTTCCCAACCAGTGAGCCACTTTCCGTCGGAAGTGATGCTATGTTCTGCCGAGAAATTCATAAGACCTTCAAGGTTTGGTGCATGAATATCATCACCGGTGGCGAGGTTGATGTGGACGAACCCACTGCGATCAGTGCATGTATGGATCTTGAACAACCCATTGCGGGTTTTATCGAAGCCCTCGATGCCATCAAACTGGGGGGCTTTGACGAGACTCCCCTTCGTATCGTAGGACCATCCGTGATAGCGGCATCCTAGTACAAGAGACGAACCGGCCGACTTCTTCGTGAGGGTATAGGCTCTATGGCGGCAGACATTGTGAAAGGCGCGGACAATGCGGTCTTTACCGAGTACAAGCAGAACGGGAAAGCCAGCAATCTCAAGGGTGATGTAGTCTCCGGGCTTGTTGAAGCGGCTACAATGAGCAACGCATATCCAGGTCTTCCCGCTTGAGGTTAGTAAAGTGACAGTAAGTATTCAGGAGCAATGTACCTTGCTGAACATTGCGCGTCGTTCAAGTGAGAACAAGTAGTCAGAGGTCCACCATCCATCAAGGAGGTCGGGTTCCTTGAAAACGTTGGTGCCAGGTGCGTCGTGAGAAGATAAGAACGGTACCTCGCTAACTGCTGCCATGACAGTTAGCGGTCTGGCGTAAAGGATTATAAGGCGTGGTTATAGTGAAGCTTGGAAGTGGAAGTCAGGTGGGAGGCCGAAAATGCTCGAGATATGTGAGGCAAGCTTTATCTCGGAAATGTTCGTGAAGGAAGCTGTGAGAGATTGATATGATCATACAGGGTTGCGAGGCCGTTGGATTTACCACATGGCCGTGGTGGTAAGAGCTGGGCTCGGCTCGTATAGCATTAGTCCGGAACGCGAGAGGCGCACATCATGGAAGGGTGGTGGTGTGGATGTTCACAAATAACATTTCGACACTAGAGCGAACCTGTCGAAGTGGAGAACAAAGGGTTGCCCGTTCGGGCTAACATTTCCCGTCCAATCGCGTGATTGGTTCCAACGAATGTAATCAATGCACATCAAACCATATGTAATAAAGATAAAGAGTGACAACGACAACGAACAGGAAGGTAGGCTGACAGTTGATGGCATGTGAAGCTGAAAGTCGGCGATAAGCCTTCTTGACATCATCCGGAGTCGCCGTTAGATCGCGGTGGTCGTTACGCGGTGCTGCAACGTCATTGCGTTGTCGATATACTCACCAGCGTCGTGTCCGACAGCTTTTGGTGTCATTTCCCTGTCGTGCTGGGCACAAACGAGATCCAAGACTCGCTGTTGGTAGTCTACACATGTCAACCCGGAATCGCCATGGTGAGGTACCGACCACTCACAAACGACTCCTGATTCCTTCACCGGGTTGAGAATGCCCTCAGAGTAAATACCTTTCTCTAGGTTCTCTTGTGCCTTCTCGCACAGCTCATAGTCCTCCATGGCAACTTGTCGTACAAATTTGTAGTACTCCTCAAACTTTTCACCGGACTCCTGATGGTAGTAGTCGAACTCCATGCGCGTTACTCCCGGGCTTTCCGTAGGGCAGACGCGAAACGACGACATGCCTCCGCCATACACGTTCAGTGTACAGTTCGGAAAGAAGTACAAAAAAAGTCCGTCATCAGCCTTGTCGGGGTCCGCAACGTGCTGGGAGAAGTTCTTGTGGTTGTAAACCGTATAGAATGTTGGTGGGTAATACACGCTGAACGACGGATGCGTATACTGGCAATGCAAGCACTCTTGGTATCCATCGACCCTTCATGAATTAGTGATATGCTTCTCGATCCAGGGCTCGCACCCACATGGTCTTCCAATTGAACTTCCCTTCATACTTGATGCTGCGTCTATATGGCAGCTTGGTGAAGTCTACTGCATCGATCAGAGGCTTCAGATCTGGGAAGAGCTCATCGAAAGCAGGGGTATCATCCGATATGGTAGAGAAAAGCAAGCCCGTTTCAGTGATGTGGTACCTCACTTCCTTGCCCTATGCCACGTCAGTGCCAACTACACGACTGCTCCTCTGACCAACGTACAGTGCTGCTGTTGACGACCTTCACGTCGCGCAACTCGTCTGACATTCGGCAAACCGTCAGAGAGACTTGCGCCATCTCATAACCGACGCTCTCACCCACGCGATGAAACCGGGTCAGAGGACCAAGGAGATACCATGACTGTGGGCGTTAGCATGAGTGATGTTCTTCTATGAGAGTTATTCACGGACCTTGAGAAATACTGCACGTCGCTCTAGTTGGTACAATCGTTCGTTAGAGTACCAGGAGGCCGGAAGAGTCCTTGTTAGTGAAGCCATTTTGTTAAGTCTTATGGTAGACACGATGTCGTAATGTCCTTAACCTTCAGCACCAGTGTGCGAGGAAAACCAGGCCCTAGATAAAAAAGTCCAACGACGCTTCCGCAATAGGTGAAAAGTCCCCGTCCATGCTGCATATCAACAGCACCAGGGGTGAGCTATTGTGCCATGCGGGGAAGCTTGCCATGTCTACCAATGGTGGGAGTGATGACATATCTTCCATATGCATTCGCGTACCTTGACTTGAAGTCATGAACTGGGTCCCGTACAAGTGGCGCACTCCTGGCTCCTTATGTTAAGCGTCGTGTGGCACTTGTGACGTCAACGGGTGAGCTGGCGCATGGTTGGGTGCGAGTATTCCAGAAGCCTAGGAGACGCTGTGCACGCAGAGAGCTGAGTGAAGAGATGTATATTGCGCTAAGGTAATTGATACATGAAGTTGACATGAACTAGGTGGGCCCGGCACCAAAAGCTTCGGTAGGAGGTGCGAAGGGATAATGCCAGTCGTCGGGTTGCAATTTGGGGTGTTGCCAGTGCTTATGTAAGCGTTAGTGCGCAAACACACCCCAACACCTGCCGGTCCGCATGCCTTGCTTTACTCTCATCTTCACGATTCAATGAGATTCGTCGCTTTTCGCTCTGGCCCGCAGTTTTTGCGTCTTCTAGCTGCTCTCTTCCTCTTACTCACACATCCACGCCATCTACTTCGTTCAAGACCAGCAACACGTGGTGCTTCTCTAGAATTAACCCGGAGCCATTGCGACATTCTCAATGGGTGTCTGGAAAGAGACCCAGACCCTTCTTCCGCCTTGGAGATACTGAGTTGGTAGACCTCTCATATGGACATTACGGCTTTGTGACAAGGGCCCTTGCATAATCCCGGTTAGAAGTCTCCAACTACCCGACTGCCTCGAAATATTAGGGATCCGGGTACCTGCCATATTCCGAGGTGCACATCTACGCTATTGGAGATGCGAAGCCGTCATCAATCTTTCAGTCTTAAGACTTTGCTTCTCGCTCCGAGTGCAGTTCTTGACCCTCGATTGATTCTTCGCGCGCTCCTTTGACTACATGCTCAAATCACGAGTTCCCCGCTTACAGGTAATAGTACGCATTACGTGGCGATTTTGACCAATCGAAATTGGTAGAAACGTTGGCAGCGGCCACACGCGATGGGTAGCTGTTCCGGCGATATTGAGCGGCAGGCTTGGCTACAGGCTTGGGCTCGGCCCTAACGAAAATGTTCAGTATTTCCATATTGCATTTAAAGTAGGTCTGACTGCAAGTTGCTACATAGCTGGTCAGCAGTTACTACGAGCCTTCTCCTCTTGGACTTGGTCAACCAGAACTCAGCATGGCTTTCGATTCGAACAAGCATCAGCTCGTCGCCCGCCAACACATTCAGGACCATGCCAGCGCCGACAACGAAATCTTCTATTGGGGATATGCGTCTCGAGTCTTCCCTTGCAAGAACGACAAGGGATCTTGCGAGTATCTGGATGCAGTGTACTGGATGCACAATGTCTCGATGCTCTACACTTTCATCATGTGGGCTGTCATCGGAGGACTCTTACTCTTCATTGTTTGGGGTAGGCTCTTCAGGCCGCTCAGGAAGAGCGAGCGGGATGCGAAGCAAACATTCTTGTACCGAGGGTGCAGGTTCATATCGGCGGCAAGCCGAAGATATTTGCTACCAGAGAGCTACCCCAAGTTCTTTCCAAGCACTACGAGATTACAGGTGCTCATACTAGCAATTATGATCCTATACCTGACCATCTTCTCGTAAGCTGGCTCGATTTTCGTTCAAATATTCGCTAAACACGATAGATTCGTTGGCATCGTTTACGAGACGTGGATCACTCCCGTCAAGAATTCCGACAAGTTCAACACCAGAACCGGTCTGGGCGGCTTCAGCGACCGCGTCGGCGCTCTTGCATACGCTCTCACCCCCTTGACGATTGGTCTATGCAGCCGCGACTCCATCCTTAGCTTGTTGACCGGAATACCGTACCAGCACTTCAATTTCCTCCATAGGTGGACCGGACGTATCATCCTAGTCCAATCCTTCATCCATACGATCGCCTGGACTATTATTGAGGGGAAATTGTACCAACCGCAGCCGAAGGTATATACCGCATTCATCAAGCAGCCGTATATGATATGGGGTATCGTCGCGCAGGGCTTCATCACGTTTCTATTTGTGTTCAGCCTTCGCCCCGTCATTCGCTGGACTGGGTACGAGTTTTTCAAGATAACCCACCTGATTGTCGCTGGACTGTATCTTGGAGCGTGCTGGGGTCATTGGGATAAGCTGGCTTGCTGGATGATCGCCTCCCTCGGGCTCCTCGGTATCGATCTCGCCATGCGTGTTGTACGCGTATGCTTGATCCACTTCGGCTACAAAGACGGCAATAAGGGCCTCGGTTTCCGCACCATCAAGTCAAAGGTGGAGACGTTCAAAGACCCCTCCGGCACCGTTGTTCGCATGACCTTCACGCACAACCATGAGCCGTGGAAGATTGGTCAACACTTCTACTTGACTTTTCCCGCACTTGGCGTGTGGCAGTCTCATCCTTTCACGCCCGCATCTACACCACCCACAACTCTCATTTCACCCACGCACACCTACATTATCCGCGCTCGTAACGGCGAGACTGGAAAACTCGGCGCACTCGCTGAGTCCACTACAGCCGACAAAGACATCGAAACACCAGTTGTTATGCTCGGGCCCTATGGCAGGTCCACAGTTGATATCGAAGCTACAAATATTCTTGCCATTGCTGGTGGAACGGGAGTCTCTTTCACGCTTCCTACTGTGACTGCTGCACTCATGGACTCATTCTCGTCCGCGGGAAACATCGAAATGATCTGGATCATCCGTCACATCGACAATCTGGCCTGGATCGGACCTGAGATCAGAGCCCTAAAATTGCAACTCAACATGTCATCATCAACCATATGCGATGACCCGAAAGCTGGCGAGAGACCCATCGAACGAACTTCTAAGCGCTTCCGCATCCATATATTCGTTACTCGTGCTCCCGAAACACGCACTAACGTCCACCCTCTCGCGACCCGGACCGCAGAGAAACAGCTCGAAATCGTATCCGCATCCTCAACTGCATCGAACTCGACACACTCCGAAGATGTCCAGCAGCTCATTGAACCGCATCTGGGCTTCAGCATCACGTATCTCGATCACTCACGACCAAGCGTGGACGCAATATTGGCCGACTTTATGGACGAGACAGTCGAGCATGGGCGCACGCAAGTTCTGGGCTCGGGGCCCGCGGCGTTGGGTACGGATATTAGGGCTGCGGTCGCGCAGAGGAATTTTGCGGGTGCTGTATGGAAAGGCGATGAGAGGGGGGATGTAGACTGTGTGTGGGATGATCGGATGGGGTGACATTGCAATCCTCGCAGCATTTCGTGATTACACCCGTTTCTACATGTAGAATGTACTATTCATTTGTCCAGTCTATTTCTTCTTCGCCTTTGAGACAATCTTTTTTGTGAAGTATGACAACGACTCCGCGGCATGATGCAAGATGAGGAGTGGGAGGTAGAGGGCAGAGTAGTGGGGTCTGGGCTTGCAGCGATAATTTTTACCATTAGGCGTGGAAACGACCAGAAACACTGCAATCGCCTCAAATCAAAAGCCGACTCTATAGCTGCACGCATTCAGAGTTGCAGGGGGTTTGATCGCCGCTACTAGCGTAGCACGGACCCACATGTCTCTCGTATCGACAATCTGCACATGTAAGCCACAACGACAAGTGCGACATAATCTTTCCCACCTTGTGTCTCTTTCCCATGCTGCGATACCATATGATCAGGCAAAACTCCAACGAGTGAGCCCTTGTACCTGTCAAGTCCGTGGCACTGGTGGCGGTGGTGGCTGTGCAGCCCAGCCTCAGCCTCAGCCTTGCTCCAGGCTACAATAATAGACCGCATCCCGCTTTCCCACCGCCTACACCAACAAATGCATTGGAATCCCCTCCCTGAGATCGAATTATGAGTTTCGGATACAGTGTTGGAGACTTTGTCAAACTCCTAGAGTTGGCCAACGAACTCCGGCACCGGTTCGTTGACGCCCCGGAGCAATTTCAGGCCATCTCATCCGAGTAAGTCGAAAACCATAGCTAGAAAGCTTATTGCTGATTCTGGGCAAGCATTCGTGGCCTCACGATCGTGCTCGAAGATGTCAAAGTGCTATTGCCAAAACGCGAGCTGTCATCCACCCAGCGGCAGCAGCTCGTCGACATCGTTGCGGGCTGTCTCGGACTTCTGAACAAGCTGCGAGACAAGGTAGAAGAATATCCGGAATTGGACGTGCAAAATCCCAAAGATAGCTCTCTCGGTGGAAAATTTCGACACGCTCGGAAACGCCTAAAATGGGAGCCGAAAGACATCGAGGATCTGCGAAGTCGCATTTCGGCGAATGTCGGTTTGCTCAACACGTTTTATACGCAATTGAACCAGTAAGTATGACCCTTGTTTCCCCGACTTCAATGCTCAGTCTCCACTCAGCCAAGTATCTCGTCAGATCAAAGAGACAACGAGTGACATTCGCGACCGCCAGGTCGCCCAGGCGCAAACGGACGAGCACAAAGCTATCCTGGAATGGCTCACACCAATTGAGTATTCGTCGCAGCATTCTGATTTCAGCTCTCGGAGGCAGAAAGGAACCGGAGAATGGCTGTTGAACTCGAAGCCCTTCCAAGATTGGCTCGCCCACCCGCACCAGACGATGTTCTGCCCCGGTATTCCTGGTGCAGGGAAAACAATCATGGCCTCAGCCGTCATCAACCACTTGTACGAACATGTGGATGGACCTGGAAACGTCGGTATTGCGTACGTCTATGGAAATTTCCGACGACAAGGCGATCAGCAGCCGATAGATATCTTGTCCAGTCTTCTCAGGCAGTTGCTGCAACACCAGACTTCCTTCCCGAAAGAAGTCCACGACAACTACGGAAACAGCAAGCGTAGAGGGATACGGCCCCCAATTGAAGAGTTATCCCGTCTCTTCGTCGCAGTTCTCGGGCACTATACACGGTCTTTCATCGTCATTGATGCTCTAGACGAATGTCGAGCACAAGATCCCGCTTGCAGAGGCTTGCTCACGGCACTTTTCGGTATCCAGGAGCAAACGTCGATGAGCGTATTTGTAACCTCCCGATTCATCCCGGAGATCATGGAGCATTTCAAAGAAGGGCCCGGGCGGTACACTGTTCGTATCGAGGCAAGAGGTGATGATGTGCGGAGATACCTCGAAGGGCACGTTTCGCGCTTGCCCGCTTTCGTGGCGAGAAACCCCGAACTGCAACAAGAGATCATAATGGAGATCTCTCAAAGCATAGACGGAATGTAGGTACATATGCAATTGACGTGAAGTGGTATTTCTGTACTAAACAGCTTCAGGTTTCTCCTAGCACAGCTCCACCTCGACTCACTGATGGGCAAGCGATCACCCAAGGCTATCAGAACAGCTCTCCAAGCTCTACGGAAAGACTCCCAAGTACAAGGCCGCAACAACGAGCAAATCATCGACGTTGCCTACGTGCAAGCTATGGAAAGAATCGAAGGCCAGGTCGGAGACCAAAGCCTGCTAGGAAAGCAAGTTCTGACATGGATCGCTTGCGCCAAGAGGCCCCTGACACCGGTCGAACTGCAACACGCTCTCGCCATAGAGCTGGACACGGAAGCGTTTGACAGAGAGAACCTGCCTGAAGTCGAGGATTTGGTCTCTGTGTGCGCTGGTCTAGTTACCATCGACGAGGCTAGCGATATGATCCGACTGGTCCACTACACGACGCAGGAATTCTTTGAAAGAACGTGGAGAAGATGGTTTCCCGATGCGTCGACATACATTACAGACATCTGCATAACCTGCCTTTCCTACGAGATCGGCAAGCCGAATTGCAGCTTCTATGGCTACGCCGCCGAAAATTGGGGGCACCATTCTCGAGGCGGGCATGGAGACAAGGACCTCATTCTGCTATTCATTGAGGACGACCCTAAGAGAACAGCGAGTCTTCCAAGGTGCTCTCTCCTTTCCTCTTACTATGATCGAGACCCACTGCATATGTCTGCCGTGTTCGGCCTCACAGACATCACAACCGAGCTTCTTCAACGCGGCCACACACCGGACGAACCTCACAGATACCAAACGACTCCCTTAACTCTGGCCGCTCAGCACGGCTACATCGACGTGGTCAATGTCCTTCTCGACGCCGGCGCCATCGCCGATCTCGATTGCAAGGCGTTCTGGAACGCTGTGACGAATGGCCACGGGCCCGTCGTCGAGCGTCTCCTGAAAGAGCCGATCAATGTCAATTGCCGGGAACACGGGGGCGGACGGTCACCACTGTGGCAAGCGGTCTCCAGCGGCCATACCATGGTAGTACGCCATCTCCTTACCGCCCCGGAAGTCGAAGTCGAGGCCCGAGATCCCCATCACGAGGGCACGCCGCTCTGGGAAGCCGTGTCCAATGGCCACCTAGCCATCGCAGAGCTCCTCCTCGCCACTGGAAAAGTCGACGTCAACTCGCGGGACCCGCACTACGGACGCACGCCTCTCTTATTCGCGGCACGAAGCGGGAACGAAGAGCTCGTAAGACTCCTTCTTACCAACGACCAGGTCGACCTGAATGCCACGGACCGGTACCATGGAACGACGCCGCTCTGGTGGGCTGCTGGAAATGGCCACGAAGCCGTTGTGAAGCTGTTGCTGCAAATGGAAGGACTCGATGTCAACGCGAAAGATGATTACTACCATCGGACTCCGCTCTGGGAAGCAGTTGCTAATGGACACATTTCGATTGTGAAGATTTTGGTTGCGGATCGTCGGATTGATTTGGATTCGAAACCGTCGTATATGGGGAAGTAGATGCATAGTGTTGTAGCGTTCCTTCATTCAGCGTGTGACGTCCTCTTCCCACCCTCTAGTATATAATTACAGAAGTTCAAAGGAACAATCATCTTTGATGAAAACAACCTGAATGCCATAGCATGAACTATACACATGTATACATGAACAACGCATTCGTGCGAATCATAAGCCGCAGTGCGAAAACGGTAGCGCCTATCCGTCGCTAAAACCTAACAGCCCACCCAGATGCAACCGTGAGGCAAGCCATACCCAAACGCCTTATGCTTGAACGCCAAAAAAGGATGACCACTAGCACTCATGACACAGAACCACACCAAAGAACTATGGCTCGTCAAGTCGCACTGTCCTGTATCTCCTCTTTAAACTCCTCCTCCGTAACCTCCTGCTTCTCCTGAATTAAATCCACCTGTTTAACCGGATGCAGCAGCATAGCAGGAAGACACATCCTGCCCTCGCCCGCCACCTCCTCCTGCTCCCCGCCATCGTTATCGACCTTGTATCCGAGCCACCTCTTCCACAGGTTCGGCGCATGCCCAGCATGATAATACCACGTCGTCCCCAAGAAGTTGTGCTGTCGCTCGTCCGAGAAAACAGACAGCTTCCCACCACCGCTCGCGCCGTTACGTCCGTTGTTGAAGATGGCGGCAAGATATTGCACGGGCCACTTGCGGTCGATGTACACGGGGTGAGGCGCATAGACGGCTTTGAGACCGTGGTGGAGGGCGCAGGAGCCGGGCCACATTTCCGAGAACATGGTGTGTCGCTTTAGGGATTGCTCGCGGTGCATGGTTAAAAGGAGGCGGCGCGAGAGGCGGCCGGATGTGTTGATGGCGGTGCGCCGGGGTGGGAGGCCGTTGGTGCGGTTGTAGCCTGTGACGTCTTCGGCGAGGAGCCAGTTGGTGTGGTCTGGGTCGAAGAGCGGGTTGAAGACGATGAGGTCTGCTGGCTCGCCAACGCCCCATTGGTCTTTAAGTGGTCTGCTCTTGTCTTCGAGCATGCTTCTGGGTGGCTTTACGGCTTCA
>Ga0247803_1000569_pt1 | contig 19830 bp, 10 predicted proteins | sample UWRJL014104B1_FD_180928 | JGI IMG/M metagenome (GOLD analysis project Ga0247803, IMG submission 180928) | Plant litter microbial communities from Arlington Agricultural Research Station in Wisconsin, United States - UWRJ-L014-104B-1 | ecosystem: Environmental > Terrestrial > Plant litter >...
GCAAAACAGCAGGTCACCCTGAGTATGGTTTAATTGACGGTGTAGATGTAACAACCGGTCCGCTGGGTCAGGGTTTTGCAAATGGTGTAGGTTTTGCCATTGCACAAAAACACCTTGCAGCAAGATTTAATAAACCAGGATTTGATCTTTTTGATTATAAAATCTATGCGATTTGCAGTGATGGGGATATGATGGAAGGGGTAACTTCCGAAGCAGCTTCTTTAGCTGGCCATCTTGAACTGGGTAACCTCATCTATTTATACGATGATAACCATATTTCAATTGAAGGTGCCACAGATATAGCTTTTAATGAAGATGTAGCCAAACGTTTTGAAGCGTACAACTGGCATGTACAAGTGGTAGAAGATGGAAACGATATTACAGCAATTATTAATGCGGTGCGTAATGCAAAAGCAGAAACACAAAAACCATCACTGATTAAAGTTCGTACGCAGATTGCCTATGGTAGTCCGAATAAAGTAAACACAGCAGGATCACATGGATCACCTTTAGGTGCAGATGAGATTAAACTGGTAAAAGAATTCTTTGGATTTGATCCTGAAAAGTCTTTTTATGTACCGGCAGAAGTTGATGAATACTACCAGGCAGCTGGTAAAAAAGGTACAGCAGCCAACGAGAAATGGGACGAACTTTTTGCGAAATATAAAGAAGAATTCCCAACTGAGGCAGCAGAATATGAACGCGCACAAAGTGGCGAACTGCCAGAAAACTGGACGGATTCACTACCTGTATTTGCACCTTCAAAAGATAAAATGGCTACCCGTCAGGCTTCAGGAAAGGTATTAAATGCTATTGCTGATAGTTTGCCAGGTTTAATTGGCGGTGCGGCAGATTTAGCCCCATCAACAGAAACCAACTTAAAGAAATACGATTCCTTTACTTCTGAAAACCGGGCAGGACGAAACTTCCACTTCGGTATCCGTGAGCATGCGATGGGGGCTGCATTAGTAGGTATGGCTTTAACACCAGGTGTAATTCCTTTTGGTGCTACATTCCTGATGTTCTCTGAATATATGCGTCCGCCAATCCGTTTGGCAGCGATTATGAAGATCCGCCCTATTTTTGTATATACACATGATAGTATCGGATTAGGAGAAGATGGAACAACCCACCAGCCGGTAGAGCAATTGATTTCATTGCGTTCGATTCCTAATATCACAGTGATCCGTCCTGCCGATGCAAACGAAACGGCACATGCATGGCGTGTAGCATTGGAGCATAAAGATGGACCGGTTGCATTGGTATTTACCAGACAGGGTCTGCCTGTATTGGATCAGGACAAATATGGTAAAGCTGAAGGTTTGGAGAAAGGTGCTTATGTCTTATCTGATGCGGAAGGTACACCAGACTTAATCCTTATCGCTACAGGTTCTGAAGTTGCGCTGATCATGGATGCACAGGCGAAACTTAAAGAAAAAGGTATTAATGCACGTGTAGTAAGTATGCCTTCCTGGGAGTTGTTTGAAAAACAAGATGCGGCTTATAAAGAAGAAGTCTTCCCTAAAGCAATTAAAAAACGTTTAGCTGTGGAGACTGGCTCTCCATTAGGATGGCACAAGTATGTTACCGATGAAGGTGATGTTATTGCAATGGAAACTTTTGGCGAGTCTGCGCCGGCAGAAGAGCTATATAAAGTATTTGGCTTCACCATTAGTAATGTGGTAGAAAAGGCGAAAGCTTTACTAGGTAAATAGATAGTATTCTTTTATAAAAAAAGGTCTTCAATGTGAGTTGAAGACCTTTTTTTATAACTAACTTTCTAATATATTGATGAGATCACTATTTATATAATATAATTCCTTTCCTTCCTTTACAGGTATTAGTATTTTTTCTTTAACCAATTCAGAAAAGTATTTTGTTAATGTCGTTCTCGAGGATACGTTTAATAAATCACCAAGTAATTTGGGTTTAATATAGGGCTGACTGAATAAGAGTTCATTTACTTCTTTGTTGTACCATTTTATGTTAATTTTTGCATAATCTAATGTTGCCTCCATCTGGGCCATTATACTATCAATAAGTTTACTGGTCAGCAATGCTGTTTTTTCTACTGCTTCCAGCATATATAAAATCCATGGTTTCCATGACTTTCTTTGTGTAACTACCCCCAAATTATAATAATAGTCATCCTTGTTCAGCAGAATATACTTTGATAAGTACAACACAGGTTGAGTTAACAAACCCTTGTTCACTAAGTATAGTAAATTAATGATACGGCCCGTTCTTCCATTTCCATCTGAAAATGGGTGTATAGATTCAAACTGGTAGTGTGCTATGCACATTTTTAAAAGTGGATCCGCAGGATATTTTTTATCATCATTCATGTAGTCCAGTAGATTATCCATCAGGATTTCAAGTACATCTGCACCTCTGGGTGGGGTATAAATAACTTCTCCCTGCCTGAATTCACTATCGCCCCTATTGATTACTGTTAATGATTGCGGTGCTCTCAACCCTTCTGATGAATCCTTTATTTGCCTGAAAATGCTGATAACACTTTCCAAATCAATCACTCCTTTACCCTGAATCATTTTATGACCTTCCCATAAAGCTTCTCTATATTTTAAAACTTCTTTAGTTGCCGGGGTAGCTCTTTCTTCCTGAAATGTATCTGAGACAGCTTTATATAAAGCATCTTCAGTTGTAAAGATGTTTTCTATTTCTGTGGATGTTTTTGCTTCCTGAAGCGCGATTGTATTGATCAGCATCTCAGGATTAGGTAAACGTTGGACGCTGCTATTTACAGCTGCTAAAGCCCTTGATGAGGTAACCAATTTCTTTAAAATTTCAATATCATTCTCCACTTCAGCAAATGGAGGTAGGTATGGGAGATCATTAAAAGGTTTTGTTCTATCGTAAGCCATATCAAATGTTCATTTTTTAAAGAAAAATGAACATAAGGCAATGTAGTTATAATAATCTGTACATAAAACAGCAACGTGTCCATTTTTTAAAGAAAAATGGACACGTTGCTGTTTTTACTGTATAATCTGGACACATAATAGCTATATGTCCAGATTATCGAAAAATATGAACATGTTAATTTACGTCGAACCAAAGCTTGGTTGTTAAAGCATCAGCTCCCTGGCTAGCCACCGCAGCTTTATAGCTTACTGCATTTAGCGATTGCTCGGTTCCCGGGTAGATAAACCTGACAGGGATTTTTCCGCTTAATGATCCTGCAACTGCTGGTGTAAGTAATGGATAATCTAATCTTCTCCATTCGGCGAATGCTTCTAATCCCTGACCAAAAAGGGCGATCCATTTTTGGTTACCTATAGATTTTTTATAATTCGAAGCATCGTATGCAGCAGCAGCACTTTTTTTGTAAGTGTCAATGTCTGCAGCTGAAACTCCATATTGTAACAAAGAAGCCTCTATAGCCTGACCATATAATGTGGCTGAGTTTTCGCTGGTAAATCCTCTGGCAGCAGCCTCTGCACGGTCAAATAATACCTCAGCATAGCTGATGATCACTGCTGGTGCAGTAGGTGCAAGAAAATAAGCGCCCGGTTTTGACGTACGGGTTAATCCCAATGCTGCGGCATCACCTGTAAGTAATCCGTTCGGGACACCGGTATATAATCCTGTAGCAACTGCTTTACTAACAAAAACAGGCAGTCTCGGATCATTCGTAGCAGTCAGCAGGTCTACAGTGGTCTTGCTCACCCTGTAATCATCCCTGGTATCAAACAAATTGCTGATCGGGTTTTGATTTGGTGAAGCCTGGTAAGTCAGTTTAGCGGTTTCTGCATTAGAACTGATATAACCACTGCCTTCAGCCTGAACAGCAGCAATAGTTTGCCTTGCCAATTCTGGCTCACGGTCAGCTATCCTTAATGCCACCCTTAAACGTAATGAATTAGCAAACTTTTTCCATGACAGAATAGCGTTGTTGTAAATTATATCGCCGCTAATTGCTTTTCCAGAAGCATCTAATGCAGTCTGTGCCGTAGCCAGGTCTGCAAGCACACCTAAATAGACATCTCGTTGCTTATCATACTTTGGTAACAAGTACTGATCAATATCGCCCGCTTGCGAATAAGGAACATCACCATAAGCATCTGTCAATAAAGTAAATATCCACGAGCGTAAGACCAGGGCAACACCTTTATAATTAGTGTTGGCTTGTGCATCTGCTAATTTAATAAGCTGGTTAAGGTTTACAATGCCCCTGGAGTAACTTACATTCCACAATTCCTGAAAATCGCTATTTGCAAAAATGTACCTGTCTGGGTCAGTATATTGGATTTTTGACCAGTGCTGTACAAATAGCAGGCTCGAATTCATGTTATTCGTTGTTCCCCAATAGGTGTCTGACGAAGCTTTAATCGCACCAGTTAGCAGGTAGTCGGGTTGTGCACTTTCTGATGCGTTAGGGTTAACGTTACTCTCATCCAGTGACTTCTTGCAAGATACTGCAGACAATAATAAAATGCCTGATAGTAATATATGTATAGAGTTGATCTTCATGATAATTAGAATTTAAGGTTAATGTTGAAACCAATATTACGTACACCTGGAAGAGTTAAATCTTCCAATCCTTGTCCATTGCCGGTATTAAATGCAGTTTCAGGATCGATATTCGGTACTTCTTTATGGATAATCAGTAGATTTCTTCCCACCACAGACACAGTAGCGCTTTGCAGCCCTATTGATTTTATCCATTGCTGCGGTAAAGTATAACCTAATTTTACTTCTCTTAATTTTACGTAAGTAGCGCTATACACAAATGCCTCATCAGCATTTGTAAAGCCTTTATAATATTGTTGTGCAGGTAAGATGGTCGAGTTCGCACTTCCGTCTGCCAATACACCTTTAAATACCATACCGTCATCATAAACTGTTGCACCACCAGGGGCAGCCGCACCTGCAGAAATTTGCACTGCTTTGTTTGCTGTGCTATTGCCAGGGTAATAGTAGCTTAATCCTCCGTTTTCAGCGCCACGGCCTTCTAAAGTTGATTCCAGTACACCGGTGTAAGTTCCGGTACGGTTGGTGTTGGAATAGATTTTACCACCTACATGTGCATCAACAAGTACGCTTAAGTTGATGTTTTTATAAGTGAAACTATTCGTGATCCCACCGATCCAGTCTGGTGTAAACTTTCCAAGGATCTGTTTGCTTGAGCTAATCGTAGGTGTACCATCAGCTTTAACAATAATATCGCCAGCGTCATTTCTCACATAAGCAGTTCCGAAAAGCTGACCATAAGGGCGGCCTACACTAGCTAATACCTGTACGGTACGGTTAGTGCCCAATACATAACTCTGAATATCCTGATAAAGCGATTTAACTTCACTTCGGTTTAAGGAGAAGTTCGTATTGATATCCCAGGTAAAGTTCTCTGTTTTTATTGGTGTAACACCAAGTTGTACTTCCAGCCCTTTGTTGTTTATCGTACCACCGTTCACCAATTTCTGGCTATACCCGGTAGAGGTACTAACATCCAGGTTTAAGATTTGATCAACACTGTTCGTATTGTAAACGCCAACATCAAAGCGCAACCTGTTGTTAAACAGTCCCAGTTCTAAGCCCGCTTCTGTAGATTTTGTAGTTTCAGGTTTAAGGTCCCTGTTCAGAAATATTGAATTGGCATATTGTTGCGGATTACTGTTAAAAGGAGCTATAAATCCGTAGCTATTGATTAATTGATATGGAGATGCATCCTTACCAACCTTAGACCAGCCAGCACGCAATTTAGCAAAAGTCAGCACATCGCTTTTGATATCAAAGGCTTCAGAAAGGATCAAACTTCCATTTACAGAAGGGTAAAAGTATGACCTGTTCGCCGCTGGCAGGGTAGAGGACCAGTCATTTCTTGCTGTTAAGTTCAGGTAAGCATAGTTTCTGAACCCTAATTGTGCAGAGCTAAAAGCACTATATATTTTTTGTTTGGTGTAGATATTGGAAGAGATTAAAGGATCCCTTGAGTTACTTAACGTATATAGACCATTAACGGCAAGCTTTGAGGCCAGCTGATAATTGTTTTCAAAAGTTGTGGTGCGAATGTTTCCGCCTAATAAGATATCCAGATTAAAATCCTTGCTTAGCTTTTTAGTATAATCCAATCGTCCTTCAGTATTATTTTCATTGAAAGTATACGCGTCTTCTTCATAAGAACCAAATGGGGTTCCGTTTGTTCCATAAGCAATTTTGATCTTCCTGCGGTCAGTATAATAATCATTACCAGTTCTAAAGTTAGCAGACAAACCGTCTATAATCTTGTAATTCAGTTCTACACTTCCGATTAACCGGTTACGGATCTGGCCTACAGTATTTTCATAAGCTACAAAGTAAGGGTTACTATAATAACTGTTATTCCAGTTAATGTTGTTCCCTAAAGCATCCTGATAAGTTTTGAGCTGATCAACATCTACCTGTCTTCCGAACCAGGTAAATTGGAGCATGGTACTCGTTGCCCTTCTGCCGCCAGATCCCGGTAAGTTGTCTGCGCTGCTATTAACGAAATTAGCATAGGTGTTCAGTGTTAATTTAGGGGTTATTTTGTAGCCCAGATTAAAAAGGAACGAATTTTTTGATTGGGAAGAATTAGGTATCACTCCGGTTTGGTCGAGGTTGTTGTAAGAAAGACGGAAATCATATTTTTCGCCAGTCCCCGAAAATGCAATACCATTATTCAATGTACGGCCAGTGTTAAAGAAACTACGCACGTTGTCCGGGTGTGCAACAAAAGGAACGGGTACACCATTAGAGTTGAATTGCGGAATTAACCGTCCATCCAGTCTCGGGCCCCAGCTTTCATCTACACCATCATTAATACCCCCTCCTTTACCATCTACATAACTAAACTGTCCATTTGAACCTTGTCCGAAAGAGTTTTGATAATCAGGCAATACCAGCAAATTAGAAAATGATGTATTCGAATTGATGCTGATGCCTAAACCTTTTGAGCCTTTACCCTTTTTGGTAGTAATCAACACTACACCTGCAGCAGCACGTGAACCATATAACGCGGCAGCGTTAGGCCCTTTAAGCACACTCATAGATTCTATATCTTCAGAATTGATATCTGAAATTGTATTTGCAAAATCCCTGGAGCCAGCAGTACCAAGGTTCTGTGTATTATCAACCGGCACACCGTCAATGATAAATAATGGCTGGTTGTTACCAGAGATAGAGGTTTCTCCGCGAATAATAATTCTTGATGAACCCATGTCACCCTGGCTGTTGGTTACTTGCACCCCTGCAACCTTACCTGACAAGGCATTTACCAGGTTGGTTTCTTTTGCTTCAGAAATATCTTTAGATTTCAGCTCTTGTACAGCATATCCTAATGATTTTTTCTCCCTGGTAATGTTTAGTGCGGTAACAACTACTTCGTTTAAAGCGTTTTGAGTTTCTTCCAGTGCAATATTTAAGGTGGTCTGATTGCCTGTTAGCGTTATTTCGCGGGTATTATAACCGATAAAAGTGATCCGTATAATGTCATTAGCTTTAGCAGCCAAACTATACTTACCTTCGTTATTACTTTGTGTGCCACCAGCAGAACCTTTAATAGCCACGCTGACACCCGGAATAGGAAGTCCCGTTGTTTTTTCGGTGATCACACCTGATATATTGACGGATTGCGCATTGGCAACCTGTATAAAGGCAAAGGATAACACTATCCCAAGCACATATTTGTAAATTTTAAACATATAATTGTGTTGATTTTAACGGACATATCAATCCCTGCCGGGTCAATATGCTGCCCCGATCAATTCCGCATCAGGCTGCGAAATTGCTTAATTGATAGTACGATTGTGATTAAATGGTTATCTGATTTTTGCTGTGCTGAAGGTTTTTACCAGGAGCAACAACAGCATTGCATGACGAAGCAGGAACTGCCTGTTTTGCTATAAGCTGGAGGAGAGTTACGGATTGCTGATTTTGTAAAAATTGTGCTCATTGGGTGTGTGTTGAAAATTTATATTAATAGTTTCCTTAAAATTAGCTGTTTTGATTTTTTTCTTTTTAAAGGGAACTCTTACACATAAATTACCGGAACAGATAAAGGGGCTTGCCATGAAGGTAGTCTTCCGCTTATCTTTTCCGCGTAATGTGGATAGGAGTTAGCACCTTTTACAAGAGTAGAGGTTGCTAAGACTTCACAGGGCCATTCCCTCAGTCTTTCTGGATAAGTAAAAAATCAATGAACGTTTAATTCTCTGGCAAAGATATAAATAATCTACTAATTCTATAGTGTTTATTTGATTTTATTGTTTTTGATGTTTAAATGACAATTTATAGCAGGTATCATCCTAAATAGATTTGATCCTCCTGGCATATAAAGGATAATACAAGCGCCTGAAAATTAGTTTGGTGCACCTTAATGCTATTCTTCTGCCCCGCCTGCAGATTTTGATTCGAGATAGAATGCACCTCCGGTTACCAGTTGTACATTTGCGGGTAATTTGCGTAGTGCGTTGATCTGTATATAACCGAGTTCAGATACGCCCGTTTTTACTTCTGCTTTAAGAAAATGAAATTTATCACCTTTTGCTTCTGCAATAAATACATATTCTTTCCCTTCCGAACGTACTACTGCATCGATAGGTACCGCTGGAGACAACTGGTTCCCAACACTGATCAATGCGGTAACATACATACCAGGAATAAGATTTTGTTTAGCGGAATTTTCAATCACCGCATGTACAATTACGCCTTTGCTTTCGTTTTCAAACGATTTATTAATACCGTTAATCTTACCTTTAATCTGCTGGTTCTCCTGGTTAGTCAGCTGAAAATTTACGGTTTGCCCTAGTTTAACCTTCATCAGGTCTTTTTCAAAAACAATCAAGTCGCAGTGGATTTTGGAGTTATCTACAACTTCCATAATTGCGGTGCCGGGTTGTACAAATGCACCCGTATTGGCTGCAATTTGCCCAACTGTACCGCTAATAGGTGCCAGCAAGGGAAATCTGGATACGGTGTGGCCCCCGGATATTTTTGATGGGGAGATGCCTAACTGGAGCAGCTGACTTTCATAGGCGGTGATACGGGATTTTTCTGAGTTGTAGGTGGCTTCTGCAGATTGAAAAGATTTTCCTGTCCCCGCACCTGCTTCTCTAAGTTGGGTTTGCCTGTTATATTCTGCTTGTATATAACTGAAGCTATTTTTTGCGGTAAGATAATCTTGCTGGATCCTGATGAGTTCCTGGTTTTCGATGGTAGCAAGCACTTGCCCTTTTTTTACTTGCTGCCCTTCAAGTACGGTGATCGTGCGGATAATTCCTCCGGAAAGCACACTCACATCTGCTTTGTTTTGTGGCGGAACGGCGAGTTGCCCGTTAGCTTTAACTACGGTACTAAGGTCTTTCTGTTCAAGTGGGCCAACGGTGATGCCAACTGATTGCATTTGCTGGCGGCTCAATAAGAGGTCTTGTGTTTCTTCTTCTTGTGTTTCTTTTTCTGCGGCAGTTTCTTTGTCTTGTTTGCCAGTACAGGCAGAGAATAACAGAACCGATAGGAACACTGCTATAATGGTTTTTTTAGTGATATATAATTTCATGGTCTATTCTCCTTTTAAAAATTGTAATTGTATGGCCGACTGGTTAAGACGTTTCACGGCCTCCAGGTAGGATAGTTTGTTTTGTATGGCTGCGGATACGTTTTGCAGGTATTCGATATAGCCGATCTCGCCAAGGTTGAAGGAAACCTGGGCAATGCGGAGCTGTTCATCAGCTAGTTTTAATCCGCCAGATGTATAATAGGCAACGGCTTGGTTAAGTGCTTTAAATTGGGCCAGCTCTTGTTCATACCTAAGCTTTACTAACGACTCGCTCTGTTCGTAATTGGTTTTTGCGATCTGGCCTGCGATCTGTTCACTTTTTATGCGCGATCGGTTAGCGCCGTTAAATACAGGAACAGCGAGCCCGACCTGGAAACCAGCAACCCGGGTGCCGGGGAAATAACCGCGGTTCGTGTTTGCGGGATCAAAGGAACTGATCACCAATTGCTGACTATAACCAAGGGTGATATCAGGAAGGCTTTTTGCTCTTTCTACCCGGACACGGGCATCCGCCACGGCGATAAACTGACGGTCATAGTTTAACTGCGGATTTTTTGAGATGTTGATCGTATCTGCCACTCCAGATGTTATAACCGGTACTTTAGCTGGTGCAAGTACTAAAGTTTCCCTTGTGTTTAAAAGTTGTTGTAATGTAAGTTCATAACTGCGCAAATCGGCAGCTGCGGTTAATTTTAAGGCTTGCACTTCCTGAAATTTATTGCGTGCGCTAATCAGTTCCAGGTTGGACGTTTCGCCAGTTTTAAAGCGGATTTCAGCTTTCTGAATAAAATTTCCGTAAATGCTGTCCTGGTAATCAAAAAGGCGCAAGGTTTCTAAGCTAATCAGGCAGCCGTAGTAAGCAAGTTTTACGGCTCTAATAATCTCTAAACGGGCACTGTTTCCTGCTCGTTCTGCCAAAATTGTTTGCTGGTTCAATAACTTTTTCTGGTTTTTATATAACCCTGGCCAGGCAAAACTTTGTGTAACCCCCAAAGCGTTATCCATATTTCCCCCGCTTGTAGGATCTTGCGTAACCATTACTTCCGTCTTAGGTAAATCGACACCTGTTTTTTGCAATACTACCGCTTGTGATACTGTTAAACCGGCCGATCGAAGCTGCAGGTTATTTTGTAGTGCTATTGAGATTACGCTGTCCAAACTTAGCGGGATTTTGTTTTGAGCAGTGGCGGTTAAACCTGATCCAAAGAGTAGCCCGGCAGTTAATATCCAGAGTAAAGCTGACTTTGGCACCGTTTGGTTACTGGTTTTTTTTATATCCGTATGGTTAACCTCCCTACTATTAAACAATAAATATAAACATGGCAAAACAAATAGTGTGAGCAGAGTTGCCGTGAGGAGTCCGCCAATAACTACTGTTGCCAGCGGCCGCTGTACCTCGGCACCTGCACTGGCCGATAAAGCCATAGGAAGAAAACCCAGAGAAGCCACGGCGGCAGTCATCAGTACAGGTCTTAACCTTACTTTAGTACCTACCAGTACCCTTTCATAAATATTTTCCATTCCTTCTTCTTTCAAATGATTAAAATAGCCGATCAGTACAATCCCATTTAATACGGCCACTCCGAATAGTGCTATAAAGCCTACGCCCGCCGAGATGCTGAACGGCATGTCTCTTATCCATAGGGCAGCTATACCACCCATTGCAGCTAATGGTACGGCGGTAAAAATCAGCAAGCTTTGTTTTACTGAACGGAAGGTGATATATAATAATACCAGGATCAGGATTAATGCTGCAGGTACCGCTATCGACAGCCGTTCTTTTGCTGCTTGCAGATTTTGGAACTGACCTCCATAAGTAATATAATACCCGGAAGGTAACTTAATATGCTGATCCATCAGCTGCCTGATTTCTTCTACTGTTCGCTCTACATCACGGCCTTTCACATTAAAACCTACGTAGATCCTTCTTTTACCATCTTCCCGGGATACTTGGGCTGGTGCATTTTTAAATGTAATATCAGCTACCTGGCTCAAGGGTACTTTATTGCCCGATGGTAGTGGGATAAGCAGATTCTGCACATCTGATATATTCTTTCGAAGATCTTTTTGTAATCTCACCACCATTTCAAATCGTTTTTCTCCTTCAAATATTACGCCTGCAGCACTGCCGGCAAATGCGGTGCGCATAATCATATTAACTGTACTGATGTTTAATCCGTATTGTGCCATTTTATCCCGGTTATAGCTCACCATAATCTGGGGCAGGCCGCTAACTTTTTCTATATAAGGCTCGGTAACACCGTCTACTGGCGCAATCAATTTTGCAATTTTATTTGCTTCTACTGCAAGAATTTCCAGGTTATCACCATATATCTTTATGGCTACATCCTGCCGGATGCCGGTCATCAGTTCGTTGAAGCGCATCTGCATGGGCTGTGTGATCTCCACATTAATCCCCGGGATAATAGAAAGTTCTTCTTCCATTTTCTCCATCATCTCTTCCCTGCTCTCAGCTGATGTCCATTCTGATTTTGGTTTCATCGCCAGCATCATGTCACCACGCTCCATGGGCATGGGATCTGTAGGGATTTCGGAACTGCCGATACGGGTAACTGCCTGGTTAAGTTCAGGGAATTTATCCTTCAGGATTTTTTCTGCTTTTCCGAATGTTTTTACTACCTCAGACAACGACGTGCCCTGCATCATTGATATTTCTACGGTAAGGTCTCCTTCTTCTAATGTTGGGATAAACTCACCACCCATCCTGTTAAATACCCATAAGGACAAACCAAATAAAATGACCGTTAGCGCAACTGTAATTATTTTTGCACGCAACACACGGATAAGCAGCAGCTGATAATACTTCTGCAGGTACGCAATAAAACGATCAGATAATGTTGGCCTGTGCACCGTGTTTTTACTAAGGAACAAAGCACTCATCATTGGTACATAGGTAAGGGAAAGGATAAATGCACCAAGAATAGCAAATGCTACGGTTTCTGCCATAGGGCGGAACATTTTTCCTTCAATACCAACCAGCGCAAAAAGGGGCAGATATACAATCAGGATAATGATTTCTCCGAAGGCGGCGCTGCTGCGGATCTTTGAAGCTGCCTGGTAAACCTCTTCATCCATTTCCACCTGTGTAAGGCGCGGTTTATCGGTAAAAGCTTTACTTTCCGTAAGCCGGAAAACAATCGCCTCTACGATAATCACCGCCCCATCAACAATCAGCCCGAAGTCTATCGCCCCAAGGCTCATCAGGTTTCCTGAAACGCCAAAAAGGCGCATCATCGCAAAGGCAAAAAGCATCGCCAAAGGAATTACTGAAGCAACCACCAGTCCTGCACGCAGATTGCCCAATAGAAGGACAAGTACCAGCACTACGATTAGGGCGCCTTCAAGAAGGTTTGTTTTTACTGTGCCGATTGCACGGCCAACAAGTTCGGTGCGGTCAATAAATGGTTCGATCACTACACCTTCCGGAAGTGATTTTTGAATCTGTACAATCCGCTCTTTCACATTTTTGATTACCTGGTTAAAGTTTTCGCCTTTTAACATGAGCGTAACCCCGGCAACTACCTCCCCTTCGCCATTCCGGGTTACCGCTCCATATCTCGTGGCACTCCCAAATTGAACATTGGCGACATCCCGGATAAGGATTGGGGAGCCGCCAGTGTTTTTAACTACGATCTTACGGATATCTTCTAGCGAAGTTACCTGGCCAATGCCGCGTATAAAGTAGACGTTGTTCTGCTGTTCGATATAAGAACCACCTGTGTTCTCATTGTTGTTCTCCAATGCCTGGTAAACTTCAGGAATAGTTAAGCCCAACGCATTCAGTTTATCATTATCAAGTGCAATTTCGTATTGTTTCACATAGCCGCCCCATCCGCTAACTTCTGCCACACCGGGCGTACCGGCAAGCTGGGTACGTACAAGCCAGTCTTGCAGGGTGCGAAGATCTGTCGCACTGTATTTCTTTTCGTATCCTTTTTTTGTATGGAGCACATACTGATAGATCTCCCCTAAACCTGTGGTAATAGGGGCAAGCAACGGATCTGTGATGCCTTTAGGAATTGCGTTTTCAGCTTCTTTTAATTGTTCATTTACTTGCTGCCTTGCCCAGTAAATGTCGGTGTCGTCTTTAAAAACGAGGGTGATTACTGATATGCCCGACCGTGATATGGATCTTTTTTCGAGGATGTTCGGAATGTTGGCCATCGCCAGTTCAATAGGTGCGGTAATAAATTGCTCTACTTCCTGTGCACCGAGGCTTGGTGCCTGAGATATAATCTGTACCTGGTTATTGGTGATATCGGGTTGTGCATCTACGGGTAGGTGATAGGCGGAATATACCCCCCAAAGGATTAATCCTGCCGTCATCAGCCCGATAGTTATTTTGTTCTTTATAGAGAACGCTATAATCTTATCAAACATACAATGTTGGTTATAAAACAGCTCTGCTGCTTCTTAAAATGAAAAAGTTGTTTAGCCTTTACAGAAGGCTCAAGAAAGGTGTCACGACCATTGCGGAGGCTGCCAGATGGGGAGGCTCACATCAATATAATTTCCAGTAAAATAGGGGATTGCTGTGCTTTTATAGTCAGTAAAAGGTACTGATGATAAGTGCAGTAATTGAACAACGGAAGAATTTGCACAACACGAACAGTGGCAGAATGGAGAACAGGTATCGGTAAAAGGATGGTGCTGGTCTGCTTGCGGTTCCTGATGGATGGCTGTTTTTCCACTTTCAATTGTTTCTTGCCTATCAGCACAGGGTACTAAATTTAGTCCCATCACAAAGAGTACAAGAATCAAGGAAAATACTTTCATCACTGCTAATGAGGCAAATGTATTTTTTTATCTGCCACTAACCAAAGATAAAGTATTTTTATTTTTTTGTAACAATAGTTTGCTGCATGCGACTTATCGGTCAAATATCTAAATAGTGGAAAATACAAAGCTACATCAAACGTTTGAGCAGCTGCTTAAAGCCCATGAACTGCTGGTTTATAAAATCTGCAGGTTGTATGGAGATACGGAGGACGACCGAAAAGATCTTTTTCAGGATATCGTAATCCAGCTGTGGAAAGCATATCCGAAATTCAGGGGGGATGCCAAGTTCAGCACCTGGCTATACCGGATCGGACTAAATGTGGCCATCACCCAATTCCGGAAACAGAAAAACAAGATTTATGCTTCTGATATCGAATCCATGAATCTTGTGATTGCCGATGATACCTACAGCACAGAAAAGGATGAACAGTTCAAGGAAATGTATGCTGCTATTGAAAAGCTGAATGACATTGAAAAAGCCATTGTGATGCTTTACCTGGAAGATAAATCTTATGAGGAGATGGAAGAAATCCTGGGTATCAGTAATGGCAACCTCAGGGTAAAGATGAACCGCATTAAAGAAAAATTACGTCAAATCACTAAAAATTAAGACGATGGAACTAGATGATTTAAAACAGAACTGGAAAAAAGCAGACCAGCAATATAAAGGGGAAGATTACGATTTGAGCAAAATCCTGACTGCCAAAGCAGGCGGACCGCTGGATGCGTTAAGGGTGGCTTACAAAAGACAATTAATATTTTTGCCCGCAACAGCGGCTTTTCTTACTTTCATCTGTCTTTCTGATAAAACGCTGAATTATAATGCCATGATCTGGTCGGCAGTACTGATGCTGCTATTTCTCACCTATGGGTATTACCGCAATTATAAACTTATCCAGGTGATGCAGCAGCCTGCAGAAGATGGGATCAAGCAAAAACTGGAAAAAGACTTGCAGGTACTTCACTATAACGTTAAAAGGGAGTTGCTACTTTACAGGTTTTTTATGATTGTATTTATTGCAGCACTTGAAATAACCATGTTTTATGATCTTGTACCTTCCTACAAAGGATGGCATGATATCATTATCCCGATACGGCTGACCGTTTATGCGCTCTTATTTATTGTCCAGCCCTATGTGACCAAATACTTTTTTAAACAGAGCTACGGACAATACATTAACAAGCTGCAGGAGCTGGTAGATCAGGCTTCTTAGGCCCATTTAGATTTTTTGCTGTGCTTTTATAGAAAGATAACGGTTAATCACATTTACAGTCAGCTTTTCTGGCGGGGTAAGGATACTTGAAATGCCATGCTTCGCCAGTTCTTTTACCATCAGCTTTTTTTCGTAGGCGAATTTGTCGGCAATGGTCTTGATATAAATCCCCTCTACATCAAGCGCAGGCTCTTCTGCAATCGCTTTAAGCGCTGTATTCTCAAAGAAAACGATTAGCAGCAAATGAAATTTAGCGATTCTCTTTAAATAGGGGAGTTGCCTGTTGAGGGCCGATAGGGTTTCGAAATTCGTAAAAAAAATGATCAGGCTTCTTTGTTTCAGCAGGCGCCGGATACTGATATGGAGCGCTTCCATATTTGTTTCCAGATAACGGGTCTTCTCTTTATATAGCACATCCATAATTTTACCTAGCTGTGCAGGCTTGCGGTCTGCTGCCACTATACTTCCCAATTGTTCAGCAATCGTAATCAGCCCCGCTTTATCTTGTTTTACCAAAGCTACATTGGCCAGAGCCAGGCTCGCATTTATGGCGTAGTCCAATAAACTTAGTCCTTCGAACGGCATTTTCATCACCCTCGATTTATCAATGATGCAGTATACCTGCTGTGCTTTTTCATCAGTATAGGAATTTACCATCAGGTCTCCTTTACGGGCTGTAGCTTTCCAGTTTACTGTTCTGTAATCATCGCCCTGCACATAATTCTTTACCTGGTCAAATTCCATACTGTGGCCAATACGCCTGATCTTTTTAATACCAATTTCTGTGAGCCGGTTAGATATGGCCATCAGCTCGTATTTACGCAATGACAGAAACGATGGATAAACAGGAACAATAATATCACTTCCAAAATTAAACCGCCGGGTAATCAGCCGTAGAGGCGACTCTACATATAAGCGGGTCTGGCCAAACAGAAATTCGCCTCTTTTGGTAGGGCGTAATTTATAGGTTATTGTTTTATTCTCGTATGATTTTAGATTACTCTTAAACCAGAGGTCCCTTTTCTGAAACTGAAATGGGATCTCGTCAATTATCCCAATGTGTACCGGGAAGGAGTAGAAATTCTCTGTATAAATAGTGATTTGGTTATCATCGCCATTGCTTAACCGTTCTGGTAAGCTTCTCCTTAAAAACACACCGCGTTCCGTCCGGTATAGCAGAACAAGGTCTGCAATAACCAGTAATGCCAGTACCCAAAAAAAGATATACGGCAAATCCCCAAGCCAGGGCAGGAAAAAAGAAAATAGAAATAAACTTGCGCATATTCCAATCCCGGCAAATAGCCTTTTGCCAAGGAACAAATTAGTATAGTACTTTTTAAATAAGGTTTTCAATATTGCTGCGGGTTACCTTGGTATCTCAATCTTCTGGATAATTTGTGCGATGATATCACTTGTTGTCAATCCCTCCATTTCTTTATCAGGAGTAAGCATGATCCGGTGTGCCAGCACTGGGACGGCGACCTTAATGATATCTTCAGGGGTAATAAAATCCCTTCCCTGCATTGCAGCTATTGCTTTAGCACTGTTGATCATTGCTAACGAAGCACGGGGGGATGCGCCGAGGTAAATAGATTTATTATTTCGGGTCTCATGAACAATTTTCGCTACGTATTCTATCAGTTTAGGCTCTACATGTAACGCTTTAATGATAGCGCGGCAGGTCTTGATCTGTTCTGTACTCAATACCGCTTTCACCGTATTTAGTTCAGCGCCTAGATTTTGCTGATGCTGGTTTTGCAGGATCATTATTTCTTCCTCCAGTGTTGGGTACTTAATCTCTATCTTAAACAAAAAGCGGTCGAGCTGTGCTTCTGGTAACCGGTATGTGCCTTCGTGTTCTATCGGGTTTTGTGTAGCCAGCACCATAAATGGCTCGTCCATTTGATAGGTATGCCCATCAACAGTAATCTGCCTTTCTTCCATTACTTCAAACAAAGCAGATTGTGTTTTTGCGGGGGCACGGTTAATCTCATCGATCAGGATGATGTTTCCGAAGATCGGGCCTTTCCTATATTCGAAGGAGGCCGATCGCGGATCAAAAACCGAAGTCCCCAGTACATCAGATGGCATCAGGTCTGGTGTAAATTGTATACGTGAAAAAGCGGCATCGATACTTTTGGCGACGAGTTTCGCGCTTAATGTTTTAGCTACTCCGGGAACTCCTTCTAATAAGATATGGCCATCTGCTAATAATCCTGCAATAAGAAAGTCTATAGTTTCCTTTTGGCCCACGATAATGCTGCCCAGCGATTGCCTGATTTGTTCTACTGCAGTATTTAGCGCTTCCAGATCGGTCCTTTGATTAAATATTTCCGGTTCCATAATTTTATTGGACTTGTTTATAAAATTTTTCTATTACTTTATTCAAACTGATCAGCTGTTCATCAGTAACCTTATGCTGATTATTTATTTTATGAATGCTATCAAATATCCCCTTTACAGTTTCTTCTGCAGCTCCCGATTTTAAGACTAGAGCTGTTGCCAGTTCATCATCTATAGTAGTGGTTTTAAGGCGGTAGGCGGTCCGTACATATTCGAGGAAATAACTAATTTTCTTTTCAGTAATATCCCGGTTATCGCGTTGCTGATAATAAACCTGACCTACAACTTTAACAAAATCAACTGACGAGTTTTTTAGCGGATCGATAATCGGGATAATCCGCTGCCTGCGCTTTATTTCAAAAAAGATAAATAACAATAAGCCCGTAAGTGCAAGTGTGTAGGCCCAGGCCAGAGGTTGGTGTGCAAAGATCACTCTTAATATGGAGTTGTCAGTAATATTGCCCCTGGTATTACTTTCATCAATAATTACCGTCTTTGAAAGCGGCAAATATGAAAGGGATGTTGATGCATATTTTGCTCCTGCAGGGTTCAGAAGATTGTAATTGGTTAACAATTGCGGATTTGGTAAGATGTATAATGCACCTGCACCAAAAGTATATTTAACAAAATTTGTATTGCCATTTGCGTCTTTTCCCAAAGCAGTTGCACGGGAAGTATCCAGCTGGCCAAAAAATTGATTGCCCAGCTCTTTATCCAGGTAATATTTATGCGCTGGTTTTAATGCCGGATTTACAAAGCTGACTGCCGTCTTATTTTTTTTATTGAATTTTGAGTAGCTTTTAATAGAAATCTTTAATTGATCACTGAGCACTTTTCCAGCATCATAAGTAGCGATAAATACATGGTTGCCGGCTTTCATAAACCTAACGAGTTCTTTGTAGTCTAGCGCATCGCACTTTAAACTTCCAGCGATAAAAATATAACTGGTATTTTTAAAATTTTTACCATTTAATGTGTTATAGACAGGTAATCTTGACGTTTTTACCGTTGCACCGGGAAATATACGTGGTAATTCCTGATCCAGAATATATAAACCATAAGGTATTTTATCTTCCTTTAAATATGTTGGTGTCCAATCCGTCTGCTTTGGTTTATGGTATTGGGCAACCAGGTACACAACCAGCAGGATACTACTAACAATCAGATATGTTTTTAAGCCTTTCATCTTTTTCCAGGGTTAAACTGGTCAAAATTGCTTTTTATACCTATAAAGTTTTCCTGATCAATAAAAAATTCGCCATACCAGATATATTCAAACTGCCTGGTAAGGAGGCTGAATTGTTTTTTTGTAATAGGGTCTTCAATCTCACCAATATAAGTCTGATTGGTTTTTTCGGGCTGCCAGCTGATCAGTGATTGATCGCTTAATTTTTTTAAGGAACTTAAATAGCATAACCTAACAGCAAGCCGGTAATTACCAGCATTTATAGCGAGTTGTAGCTGTTCGCTAAAATCAATCTCATGGATGTTATCATGGGTTTCACTGAACGGAATTTGTACCTGCTTAGATCTTCCAAGAACTATCCGAAGGTCAAGCCCCGCTGTTTTAATGATGACAAAAATAATCAGTGCCGCTAAAACAAAAATAACCACATACTTAATTAAACTTCCGGATGTGCCGCTTTTTATGATACTGTTTACCAAGTTCCAGAACCATTTCCAGAATTTATCCCATAAGTTTTCTGCGGGTGCATTATCATCATACTTGAAGTCGGCCTGACCGCGATAGGATTTTAATTGCTGCTGGTCGAAATTCCTAACGCTTACTTTACTACTATCATTTTTAATCAAACGGGATTTTTCTACTATAGCAGGCTTGGTTACAGCAAGTTTTTGTACCGCAGCATAGCCAGACAGCGTAAAAACCGTAAACAATATGATGATAAGGGGCCTGAGCATTTTAATATTCTTCCGTAC
>Ga0247803_1000570_pt1 | contig 19809 bp, 17 predicted proteins | sample UWRJL014104B1_FD_180928 | JGI IMG/M metagenome (GOLD analysis project Ga0247803, IMG submission 180928) | Plant litter microbial communities from Arlington Agricultural Research Station in Wisconsin, United States - UWRJ-L014-104B-1 | ecosystem: Environmental > Terrestrial > Plant litter >...
GCAGCCAATGATTTTCAGGGCGCTACTGCAGGAGCTAGTGCACATTTATACATCTATCGTTTAGCCGAAACCTATTTATTACGTGCAGAAGCCCGTTTTTATCAAGGTAATACTTCTGGAGCAGCTCAGGATGTAAATGTCGTAAGAGCAAGAGCAAAAGCTTCACAAATGTATACTACTGTAACTATTGGTGACATTTGTGCAGAAAGAGGAAGAGAACTTTATCTCGAAGAATGGAGAAATGTAGAGCTAAAACGTATTTCACACTGTTTGGCTCTTAGCGGAAAACCAGATGAATGGGGCCAAACTTACAGTAAAGATAATTGGGATAAACAATCAGGAACAGATGCAACAGGCGGAAGTTATTGGTACCAACGTATTGTACATTATACTCTTTATAACAAATATCCAGCTGGTATTTCTATTAAGCCAGGTGTAAAGTTTTATTCTATGGACAAACGTAATAATTACTGGCCAATTCCATTTAGACTTGCTATAGAGCCTAATATTAAAGGTCAGCTAAGTCAGAACTATGGTTATGATGGTTACAATGCAGGTGTTAAAGTCTGGGATAAATGGCAGGATGCTGTTGAAGACGAAAATAAAATTTAAACTTTTTATTTACCTCAAATTAAAAAGATAAAAGTAAAGTGAAAGAATTGAGTAGCTTCATAGTATCCAAATAGAAAACTAAAACAAAAAACGAGTTAATATATTTAACTCGTTTTTCTTTTTCGGAAAATAGCAGGACAAAATAACGCAAAACAACAACAAGCTAAACTAGTTAAAATATCGATTATCTATATTTTAACTAGTTTTTTATTTGCTTTTTCTTTTGGATATTATGTGATGTTTTGAATAAATTTGCACCTTATTTGTACCTTGGAAACGCGAGTAAAAAATTTTTTTTGCCAAATCATGGCACACGTAGACATACATAGTCACAGTGGGACACTTAAAGTCATATTTCTTTGAACACGGTGTTGCAAAAAGACTCCTGGCTTCTTTAATGGTTAAAAATTACGCTAAGACTCTTGTTCTTTAATCAAGTCATATATACAACCGCATTTGATCCGATCCAGTTTTTATAGATGTATAGTTTGTTTGTACATCTTATGAATTTCGTAATTTTGTAAACATTATTTTCTTTAAATTTGAAAGTAATAAATTAAGCAGGAATACTTAAAACACTGCAATGAAACACATTATAATTATGTATTTTTACCTAAAAGCTTTTCCCAAATCTTCAAAAAACAGGTGGTTTGGAATTTGTATCGTTGGGTCACTCTACGGGACATAAAAACAGTATATACTACAAGAAAAAGACTTAGAAAATTGTAAAAAAGGATACAAAAAAGTCCATTTTTAAAATGGACTTTGAGTGTGAAAAAAGTATATTGCTAATTTCACTTCCAGAAATTAGCTTTGTACTATTAAGTAGTCTAAAATGCTCATGAGGTACACAGAAGATACAAATTTATACATCATTATTAAAGGTTCAAATTGCAGAGCGTCCAAACTTAACATTAAAGTTATTCGATTGGTCTATAATTATAAGCGATTAATTCCTTGATCGCTATTTCATAAATGCAAATCATTATTCCTTAAAAAAAAGTGTTACTATCCTCTTTACATTTGATAAAAGTATACATTACAAAGAACAAAGTACAAACTCGGACAAGCGCGACCAAACCGGAAAAACTGTACAGGGCACTCCCTTAAAAAAAAGACAGCAATAATTTAATTTAAAATAAAAAATCATACGCTCCACAAAATCACCTTAGAGACGGCTGTAATTCTCAAAACCCAAGCACAGAACCAAAAAGCACAGGTTCGGGCAGCACCCCTTATGACTCGGAGAACCGTGACCCGGAATCAGGCAGCGCATCCAAGCCAATTGCACATCAAAATAAACAGGCTGTATTCAATTTGCTTCAATGATATTTACAAAGGATCACACTGGAATTTTAAAAGAACCTTTTTTTACAAAATATAACGAGCGGGCCTCAAAGTGAAATCCGCTCGCCAAACAATTAAGAATGTTATTTTAACTATTATTTTACTCTGCTTGAAAATTCATCAATTGGCAAGCGGACCTTTGACATGGAAGCCAGATAATCGTTTGCCGCATCACGATAGCCCAAGGAAATGATGACCGAAGCGTGAAGATCTTTTTCTGACAAACCCAATACATCATTAAACAATTCCGGATCAAAACCTTCCATAGGAGTAGCATCTACCTTAAGTTCAGCAGCTGCAATTAAGGCAGTTCCCAGACCGATATAAGCCTGCTTGCCCGACCAAATCACGTTTTGTTCAGGATTTTGTGCAGAAAAATGAGAGATCAGAGCATCCTTGTAATCGCTAAGGGCTCCGGGTTCCAAATTTCGCTGCTGTTCCATCATTGCTACGTAATCTGCTATGTACTGGCTGGTTATTTTGTTAAATGCCGCAAAAACCAGCAGATGGGAAGAATCCTTTATTTGTGTGTTAAACGATCCTTCAGCTAATTTTTGTCGCACCTGGGGATTTGTTACTACAATGAGGCGATAAGGCTGTATCCCGCAGGAAGAAGCGCTCAGGTTTATGGCCTGGATAATCTGGTCAACCTTGTCCTCACTAACCAGTTCATCCGTGTATTTCTTAACAGCATAACGCCATTGTAAATTTTTGATCAATTCCATATGTATATAATTTTAACTGCAAAGCTATAGCAGTTATGTGTACATTTGTCACTTAGTGACAAAAAGTTATAGTGACAAATAAGTAACCAGCTAATACTATGGATAAGAAATTTGAACAAATAAAAGAGTGCAGCCATAAAATAATGGCCATCAGCGATACAATGGATATTTTAAACGGAAAATGGAAAATGTCCATAGTGGCCTGCCTGTGCTATAAACCAATGCGCTATTCGGAATTACTCCATGAGGTAAAGGGCATTTCGGGAAAAGTGCTTAGCCGCGAATTGAAAGATCTGGAAATAAATGAACTCATTGAGCGCATAGTTCTAAGCACTGCGCCTGTTGCCGTCCAGTACCGTATTACAGACTATGGCAATTCGCTTAAAGAACTCACCAATACAATAGCTGACTGGGGGTTCATTCATAGAAAACGGATTATTGGCAGAATGAAGAAAGAATAACTTTATTAATAATCAAATTTTAAAACTTTAAAATCTAAATTACCAGTCCATTACAAAAGCCTACATTAATAAAAGGAGAAATCCTTTTGTGTCGAAGTTCGGCCCAAAAGATTGCTTCGCCAGTTTGCTGGGACTCGTGCGGAACGTATTGCGGGAAGAGCTCTTAAAAAATATGTAATATGATTTACAAAATATTTGAACCTATATCATTTAAACCCTGCCCTGAACTTCAAAGGGGTCTGGCTGGTCTTGCTTTTGAATAGTTTACTAAAACTCTGAAGATGCTCAAAACCCAGTTCATAAGCAATCTCGGAAACCGATAAATCTGTATTGGAGAGTTTTTCCTTGGCTTTCTCAATCAGCTTGTCGTGAATATGCTGCTGCGCATTCTGTCCCGTCAAAGTTCTCAGCATATCACTCAGATAGCCAGAAGAGATGGCCAGGCTCTGGGCCAGATGCTGCACTGTGGGTATTCCCTGATCATATTTTTTTTCATCATCGAAATGGTCAGTCAGTAACTGCTCAAATTTCTCAAGCAGGGTGCTGTTTATCGCTTTACGGGTAATAAACTGACGCTTATAAAACCGCTGCGCATAATTGAGCAACAGCTCAATCTGAGACAAAACTACATCCTGACTCAGCTCATCAATCCTGTTTGCTAATTCTTCTTCGATGTTTCTTATAAGGCCTAAAATGATTTCTTTTTCCTTTTCAGATAAATGCAGGGCTTCATTTACAGAGTAAGAAAAGAATTCATATTTTTTGATTTTTGCCGCCAAAGGAGAATGTAGTAAAAAATCCGGATGCATCAAAATCACCGCTTCCCTACCGCTGCATCCCGGCTCATTGGACTTATGTGCCTCCGGAGCCAGGATCTGGTTGGGAGCTGCAAAAAAAAGACCGCCTTCATTATAATCAAAATGGGTCTGTCCATACCGCAGTAATCCTCCAATATTCGGACGGAAGGCTATCTTATAATAACTTAAAACATGGCTTTCTGCCGGAGGATTAAACTCCATGCTGGAATCTATGCCATTGAGCACTGTAATTAAAGGATGCTGCGGGGGTGGTCCTCCAAAGGCCTTTAGGCCTTCAGCCAGGGATGCAAATTTACGCAAGGTGCTGTTTTTCTTGGCCATGATATTTTTTTTTGATACTACAAATTAAGAAAATAAAAAAGCAACAGAACTCTCTGTTGCCTAAATTTAACTTATTAGCCCTGAGAGCTGACAGCTACATCCTGCCATTCCTCCCAGACTTTGATACGTTCGGAATAGGTCTGGCGAATTTCTTCCAGGTTATTACTGCCCAAAAACATTCTCAGTGGCGGCTCTCCCGAATCCACTAACTGCAAGACAGCTTTCGAGGTAGCCTCTGGGTTGCCCCTTTGCATTTTGCCCATATTTTCAAAAACCAAATTTCGTATTGAATCATACTCAGGAATATTTGCTGAAAATTTAAGTGAATTTTCGCTTCCAAATTCTGTTGCGTAAGCTGCGGGTTCAATAATGGAAACATGGATCCCAAAAGATTTAACCTCTACAGCCAGGCTTTCGTAGATGGCTTCGAATGCCCATTTGGAAGAGCAGTAATAACCAATTAAAGGAACCGTATAATGCCCCAAACTGCTCGAAGTGCCTAAGATATGCCCAAAGCCTTGAGAGCGCATAATAGGCAAAACTGCCTGAATAACAGAAACCGGTCCCATCACATTGGTCTCATATATGGCGCGGATATCGTCTGGTTTTGCCTCCTCCACTGTACCAACTAATGAATAACCAGCATTGTTGATGACAACATCCAGCCTTCCAAAATACTCATGCGCCGTTTTTACCGCATTTTGCACCTGCTCAGGCTGGGTTACATCCAATGGCAGGATCAAAACATTATCGCGATATTTATCCTTGAAATCTGCAATGCTGTCAATATTCCTTGCCGTAGCCGCTACCTTATCTCCTCGCTGGAGTGCCGCTTCTGTCCATACTCTTCCAAAACCTCTTGAGCTGCCCGTTATAAACCATATTTTTGGCCCGTTTGTCTTTACATTTTCCATGATAAATTATTTAATTAAATTACTAGGACAAAATTGCCGAATCCCGGCTTTAAAATTTTAGTCATAATGGGGGATTTTGTAACCGAAACGAGGTTGGCACTCAGTAGACAGCAGAGACTAAATAGAAATAAACCCATAACTTTGCCGTTTATTCTACGGGGCAAAAAATTACAAATGAAGGTTTTAGGGAGTATGAGATATGAAAAAATTTGAGATTAAAGGCACCGATGATGGAAAATGGCTGGTATCGTACAACGAGGTTCCAAAATTCACCTGTCTTTTTGAAAATAAGAGATTCACTTAGCAGAGGACCATCACCGGGCTCACCGACCCTACAGGCAATCCTAAAAAGGTACAGGTGCTCCAGAAAATGGAACAATGGCTCAAGAAGTTTTATAAAGGTCAATTATGACCTGCCTAAACCAAAAGAAACTTTTTCTTTTCCTGGACAGTCCCAACAAGGTTCCTCGAAAGCACTTCTTCAAGCAGGGACTTAAGCCTCTCGAAACAGCTGGGCTTTACCGCGTAGAATGTAGCGCCAAGCTCTGAAGCTCTCTTGATATTTTCAGGATCACTGCTGGTGGAAAGCATCACAATGCTGACTTCTTTTAAGATTCCCTCGCTGTTTCTTATCTCGGCAAGGCATTCCAGACCTGATTTGCGTGGCATATTGATATCAAGGAAAATAAATTCGGGAAGTTCCGGGCCGGAAAGCGCAAGAAGGCTGTCCATTAAATGGATGCCGTCATGGGCCTGTTTTAAAATAACATCAGGTTTAATTTCAAGCAGCGCATCAGCAAAGAACTCCCTGTCATAGCTGTCATCATCGGCCAGGTAAATAAGTCTTTTAGAATTGTACTTTTCAAACGCCATTTTACTAAAATTTACATCAAAGAAAACTACTTCGGATAAACGGTATTCCAAACTAACAGGTCGCGCAATTGTTAAAACTGCATAATGATAATAAAATTTGATTTTGGATTGTAAAGATAATTTTAAATTAGGAAAAAACACATTAAAAAATAACTTTTAATATTTTTTGATGTATATCGTTTCAGCAAAATTTCTACTTTTTACATGCTGTTTGCCTATACGAAAAATTTGGCTCTATGCATTTGTTATAAATTAGAACATATAGTTCTATACCTTTTATTACCTTTATGGTAATTATAATACCCAGGGAGAAATACTATTATTTAATCCTCCTGCGATATGTTCTTTTCAGAAACAAAAAATATATTTTTAACGGGATTTACCAAAGCTTTTGTCCAATGGAGAATGAATACTTTTTTTAAAATGAGAATAAAACCGCTAAAAGAACTAGGTTTTTGCACAAAGAGGTTTGCTCCTTTGTTAAAAGTCTCTTCAATTTCATTGGGATGATTGGAAGTGGAGAGCATAACGGCAGGAATTTCCTTAAGTTTTTCATCGCTCTTGATTTCTTCCAGTGCCTGCTTGCCTCCTTTTACGGGCATATTTATATCTATAAAAACAATATCAGGTTTTGGTTCAGCCGGATCTTTCAGGGTGCTCACCAATTCCTCGCCGTTTCCTACCGTAATAACTTCAGAAGGGACTTTTGTTGCATTAAGCGCTTCCATAAATAATTCCTGATCATCCTTGTCATCTTCAGCCAATATAATTTTTATCGGCTCTTTTCCTTGTAAATCTTTATTAGTCGGGGCAGAATTTTCAGAACTTATCATATCAAGTGGTTTTACAATTTCCAAAAGTACTATTTAATTACCTAAAAAAAAATTTCCGCAACCCAACAATGTTACACTCTATAATAGCTTAGTAGATTATTGAAGTAATAAGCTCTATATTATTAATTAAAAGTTACATAAAAGAGAGATTAAACCTTTTTTAAAGTGTTGAAAAAACGTCAAAAAGGTGGCTGAAAAGCTTATTGAAAACCCTGTGGCCAAAAACACATGACAGCCGACAAATAAATTAGTATATATAAAACAACAGCCATTTCTTGTAAGTTTAATTTTCGCTTTTTACCCGGCATTGACTCATTTGATAAAATTAGTACAACAATAAATTATATTTTAAATAAACATTTTTTAAACTCCTGATAATTGATTAATTTGGTTTAATTCTATGTAATAAAATTTTTAGTTAAGTCTTAAAAATACCGAAAAAAAAATCTTACGTGTCCTTATTTAATCTAATCATATGAATATCGAAAACCAACAGGAACTTTATTTATTAGTGATGAATGCACCTGTCGGCATCTGCGTGCTGGATGCCCGGACACAGGTTGTTGAAATTGTAAACGACAGCTTTATAGCCGTGGCCGGAAAACCCCGCGAAGCGATCCTTGGTCATTTTTACTGGGATGCTTTTCCTGAAGCGCGCCCATACTATGAAAGCGCCCTGGCGGGTGTTATTTCTGACGGGAATCCTTACACTGCCAGTGAAGCCCAACGCAAGGTGATCAGGCACGGTAAGGAAGAAATTGTTTATATGACTTTAGTATATGCCCCCTTAAAAGATACAGCCAGGCAGGTAAAAAAAGTGGCCGTATGGGTAATGGACAATACCACGCAGGTCATACAAAGGCAAAAAGTAGAAGAAAGCGAAAAATTTGCGAATACCGTTTTTTATAATTCCCCTGTGGCTAAATTGGTTTACACAGGACCTGATATGGTTCTGCGCGCAGCAAATGAGAAAATGCTGGAAATATTCGGCAAGGGTGATTCCATTATCGGCATGCCTATCATGGAAGCAGTACCCGAGCTTAGGGAAACGCATTTGTTCGGGGCCTATAGCAATGTTTTAAATACGGGAGAAATTCATTCCCAAACGGCATCCCGGATCATGTTCATCCAAAATGGCTTGCCTTATTACGGTTATTATGATTACACATACAAACCGCTATACGATGCGAAAGGTGAAATCTATGGTGTCATTTGTACTGCAATTGATGTAACCCAAGAGGTAGTGGCCCGCAACAAGCTTGCAGAGGCCGAACAAAACATGAGAGGTGCTGTTGAACTTGCACAGCTCGGCACATGGAGCATTGATGTGGCGTCAAACGGTCTTACATATTCGGATCGACTGATCGAATGGTTTGGTTATGACCCTGCCGCACAGGACTATAATGAAGTTATACCGATACTGCTGGAGGAAGACCAGCAAAGGGTTGCAAATGCCGTGGCATGGGCACTGAATCCGGAATCAGGAGGAGTCTATGATGAAACTTATACGGTGATCCATCCCACAACCGGAAAGAAAAGAATATTGCATGCCCAGGGAAAAACTGTTTTTGATCCCGAGGGGAACCCGGTACGCATGAACGGAACCGCACAAGATATTACTATCCAGATGGAACTGCAGATGGAGCTGGAAAACCAGATACAGCAGCGTACCGAAGAGATCGCCGCTGTCATAGAGGAATTAAGGGCTACAAATGAAGAATTGGAACAGACCAATGTGCAACTCATACATTCCAATGAGGAACTCGAACAGTTTGCCTACATAGCTTCCCATGACCTGCAGGAACCGCTTCGCAAAATCAGCACTTTTGTGCAGCTTCTTGAGAGTAAAATAACAGAGCATCTTGACCCAAAATCACTTGGCTACATAGATAAAATAAAAGATGCCACTGCTCGTATGGGCAAACTTATCCGCGATGTACTCGCCTACTCTGCCCTGCCAAAAGACGATGAGTCCTTTGTTGCAGTCAATCTTGAGGATACCGCCAAAAATGCGCTTGAAGATTATGATTTGCTCATGGAGCGCACAGGGGCTGAAGTCACATGGAACACGCTGCCGGTTATCAAAGGCATACCACTTCAGATGTCTCAGCTGTTTTTTAATCTCATAGGCAATGCCTTAAAATTTATACGCCCCGGCGTAAAGCCTAAAATTCATATCCATTGCACTATTGCTTCCCAGGAGGAAGCCCGGTCCGTAAATCTAAAAGAAGGAGTATCCTATTATAAAATTCAGTTTACCGATAATGGTATCGGCATGAAGCCCGAAGACACCCAGAAAATTTTTGATATATTTCAAAAACTGCACAGAAAAAGTGAATTTGCAGGCACGGGAATCGGGCTGGCAATGTGCAAGAAAATTATCCAGAACCATCATGGTGAGATTGATGCCCTGCAAAGCAATGAAAATGGAGCCGTATTTAACGTATACCTGCCAAAGACGATTTAATTAACGATCCTTGCAAAGTCATCGGATGTTTCCTTACAGGTCACACTACAGAGAAGAAACCAATGGTCTTAAATTGGCTGCTTTTTTTATATGAAATAGCTGGGAAAACGGTTAATAAGACCATATACTTTGGAATTAATCTGAGTCTAATTTGTGCTAGTGAATTTCTACTACTTTGTTTGTTATATATGACATCCTATTCAATATACTACAGATCTAAACCAAATTACCATGGTCGTTTTATTTTAACACAGAATGGTCAATTAAACCGATTTTTTTACCTTCCAAAAAGGCCAGGTTTCTTTGATGGCTCTTCTGCCTCCTTACTTCTGGTGTGCTCATTGCCAAAGCTGCCGAGTTACCCTTTGGTCAAATCTACAATAACCACTTTTCCTGCATTGCTTATGGTTTTTAAAATATCCTGCAGCCGCACATTCCACATCATCAGGATGGGCACCGAATGCTTAAAATGTCAATACTCGTATCCTTACTCATCTTTAATTGCCAGTTTTTCTTCCAGTGCTTTTATTTTATTCTCCAAGCCTGCGATATATCCTTTTTGGCAAACCAAAACAAAGAAAATCTACTTCTAAAACAAATAGATTTTTTTCTTATAAATCTAACGCAGAAATCCTGTTATTTTCCTTAATAACAATATAAGCTTTTATCAACACCAGGAAACAAGCTGTTTCAATAAAAACAGGTAAATATACGTACTCCCAAAACATTTATTCAAAGTACTTTAGTATTATAATAAAAAACTGTTAAAACAAAAATCAATGAATTTATCTACCATTCAAACTCCTGGTGTTTACATTCAAGAATTAAATGCTTTTTCCAATTCTGTAGTTGGAGTTCCTACCGCAGTGCCAGCATTTATAGGATACACACCTCAGGCTGCTTACGAAGGAAAATCGTATACCAATGTGCCAGTAAAAATCACATCATTTGCTGATTTTCAGGCTTTTTTCTGTTTACCAGATCCACCTGTACCTGCAAATCCTTCTAAACAGTACAAGCCTGAATACTATTTGGCAGCACAAAAAAGCCAGCCACTAGAGGGAGACTACATTCTCATTGCAGGAACCTATTATTCAATAGTTCCAGATCCTGACACGGTTTACTATTTATACAACAGCGTAAGGCTTTTTTATGAAAATGGCGGTGGAGATGCTTATATAGTTTCTGTAGGCAGTTACGGACCTCCATCAAAAAAACCAGCGGCTCTCGGAGTTCCGGTTGTAAACCTAAATGTGCATCTGGATGATTTGACTAAAGGTCTTTCTTTATTGATAAATGAACAGGAACCAACAATGTACATTTGTCCCGATGCCACTTTATTAAGCTTAGAAGACAATGGAACATTAATGCAGTCAATGCTTCATCAGGCCACACAAATGAAAACGGCAATTTGCCTGTTTGACATTATTGGCGGTGATGCCCCAGATCCTGTTTTATATACTCAAGACATTACAAACTTCAGAATGAACACGGGTTCTGTTGGATTAAGCTACGGAACGGCATATTATCCTTTTATAGGAACGACGATAATGCAAAATTCTGATATTGATTACACTACTTTATTTGGTGGAGATTTAAAACAGCTTGAAGTTATTCTTAATCCTCCAAGCACACCTAATTCTGCCGTTGCCTCAATTATTGCCAATATTCAAAATCCAGCAAGCACTTTGACTGTGGCGCAAAATCACAATGCGCTTCTTAATGCAAGCCAGACTTATTCCTTGATGATTAAACACATCGTCACTGCTGCTAATATTCTTCCTCCAAGTGGAGGTATTGCAGGAGTCATTACTACAGTAGATAATGCCGTTGGTCCGTGGCAAGCACCTGCAAATACTTCTATTGTTGGTGTAGTATCATTGCCTATTTCTCTTTCAGAAAGTCAGCAAGCCAATTTAAACATCGATCCCGTGTCTGGTAAATCCATTAATGCCATTAGAACATTTAACGGATTGGGGATTCTAATCTGGGGAGCAAGAACACTAGACGGAAACAGCCTTGATTGGAGGTATATTCCAGTGAGAAGAACGGTGATATTCTTAGAACAATCTTGTAAACTCGCTGCTCAGGCGTACGCATTTCAGCCTAATGATAAAAACACCTGGCAAGCTGTAATTGCTATGATCAGTAGTTTTCTTACTTCAATCTGGAAACAAGGAGGTTTGCAGGGAGCCAGTGCTTCTGACGCTTTTTCTGTAGCCTGCGGATTGGGCTCGACAATGACTGCAGATGATCTTTTAAATGGTTATATGAATGTAACAATAAAAGTTGCTGTTGTTCATCCCGCTGAATTTATTGTTCTGACATTTCAACAGCAAATGACAAAATCTAGTTAATTAGATAATTACTCAATTAAGCAAATTTTAATTTAAAATAATTATGATTAGCAAATGACGGAAACGAACACGGCGTACCCCCAAAGTTTAGATTAGAAGTAGATCTCGGAACAGAATAGTTCGTAAACGGATCAATAAGTTGCATTTCCCTAAAGTACAAAGCGTCACAACTACGAAAGAGCTACCAGTTCGAAAAAGCTAATCAACACATAAGCTGTTCTTCAAGCTGAAGCTGTAAAGTTAAGCCACTAATGACGAATTGATAAAGCTCTGTCTTCTAAACTGATATATAGATCCTGCAGTAAAAAGCACCAATAAAACAAGAAGTGTATTCGCTATTACCGGATCTTTTATGTCCTGTGCTAAGGGATGTCCTACCGGAACTCTGGTAAAAGTTTCATTAACAGTTGGAACAAGAGACAGGAAAAAACTAAACGACAGCCAGAAATTTTCAAAATAACGTGCTCTCCCGCTGTTTTTCTTTTTTGAATTCAGAAAATAAGCTGCTAACGCCAGAATGATTATAAAAATAGCAAAAACATGTCCGGGATTGAAGCCGCCATGTTTTGAAATGCCCAATGAGGTTAGTGAGGTAACGACTGTTCCGTAAAAATAGATTTTACCGGATAATGCGTTCAAATTGATTTTACCGTATTTGATAAAGTCTGTTAATGCTGCTATAATTGCGGCAACACCAATGATGGTATGAAAAATTCCTAAACTTGATAATCCCATTTTATATTGATTTAAATTTGTTTGATAATACAGTACAAACTTCCGATAGATCAAAGGGATTCATTTTGTCAATTAGTCCAATTATTTGGCAATTTAGTTCACAAAAAAAACATCCCTAAAATAACTATTTAAGGATGATTAGAAACCTGAACATATAATTAGTGCTTGTTATTCTGCTTCTGTCGGTAGTTTGTTGGACTAACACTGTATTTGCTGGTAAAACTTTTGGTGAAATTTGCCAGATCATTAAAACCGCAGTCAAACGCTATTTCAGTAATACGCTGATCCGAAACCTGAAGCAATTCGGCGGCTTTCTCCAGCTTCCTAGCTTTAATATAATTGGCAGGTGTATCGTTGTATAATTTTGCAAATTCACGTTTGAATGATGACACACTCAAATTATTTTGTTGCGCGAGTTCTTCAATTGTGAGCTGTGAAAACAAATTTGCTTCAATTATTTGTTTGAAAGTGTAAGTTGTGGGAGAAAAAAGCTCTGATAATATTACTTGTATGGATTCTGCATTTTGTGTTTGTGACAGCAAAAGGATAATCTCTCTTACTTTCAAAATCAGGATATCTTCGTTGATCAAAGAAGGATTTTCAAAATAAAACAATAATCCTTCGATGTATTTCTGAATAAGAAAATCGTTATTTATTTTTTCACTTGATTTATTCGATATTATATTCTTTGGTTTCCTGAGCAATAATGGAAGTTCCCTATTGTATATCTTTTTTAATATCTCCGGATAAAAGGTCACAATCACAATTTCACAATTACTTTTTGAACTTGAATTGTAAATCTGTTTTCCTGAATTTATACAATTTAGCAATAACGAATAATTTATAGCGATATTGATTTGTTCGTCATCGATCTGATATTCAAGCTCACCTCCTTTCACATATAAAAAACAAGCCTGTTCTGTAACCGGAAAATCAAATTTAAACGGCGGTGTCAATTCAATTTTCTGAATCAGCGTCTTGCCGTATAGATCGTGTTTTTTATAATCGTTCACCATGATATTTTTATGTCTTCTTTATTGTTATAAGCTGCCTTCAGAGTTGAGTTTTAACGATTAATTTTTCTAATTCTTCACGGTTATCTTCGCCCCATTGTGCCGTGAATTCAATTGCAGGAATAAGTGATTTCCCTAAAGAAGTCAATTTATACTCGACCTTTAAAGGGCGTTCATCATAAGTGATTTTGGTTAAAATGCCGTGATTAACAAGCTCATTTAACTGATTATCGAGAAGTCTTCTGGATGCTTTTGGTATTTTACGCTGAAGTTCACCTGGACGTTTTATGCCTGAGTAAATACACCAGATCAGACTGATTTTCCACTTACCCTGAATGACTTCCATAAACAAATGCAGCCCGCAGTTTAAGTCTACAGGAATCTTCTTTTTGTACATAATTAATTGAATTGAATGCCAAAGGTAAAGTATAAAAATGATAAATCTTATACGGCTGAATTTAGCCGTACTTGATTGATTTAAAAGTGGTTTGTAGCTTTACAAAAATAAAAATATCATGAAATACAAATTATTCGGCACAGAAACAGGCTTATATTCAAGCGAGATTATATTGGGTGCAGCTAGCTTTGGAACGCGCAAAGGACACGGAACAAACCCCGAAGAAGTTCATAAAATATTAACTGCTTATGCAAATGCGGGCGGAAATTTTATAGATACCTCTGATCGTTACCAGTTTGGAGAATCTGAAGAACTAATAGGTCGGTTTATAGAACATCAGCGCAATAATTTTATCATCTGTACAAAATATACCCAAAGCAGTGAAGCCAACCCTAAAATCAGCAATTTTGGAAATCATCGCAAAGCAATGAGACAAGCTGTAGAATCAAGCTTGAAACGCCTAAAGACTGATTATATTGATATCTATATGCCACATTTTGATGATGATGTTACACCGCTTGACGAAATTAGTAGAGGTCTGGAGGATTTGGTTAAAAGCGGAAAGGTTTTATATACAGGCTTGACTAATTTTCCTGCTTGGAAAGTAGCTGCCATAGCCGCTTCTACCAAATTGACTGCTGTTCAAATCGAATATAATTTATTGCAGCGTACTCCAGATCGTGAATTTATTCCAATGGCAGAACAATTAGGATTAGGAACGATGATGTATTCGCCTTTGGCAGGCGGCACACTAACCGGAAAATACCGAAAAGGAGAAACCGGACGAATAACGCTTAGCAATTCTAATTATCTGGAAGATGAGAAAACAAAAGCAATTCTGGATCAGCTTTTTGTCATTGCGCAAGAAATTGGTGCAACGCCCGGGCAAGTAGCCTTTAGCTGGGTAAAATCTAAAGGATCTTTTCCAATATTAGGCGCTCGTACACTTGATCATTTTTATGACGGATTAAAAGCGTCTTCAATAGAATTAACAACTGAACAGATTCAACAATTGGATCAATTGAGCGCTATTACTTTGGGGTACCCGCATGACCTTCTGGCAAGCGTAAGAAGTTAGTGTGTGTCTGGACAAAATTATCTTAAGATAAATGAGCTATTGTTAGGAGGTTTTTCAAATAAAATCAACCAGTTTCAAAACAACATTAGGCTGAACCTTTAATTTTTGAAGAAATAGAGAATTTTTACAATACCATTAGAAAGACACAAGCATCTTGACAATACGAATATTTTTAATACTAAAAAAAACTTCCATAAAATTTATAGAAATTTGCCCTGTCGAGATCACTACACTGCCAAATGGCGCGAATTGATTGGTACCATTTTTTTTTATACACTATTATATAAAGTAAGTTTGAATCGTTTTTACTGTTATTATAATACTTCGTCATTACTCGACTTTTCATCTCTCCTATCTTAGATTATTAATTGTTGCTCTACTGAGGCAAAAAATTAGTTAATTTCTGAATCTTAAAAAAGATTGTCCGTACTAGCCAAAAGAGCATTAAAATGTTTTTTTTAATTAATAATTTTGATCAGCTATTGATTAATATTTCATTAAAAGATTAATTTAGAAAGACGAAAACCTAATTATGAAAGAAGATTACATAAAACGAATTAATAATGTATTATCATTTATTGACCAAAATTTAGATCAGGAGCTGAATTTGGAAACTATAGCTAAAATTGGAAATTATTCTCCATTTCATTTGCACAGAATTTTTAAAGCAATTACAAATGAAACTATAAATGAATATATTACCCGCAAAAGAATTGAAAAAGCGGCGTCAATACTTTTACACAAAAGAGAAATAACTATTTCAGAACTTTCATTAAAATATGGGTTCAGCAGTAACTCGTCCTTTACCAGAACTTTTAAGAAATTTTATGGGATAAGCCCGAAAGAATTCCGACAAACATATCCAGATAAATTTAGCAAGATTGGTAAAATGAATAGCAAGAATAGACAAGAAAATGGGATATTTGACCCATATATTTGCACCATTAATAATCACAAAAACTGGATTAAAATGAAAGCAAAAATTGAAATTAAAGAACTCCCAGAATTAGATCTTGCCTATATTACACAAATTGGGCACAGCGGAATGCACAATGCCTATTCAAAATTAATGAAGTGGGCAGCTCCAAAAGGGCTTTTAGAAAATGAAAACTTAAAAATAGTTACCATTTACCACGATAGTTTTAAAATAAGTGAACCTGAAAAAGTTAGAATGAGTGCCTGCATTTCGTTGAAAGAAAAAGTGGAAGTTGATGGAGAAATTGGATTAACGACAATTGAAAGAGGTAGATTTATTGTCGGACATTTTGAAATTCAAATAAACGAATTTGAAAAATCATGGAGCGGTCTTTTTATTTGGATGAGCGAAAACGGATATAAAAAAGCTGATCGAAATCCTTATGAAATCTATTATAATGATTTCAATGAGCATCCGGAAAAAATGAGTATCGTAGATTTTTGTATTCCAATTGAATAAATTAAAACTTCTTCAGCGGGCAGAAAATAAAACTATATCATCTTAAAATTAATCCATATTGTCAATAACGATTCTTATCTGAGTTAGGGCCATATCATAAACATTCCCGTTGGTGTCGTTCCAGGCTATTGACAATTCTGTACAAGCTAATACTACGGGATAAAATTCAGTATATTTTACAACTGTATTATTATATTGTTTTAGTAGTTCCGGGGTTTCTGTTTCTGCATAAATATTTTTCCGGACAGTATCTATAAGAATTCGATCTTCTTTTGAAGGAAGCAATACTTCGATACCTTCTTTTTTGAAATTACCTTTTATATAATCGGTTTCCATACTGTGAAGTGAGCCAAATAAAACCACTTTATCAATACCTTGTTTTTTGAGCTCGGCTATGACAAGTACTACGGGATGAATGATATTTATTTTTAAATCTAAGGCATCTACGGTTTCGTGAAGGGTTATATTAGGAATCAAAAGAGCGTCTATTTTCATCTGCTGCAATTCCACTATACAATTAAGTATCAGCACTTCAAGCTTTTTGGAGCTTTGAGGAAGTAACTTATTAATAGGATCAAAATTGACATTCCATAATTTAAATGGACACGTGCTGTATCCTGCTTTTTTTTCGTGATAAAGACGGTTTAATTCTCTGATATAAAAAAGAGTAGAACGACTTCCTAATCCTAATATCCCAAGTGATTTTATATTCATTATAAACGCTCCAAAATATAATTCGCAAAATACTTTTTACTGTCAGTTATTCTGTCCCTAATGGCAAAATTTGCCTTTTTTATAATTTTATTTAAAATTTTATCGTTGTACTTCCTTGAAATCTCGGTTAAAACTTTCTCGCCTTTAGCAAAATGAAAGGTTTTATTGAGTTTTTTTATAAATACATTTTGTTCTTTGGTACTTACTAAAAAACTCGTTGCAATTCCTTCTTTTTCATCATATTCCGGTTGGTGCTTAAAATGCTCAATGTCAAAGTCTGCATCGAGTTCGCGATTAATACGATCCAATAGGTTAAGATTAAATGCAGCGGTTATGCCCTGACTGTCGTTATAAGCAGGTAAAACTACTGTTGAAGGTTTTATTAAATCTACACCTAAAAATATCTTATCTCCAAAACCTAAATTTTCCCCCAGGTTCGACATAAAATGGGTTGCCAGTTCATCAGACATATTGCCAATATTAGAACCTAAAAACAATATTACTTTAGGGTGTTGATTTTCTTTTAGCGATTCCAGGACATCAAAATAATCTCCCTGTTTTGTTTTTACAGAAATATTAGGCATTTCTTTATTCAAATCCATTTCGAGTTTATCCAGAGCATTTTGCGAAATATCGATTGGGAGGTAATCAAAGTTGAAATTTTGCAGTGATAATTGTTGCAGAAGTTCTTTAGTTTTCATCCCGTCACCTGCACCAAGTTCTATTAGTTCAAAATAGATGTCAGGCTTTAGCTGTAGTGCTTGAATGATTGACAGGCTTTTATTTTTAAAGATTTCATGCTCCGAACGCGTGACATAATATTCAGGCAAATGCATAATTTCAACAAAAAGTTCATCTCCTTTTTTATCGTAAAAAAACTTAGAAGGCAATGATTTTACTGAATTACTTAAACCTTCATTCACTTCGCTTTTGAATTGCTCTAACATACTTTTCAGGGTTTCCTTTTTATTTAAAATCATTGCATCTTTCATAAGCATGGCTATTGGTGATTATCTGTTTTTAATTGAAGTAAAAATACAAGAGATCCCCCCGCCGGATGTTACATTATTTGAGAAAAATGTTCTTTTTAAAGAATGAGAGGATACAATAAAGATACAAAAAACTAAAAGGCAAAGCCATAATAATAAGCAAATTGCTTATCCCGTTGAGCAATTCATCCGCACCAAGAGCCGTGAGCCCTACCGCGGTGGAAGTAATTATGATACCCCAACCGAGTTTATGGGTTTTGGAAGGGTTTTCATTACCGTTATCACTAAACATACCCAATACAAAAATGGCTGAATCAATCGAATTAATAATTGAAATTGCAACTAAAATCCCTGCAATCAAAAAGGTAATCTCATGCAGAGGAAAATGTTCTAAAAAAACAAATAAAGAACTAAATAATTCATCAAACTGTTTTGAATTACCTCTAGATGTGATTTCAAAAGCCTTATTGGCAAATATGGCAAACCATACAATGGTGGCTAAAGTGGGTACTAAAATTGTAGCAACTAAAAATTCTTTGATCGTTCTTCCTTTTGAAATGCGAGCAATAAAAATCCCCGTAAAGGGAACCCAGGCCAACCAGAATGCCCAATAGAAAACCGTCCAATCCTGTGTAAAGTGGCCCTTGGTTGTATAATCTCCTATTGCAAGGCTCATTTCAAAAAAATGAATTACATAGTGATAAAAAGCCGTACAAGTTTGCGTTATAAAAAGACTGAAATTTAAAAACAAGGCTACAAATAGCATTAAAATAATGGAAAAGAGAAAATCAAAATCAGCCAAAAATTTAATCATTTTTGTAATCCCGGTCAAAGCGGAATATGTGGCGATGGCACCCATTATAAAGACACAGCCTACTAAAAAATGAGTTCCAAACGCCGCGCCAAAAGTATAATTCAGCCCACCTACTAATTGTGCTGTTCCCAGACCCAGTGAAGCAATTACTCCGGTAATGGTAATCAATACAATAAAAAGAATGGCACTAAATTTCAGCACACTACTTTTAACATAAGGTACTATCGCGTGCAATAAATTAGGTGCTTTTTTTACATATAGATTATACCCAATCATTAACCCAAATAAACTATACATGGCCCAAGGTGTAAATCCCCAATGAAAAAAGGTATACTGCAGCGCCGTTTCTTTAGCATTAGAGGTCACTACAGGACTGTTATTCAAGTAATAAACCGGCTCTTGCACAGCACGAAGTAATAGCCCGGAACCCATTCCGGTACTGTACAGCAAGGCAATCCAACTGAAATAAGAATAAGCTGGTTGTTCACTACCCAATCGTTGATTCCGAATCGGTAAAAATAAAAGCGCCACAGAAGACAGCACCACAATTAGCCCCAATGCTAAATAATAGGTACTAAAAACTGCTAATAATTGCTGATTTATCCGACTCAAAACAGCTAGTAAATTATCTGGTGCCAAAATGCCACTTATAAAGAAGACAGCTCCAAAAAGCATCCCATATAATAGTAAATTATTTGCTCGAAAATGACTGTACCGTTTTGAAATCAAAATACTTTTTATTTATGAATTGGTTTTAAAGTTTCAAGCATCGTGGGAATTAGTTCAGTAACCGTAGGATGAATGTGCACTGCGTCCCGAAAAACGGTATAAGGTTGTTTGCCATACATCAAATTGGTGATTCCGTTTATGATTTCATCCCCGCCAACTCCCAAAACACAAGCGCCT
>Ga0247803_1000571_pt1 | contig 19798 bp, 23 predicted proteins | sample UWRJL014104B1_FD_180928 | JGI IMG/M metagenome (GOLD analysis project Ga0247803, IMG submission 180928) | Plant litter microbial communities from Arlington Agricultural Research Station in Wisconsin, United States - UWRJ-L014-104B-1 | ecosystem: Environmental > Terrestrial > Plant litter >...
AATGCCGTTTGGTTTCGCACCCGATGCCACCGACACAGCACTTTGAGCGCTACATCACCGGTACGGCGTCCAAATAGTGCCGAGAAAATTCCTTGTGCTTGCGTAGAATTGCGACAGCGATGCTATCGGGGATATGGCGACACGCGAACGATGCATGAAGGTGCCGTCTGACTTCGCACAAAACGACGACATGCGCTATGCATCGATCTGAGACCTGAGATTAGCTTAGCAATTGCTCACGAGGTTCCGAGAGGAGGCCGATGCTCGTATGTGATTCGGGACAATGATGTCCGCTTCCTTGCGATCCACGACAGGGGATATTGCAGTTGGTCGGCACGTTGCAGTCGATTGGCATTGAGTCTGCATCAAGCATGAGTGATTCGGCGGCTCCGTAAGTCGAGAAGTATGAGCGAGATGATCCTTAGCAAGTCCAAGGGAGCGATATCGGCATTAGTTTTGCCAAAATTGGATGTTCGACGTGTACACGAATGCACATCGAGTGGATGTGTTGTGGTTTCTCGTCATGGGGTAGGCAATGGCTTGGCGGTGGAGGGATGCCGGGATACATCAAGATCGTGTGGCTCTCTCGCCGAAGATCGACGTCTTTGAAATGGTGAACTTCGAGATTCTAAGATGCGGGATGCGGGATGCTCAGATGTGCTTCGAGTTCGGGCGTGAGTTACAAGACGTCTGGTCGAGGGTCGTGAAGAAGACCTCATGTGGTAATGATGTTCGATCGCCTCCTGCAGAGGCCACAGCTGCCGTGACACTCCGACTAAGTGGATATAGGAGTGGTCTACCGCAGCATGGGCAACCTCGCCACGCAAACAATTCGCATATTGACTTCGTGAAGCAATACCATCACGGCCTCGCCTACAAACTTCAGCCGGGTGCGCTTCGTTCGTCTTCTTCTGCCTCAAAGTTGCATCCTAGCTCCTCACTTAAGAAAGCCATTCAGATCGGTCAAACTCTCCGAAAGGTCCCGACGACAGCTGTCCAGAAGCAACGTTGAAGCTGGCAGTTCCTGAATAAGCGGTCAAAGGATTGATCGCGGGGATCATGCCTGGAGCATTCTCGACGTTGGAACTTGTCGTTGGCTCTGCGCTACGTAGGACCTATGGCGGTAGCAACCATAGCAGCGGATACAAGTCTAGCGTCGTGATACTAGCAGCACCCCAAACTCAATAGGAATTTGATGATTTGAAGGCATACGTAGGTGCCTGCAGCTCGTGGTACTGCTTTCTCGTAGCGTTCGGGCCGCTTTTAGGTACTTTGACGGTTGCGAAAGCGACTCCTTGGTGCTGACCCTCAGACTCGAGACCCCAGAAGTGGCTCGATCGATTGCTCTCGTAAATACAGCCAGAGGCTTAGTAGAAGTCGCAAATGCTAGTTGGAGTCTTCCATCCACTCGATACTTCTCTCCGAGGTCTGTTGGCGATGTTGCGCGGGCGCTGTAACATGAAGAACTGTCTGGAGTGATGAGGAACAAGGTGTTCCAAAATACAACCAAAAAGAACGTCTTTCCGGCGCCTGTTGCTCACCTTAGGGTGATATCGCCTGGAAAGATGAGTTGATTGCCAGACCCCTGGGGGTTATAAGGATTAGCTTTGTCTTGCCCGCGGAAAAACTCCCAGTGTCCCTGTTCAGATTAAGCACCCTAGACTTTTAGTTCATGGAGGCAAGTTTGGCGTGAAAGTTCACTTATCCGATAAGTATTTTTGAGGGGTAAGAGGTAGACCTGGAAGGCCTAGTCGCCGTCTCGAATGCCACCTTGAGTATTGAATGATGCACGTACTTGGGAACGTTCAACTTTACGGTCGGCGTTGGTAGAAGTAATTTTTGCGAGGGTTAACAAGCAACTGAGGACGGTGGTTTAAGTCGTTATGTTCAGATGGATGGACGAAACCCGGATGACCCGCGGACTTGCGGCCGAACGGGACGATCATCCCCTACCAGCCTGGAAAAGCTCTGAACGAGAATGAGGCGCGGTCCTTGATAGAGAGCTCATAATCCAAGGGTAGAACTTGAGGAGGAAGGAGATCTCTAGATCCTCAGATGCTGGGAGTCGTAGATTGGGATCAAGTCAAATCCGCGGGAGTGGCCATCGTGGGATTTACAGCATTCAGCTTAACATCCCGCGAGCTTGAGCTCGGAAGCAGCGTTTACTTGGCCATAGACCACTAAACATCGTGCGTCTTGTAAGTGCAGTTCGACGTTCGTGTGATGAAAGGCCCACTTGCAAAGAATGCGCTCTTTGTGGGTCAGGGGGTGAAGACCAATAGCCTGCTGTGATTCTCCGTAAAACACAGTGCGATGTTCATGGGGATTCCAGGGGGAACGCGCATTCAGGACCGAGTGTCGACTTCCGGGGCGGCGTGCTCGGACGCTTTAACCATCTTTTCCATAGCGCTACCATCCTGAACCGGCCGATCTCCGGTCAATGGAAACTGATGATGGGAGGAAGGAGGGTTTCGCTATGGCCCATGAGGCCTCGTTCGCGTCGTGCCCACACCTGTGAACGGGGAGAGGCGGGATGGAATGGGCCTCTTTCTTCTGGTCTCGTTCTCGCTACCCGTTCCCTCTCTATACGATCTTCGCAAACACACCCGGACGCCTGCCACTCTTATGCTGTACAGTTTTTCGTGCTGCTTGACGGATGCGATGCCCGTCGCCGATATTCAGGAATGACGATGATGAGTGATGCATCGTGCGTCAAACATTCGCGAGACTTGCTAGGACAAGCTAGACCGAATCGGGGCCATAGCTCAGAAGCTCCGCGTCGCGTTTCCGCGAATGCGCCTTTCACGACGCACACCAACTTTGACAAACGACCAAGTCATGGCACCATCGCGGGGCTTCGGCCGCCTACTTCTTCAGCACATCTCCGCGCCATCTACTACATCATTTGGCGGCATGTCTCTTGCACGGCGCGCTATTTCCTCGTTCTCGGAGAAGCTTTCGGACCCAGCCAACAAGGTGCAGAGCTACGTCTCGCGCAGCAGAGACCCCTACCTCAACCTCTCGATCGAAGACCACATCTTGCGCACCTCGCCGCCCGACTCGACTGTCTTGTTTCTCTACACGAACCGCCCCTGCGTCGTCATCGGCAGAAATCAAAACCCATGGACTGAAGTCAACTTGGGCATCTTGCACGCCGCACAAGATGGCGACCAGACGCCAGAGGACACGGAACCGCCCGCTATAGGCGATGTCGACCTTGTGCGCAGGCGCTCCGGCGGCGGCACCGTCTTCCACGACGAGGGCAACGTCAATTGGAGCATCATATGCCCTCGCACCGACTTCACACGAGACAAGCATGCCGAGATGGTCGTCCGAGCACTCCGCAAATTAGGCGTCGACCGTGCCAGAGTCAACGAACGACATGACATCGTGCTCGACCAAGGCTCCCAAAAGCGGGCAGCGGATCCCGAAGACACACATGCCTCGCCATATACCGCCGACGAGGGTGGACCCAAGCCGCTCAAGGTTTCCGGCTCGGCCTACAAGCTGACGCGGGCGCGAGCGCTGCACCATGCCACGACGCTCCTCGCATCGCCCAATCTTAATATCATCCCGCAGTACCTCCGATCGCCGGCGAAGAACTTCATACAGGCGAAGGGGGTGGAAAGCGTCAGCTCGCCGGTCGGCAACATCGGGTTAGACGTCGGGAAGTTTCAGGAGCGACTGCAGACAGAGTTTGGAACCATGTATGGTGCTATCAAAAGTTCGACTGTGCAGGTTGTTGGCGAAGAGCATCTGGACATTCCAGACATCAAGAAGGGATACGATGAGCTCTTGGTGCGTACATGGCTCCCGTACATGAACATTGATGTGCTGACTGTAGCAGACCGAGGACTGGATGTGGTCGCAGACTCCGCAATTCACCCTGAAACTAGAGCCTTTTGAGGGTGCTGATCTCGAATTGAACGTACATCATGGAGTCATCAAAGCCCTCGATGGAACATGCGGGCCCGATGGCAATCAGGCCGTTGAGAAGATCCGGAATGCCCTAGTCGGCCAGAAGATGCAAGAGATCGGCAACTGGAACATGTTTCTTCGCAAGCGCATACAGCCATGGGATGACAAGTGTAATTCCCTTACCAAACGGCTGGAGGAAATGCTGCCAATCCCGAAAATGCGTGGATCCTGAACGGCGTCAAGTTCCATCCGTCCAAGGATGTGATGCTGAGTTGAAAGAGATAGTCGTATGGCCTAGGGTGATACTCAGTCGCAGTCGGTGAGGCTTTTACCATACTGCTGATGACGCCCTTTCGGATTGATGCCGCACATCGTAATCTTGTTGCCACTCGTGGCTGGAGCGACCGTAGACTATCCAGGAACAGAATTGGAACAGAGTTCTTGTTGGACTTGATCGGATCTCTAGACAGCACGAGGTGTCAGAAAGCAACCTGGTGGGGATACACAGGCTCCAACCAGTGTATCGGCTTCTTATCGCGTTTACGTTCCATAAACCTGGTGGTCTAGCACCGGGAACTTGCACTATGAACACCCGACGACATAAGCGCAACATAGTGTCTACCGAGCATGAGCGCAGAAGGTACTTCTGTTCCAATGTAGCTCAGCATTTGTCGACAAATCAACCCCCAATCAATACAGCGATTCGCTGCACCGGTGTGAAAGGGTTTGGAAAGGATCCTCGTCCTGTTTATCGGCCGACCTGAAGTGACCATCCGATACTGGGTTGGAGGGACATGGTGGTTGGCTGCCCGAAACCTAGCATGTCCGCTTCCACGACGTTTTGCTAGTGAACACTAGTCTCATCGAATCTCTTCCACTTTCAAGCTCTAGAAGCCTTGTTGCTTCTAGTTGTCGTCTCAATTCCTATCTCTTTTAATCATCCTCTTTGGCTTGCAATGTCTCCGCGTCGACGCGAAGACCATCTTTCTTTGTGTGGCACCTGACGACACTTTCATCCTCTCCGCTAGTGCTTCTCAGCTCTTGTATCCGCGGTGATGTACGGTCGTCGTAACTGCAGCCCGCCCGGCAGGAGATGCAAACTTCCACATGGTTGAACAATGCAGACAAGCTCAGGCCCGTCCTGATTGTCGTGGACAGCATCGAGTATGCATTGTGCGATGACTTAGGATATGCTTGCGCTAGGTCGGATGCCTGTTATGCGAGCCACCAGAAACAGCTTACCCGCGACGGCGGTTAGGCAGGAGACCAATGCTGACGACAGTACTTTGGGGTAGTAGCTTAACAGTTTCTCCCGTTGCTGCCCTTCGTGGCGACTGTGCTCCAGAACATCGCATGGGTCGTGCCGCTCGTGCGGCCATCGGCCTGGTCGCTGGTGCTATATGGCGTCGGACGCATCCGCGCCCTCGCTCGAGTATCACCGAAAGAGGAAAGTTCGACCGAGTATTGTCTGTAGTGTGAGAATGCTCTCATTGCGCCTTACGGCTAACGCGCGCCCAGTTTCTTGAAGAGCTCAGCCAATTCTGCCATGCGGACACGTTCGGAGAGATTCGTGGCGGGCGGGTATTGCGCACATGCCGCCGTGCCGCCGCCATCATACTCATTGTTGTCTTCATGCTCGTCTGCACGTGGTCTGAAGCTAAGTATCCGCCTGGTACCGCCGATGGTGGTGATGTCCGGGCTCGCGGTCGGGGGTTGTCGAGCGCGTCGGGCATGACTTTGGTGGTCGGACGTTGAGAAGCACCATTATTGCTCTGCAAGAAGCGCCGAACCGGCTACTGGAGTGCCTGTCTGTGCTTGTCATCTTCATCGGTATACGAGAGTCTCGTAGCCGCCGCCGCTCATTAAGGCGATACATTAGAGCTTACCTTCATTGTGTATACCGATACCCATTGAGGCCACCGGAAGCTTCCGCTGCGAATATAACCCGCGTGAGTCTCGTAAGGCTTACGACCTCTCTCTCACGTGGCCGCGCCGACCTGTACCGCCACGTCGAGTAAGAGGCGTCCGCTGGGACGAGCATCTATGAGAGCCCTACGAATAAGGGAGGCGGCGGGGCGGTTTGGATGCTGCGAAGATGTGAATTTGCCATGTCAGGGGACTGCAAAGCGAGCAGTAGAGCATCGCTGTAGTCTGCTCCAGCAGGCTTGAGGTCGTTGCTCTCGCTGGCTTCACCTCCGTTGCTGAAGAGCCACAAAACATTGTGCGTATCTCGTCTCGCAGGAGCCCTACTGTCTAGAGGAGAAGAAAAGACGTACCTGTAAGCTGAGCTTCATTCGATGCGTCGTTGCCTCAAAGTAGCCCCTCGGACGAGGACAGGCAGCGCCGCAGCCAGCACCACTGCCGCCGTCATTTCGGCGTCGTAGGCACAAGGATAGAGGATGCAAAGCTGGCTGCTGCTCTCCTTCGCTGTCCTGACTAAACCCGAAGCTGTTGTGGGCATACGAAGAAGGGGAAGATTGTAGCGTGGCGGAGCTGGTTGCAAGGGACAAGATTGAATGGGGGTGTGTGAAGCTGCAAGACAGCTTAAAGCTGTTTGGTATTCGCTGCCCACAGTGGTGAAGCAAAAGTCTGCGGCCGCTGTGTCCCTTCGCCTCGAAAACTCTCTGGTTCTCTAGCGACGCTATCGCATCAACTTCCACCCTCAGCTATAATGTTCCCGTCTCACGACATCGCCGCCGACAGCTCGCATCCTGTCACCGATTTGTTATGTATCTCCTACCCTCGACCTACTCGAGATACAACGTCGAGTACGACATATCTTCCGAGGCCGAGCACGGCGCCGCCGCAGCCTCTCGTTCTACTTCGACACCGGCTAGCAGATGATGGCCGCCGCCGAGGACGTACCCGGGCCTCGACCTCTGCATTGACCTCAGTCTTGTGGCAGCGGCCAACGAGCGCGCCGTCATCTTCGCCGGATAGCCACCGTCGAGTGCACGCGAGCCGCCATCTTGATCAGGGAGCGAGCAGCGATCGAACCCGCCAAAAGCTCCACCCGCCGCTCAAAGAACACCGCTGAGCACGGCATCGAGGCACTCGGCGTCATCGATGCCGCCAGTGGGCAGGCGGACAAGGTGATGGCTGTTGTAAAGGGGCGGGAGAAGACGATCAAAGGACATTTGATGGAGTGGATTTCTACATGTTCTCCAAGGCTTGAGGGAAGGACCGCAGCATCATTTTGGGAATGTCCACGGCTACTTCTTTACAAAATGCCCATTTTCAACTACTTGAATGCAACTAAAAATTGTCCGTCACGTGGCCATCGTGACATAAGCCCACTTGGCGAACAGCCGCCTTCTGTTTCAGCCTTCCCTACATCCTGTTCGCCCCTCGAGCCGCAGCACCTCTGCCCATTCTTTCCGCCCCGATATCCACTAACAATAGCCCCTAGTATGCACGATGGCGTTCGCCTGCTGCCTTACAGCGGCGCACGGAGCATGTTTGCGTGGGCGAAGCATTCCATAGCTGCCTAGACGTCATCCCACTGGCCTACAGCCTGGTCTTCCGAAACGAAACGCGGCCACGAAACGGACGTGTGCCCGTGCGATCGGTTTCAGGTGAAGATGCATGCTTACCCTTACCTGTCGAGAGGCTTTGGCCTCAAGTCTTTCTGCTGTGGTTTGTTAAAGGTGAGGCGTTCTTTTGCTTGCTGAGGCAGCGAGGTCTGTGCCGCTTTCTTTCTCCCTTTTCTGGTCTTTATCTGCTTTGATCCTGTCTCAACTTTTGGCGCGCGCGTTGCTTTTCACGTCTATGAACCTTTATTCTTCGAGCGCAGACCCGTCGTCCGTTTCCGAGGTGCACATGGGTCAAGAGATGGAGTACGAGATGAGTTCGCCTGGCGCGTACTCGGATGCGTTACATTCACAGCATGATTTACATGGTCATGCCATGTATGTTGATCATAGCTCCTACGGTAACCTTCTTTTGCGCCTATTCAGATGCGCGCGTATCGGCTAACAATGATATGCAGCATACCCTCTTCATAATCCCGAACAACACACAACCCTGAACTTCGGATATCAGACACAGTACCCGCACCAACGCCACCTGTCTGCCTCTACTTCATCAACCCACTCATCAGCTTATCGTTCTTCGAACGGCAGCGGTTTCTCGCAATGGCACCCGAGAAGCTCGGTCGCGTCATCGAACACGACATGGTCGAACTTTTCCGACAATGCCCGGGAACAGGATATCGCCCGGACTGAATACACACTGGATCCACCATTTTCCTACGCATCATCTCCACTTACAACACCGATTGAAGATCCAATCGCTTCCCCTCCAACTAAGCGTGTGTCTCAACGCCAGCTTAACCAAGACAAGGAGCCGTTCCAGACATGCGTCTCAAGAGCGAAGAGAAGCCGACATTCTCAGAAAGAGCCCAGGTACTGGTGTACTGCATGCAAAGAAGGCTTCGGCGAGAAGTACGACTGGAAACGACACGAGGAAACATACCAAGAACGCAAAGAAAAGTACGAATGTGGTCTCTGCAAGAACATCTACTTTCTCGATAAGGACTTCACGAAGCACCATCGGGAGAGCCACCGCTGCCAAGTATGCGTCGGAAGAGAGCACGTTGACGTAGCAAGAAGCACACGGCAGGCCAGGACAGGATGGGGCTGCGGCTTTTGCAGTCATTTCAGTAGCGACTGGGCAGAGCGGTGCAACCACGTTGGTCGACATTTCGAAAACGGCGACACGATGGCGACGTGGAACCATTCCCAAGTCATCTTCTCACTTCTCCAGCGGCCCGAGCTCATCCTCGCATGGTGTCTGCTCCTCGAGAACAAGCAAAGAACTAAATCTCCGTTCTCTTGGAACCAGCAGACCACCGGTCGCGTGGACGGGTACCCCGAAGCGAAGTGTCAGCCTCAACTGCAAGACCTACTCGAGTACTATACTCCTAATCAGGATGTCTCAGCGTTAGCACGACTTGCATTCGACAAGGGGCAAGTGGAGAAAGCACTCCCACGCCCACCCGCTCGCCCCGCCGTTCCAGAGAAAGACTTTGGGTTACACCACGCACCACAGTTCTCGGCGACGCATCCGCCGCCACCGCAACATGCACCTCCACCGGCGCCTGTCCTGCAAGATTGTATGAACGATGTACCGTCTTGGGACTTCCTAGGCACGATACCCGAAGATCCGATACTCCCAACGAACCTATGCGACTACGATGACATTGCTGCTGCATTCGACAACATCCCTCGCGAATTCTGCCACTTCTCATAACGTCATTCTGTCTTTTTCTCGCTTTTGTCTAATGTGCACTGTGTGCACGTAATTGGTAATGCGCCGGGCGCGCCCTAATGCTGGAACATAATGTTAGCGCTTGATGCGCAATGCGGAGGGGAGATGTCTTTCTCTTTCACCATGTACTATACCATCTATAGACGCAAGAGCCCCGCGGGAAGGCGCTCAGCACCAAAAGCATCATAATGATATATTTTCCAATCCGTTTGCTTTCGCCTTTACTGATCCTCACACATCTACGTGCGCCACGTGAGCCGGTATCTTGACCGGTCGATCTCGGCGTGGTTCCCAATTCGGACTAGTCGGTTTCCCGAACTGGATGCAGGGTTCACCTGAAACGCTAGCTCGCTCAATGTTCGGCTTGGTGGCTTGCTGTGAGGCTCGGTGGCGAACATACAGTGCTTGTGGGGGGGTTTGGTTGGATGGTTGGTTTGTCACCTGAGGCAGCATGGCCAGTGACGTGGGAGAGAGAAATTGAGGATGAGTTGGCTGCAGGTGAGATATTGGAAGATGTGGAAGGGGGAGCGGGTCAAAGTGGGAGGTTCATAAGAGACAGATTCTGTTCTCTGTTCTTGTGTTTGAGTATATTTCTATCTCCATTCGATGTGCCGCGTTCATACGAAAGCCGGGAAGATACTACTCGTACCCTCTATCGTTCCGTATCCTTAATCCACGATTCACATCACAGTGCCCCAGGCCCCATCCAACATGACCGCACTCAAGGTGCCCACCCCGCAACCTTCTCTAAATACTTAGCTAATAGCACATTAGCATCAAACTGGACCCGCCACCGCTGACGCGGAGGTCACAATGGCGCTCCGTCTCCGACACACATCTATATCGAACACCACCTCACCCCGCCGAAAGGACAGTCCCTGCCCAGCAAGAGAAGCTGGAGAGTCCGAGAACGCTGCTATGCGGTTAAGCATGTGGTTGAAACAACGCGCAGGCGAGGAGCCGTGGAATGCCTTGCGTGGTGCGCGGACGAGTTGATAGCGCCGGGGAGAGATGGATTGGGGGAACGGTATGAGTGCATCAATCCAAAAAAGCAGACCGTTCTAACTATACAAAGATATAAAAGTGCTCCCACCTCAGCGACCGACTCTTCATTGACGAGAGGAGAAGGGACCACGCAACACATGAGAATTGAACCGGGCTCTAATTCAGAAGGTTTGAGATTGATGGCAGCACTAGTCTTTTCATCGGATTGGTATAATCTTCGGGTGTCGCTGGAGTCCAGAATCACATCAATGGCCTCAATGCCGGGAAGGGTGTGGAAGTAGATGTTGGGTTGGCAGATGAGGGCTATATGAATGGCGATTTGTGTTGGGAGTGGCTCCAACACGGAGAGTCGATAAACTTAATATAATCTGAATAATTCTTCTCCATTGGTGCCACGCGGCTGTTGTTGTGGATCGAGTCCGTGAAGACGGTGGTGTATCCGCTTTAGTACACATACTATGCAATGATTAGCATGACTCCCAACGCCACACCCCCTCCAGTAACTCACCTTAAAATGCACATTCTCCAAATCTGTCAAATCCCTAAACCCATTCTCATACCCCTCCAACTCATCCCTCTCCCCCAGATTACTTCCCGCCCTGCTCTTATTCCTCTTCCAAAGCACATACCATATGCCCAAGATGCTCATAACTTGCACACCAATGCAAAAGAACATCATACCAACCCCCAAATCGTACCTCGGCGCCTGTTCCGCAAGGAAGAAGAAGGGGCCGATGAAGTTACCTAGGCAGTAGCCGATGAGAAGAAAGGCGTTGGTGGTAACTTTCTTCGTGTGCCCAGCGGTGTTAGCGGTCGCGACGGACATGGAGAGCGTCCAGGTCGCGGTGTAGGAGAAGGAGATCCAAAGGCAGACTAGGCGACCGTAGGGTGTTGATTGCGGGACTAGCCATGTGCCTGGGTGAACAGTGTGGTTAGCAAAATTGATGATCGGGTGTACGGTTGAGCGACTTACCAATCGTTCCAGCAAGGAACGGCACGAGACAAATCAGCATGACAGCCAGCCTTGCATTATGATACTTCGACGCAAAATAGCAAGCACCAACACACACCACAAGCTGGACGCCACCCGAAGGCATCTGAATGAGCGTTGTTCGCAAGGTAGAAAATCCCATGCCTTTGATGATAATACCTTGGAAGGTAGTAAGACCGCCGTTGGGGGCATTAGAGGAGACAGCGAAAATGAAGAGCAGCCATGTCTTGATGTCGGTGAGGGCCTCGATGAATTGCGCTTTCTTGAAGGTCTTGTTTTCGACGCCGGTTTCGTTTTCTTTGATGCGGTCGATTACGCCGCAACGCTCGTTCTCGGAGAGGAATTTAGCGTGGAGGGGGTTGTCGGGGAGGAAGAGCAAGATAACGACGCCTGAGTGTTGTTAGTCTTGGTGTACTTCGTGTCGCCGCGTTCGGCGCAACAATCACTCTAGAATTGTCCAACAAAACGACTGATACATCTCACCCCTATGATGAGCTGTAACATAACGATCTGTCCGATGTGTCCAGAGCACGGATGATAGAAGGAAAAGCAATGCACTTACCCCAAGCCGTCGTGATAGCACCCCAGATCAAAAACTGATACTTCCAAGAAGGAATTACACCTCCTATATGCCCAATACCAAAGCTTCCAATCCCAGCAAGCACATAGCCCAGCCCCGCACTACCCACCCACATCCCCATTCTCAGCGGCTGTTCTTTCCGTTTATAGAACATGCTGAAGATGATCATAGTGCCCGGGTTGATACTCGCCTCGAAGACGCCCAAGAATGTGCGCGCAGCTGCAAGGCCAGGAAAGTCGTGCGCCGCCGCATGGCACATGAGCACGATGCCCCAGATAATGACGGTAGCGGACATAAACTTAGCAACAGGGAAGCGCTGGAGGAGGAGACTGGTTGGGTACTCCCAGAAGAGATAGCCGAGATAGAAGAGGGATCCGAGCCAACTGAACTGGGTGCCGACGAGGTTGGTGTCTTCGCGGAGGTTGAAGACGGCTGCGTAGGAGAGTGTGGTCTTGTCGATGGATTGGAGCATGTAGGTTATACATCTGGATTTACATTAGCGGAATGCACGATGAAAGTATCTTTTCGACTGAATTTGTTGTAGGGATACTCACAACAAAGGCATCAACCTGATGTCAATCTTCCACAAAAGGTCCTTGTCATCGCCAACACTTGCACCCGCTCCTCCCCGCACTTCTTCAAAAACGCCGAGAGCAACATCTCCAGCTTCATCAGGTGCCCCGGAGATCGCACGCTTCTCGGCGTCTGCCATTACGTATTGCTCTTTCTGATCTGACATAGTCAGGGCTTGAAGACTGAGCTGACCAAGTGGACGTCAAGATGTTCTCAGTGAATCGTGCTAGTGCGAAGTCTTTCAACGTAGTCCACCTTATTGGGAAAATGACAAGGTTGGAGAAAAATAAATCTTCCGTACCGAATAGCTGGGACTCCTCTTACGAAGGGTGTCCTACATATAATTGCGCCCTCCCCTCCGCAATCAACATCTTGAGTTAATCATCATGATGGCCCGAGATACCTGATAAGAAGATAGACCTTTGACATGAGTTGAAGGATCCCCGCAGAAGATTGTGTCGTTCTCCGTCGGCAGAAAAGTGGAGCCTCTTCTCGGAGCTAGTTTCCCGTGTGTTTTCCGGCCGCTAGGGAGTGGAGAACAACACATCGGGCAATCGGGCAACAGAGCTACCCTGGTCGGATCTACTTCGTATCTACTTTCCCCGCGCAGAGTTCGCCGTCGAGATAGCTGTGAACACTAACCTGTGTGGTAGCGTTGCCGGTTGTGTGCATATCAACACGACGGCACGATGCCTTCTGAATCTCGTTATTTCGAATCACCCTCGTCTCGCAAAACTCCACTGAAAGTCCATCCGTCCGAAGGCTCATTTTTTTCTGCAACATGGGCTCCATCTCAATGCCAAACCCGCACCCCTACCAAAGCCTCGACATCGACTCCCGTGTAAAGAGAGTACTCAAATCAACACCCCTTTTCGACACCCACAATGATCTCCCACAACAACCTCGGGCATGTTTCCATGGCCAGATCCATAACAACCCCAAATTCGATTTACGCAAAGGCTTCGAGCGCGGCATGACCGACATTCCGCGACTCCGCGAAGGTGCAGTTGGTGCGCAATTTTGGTCAATTTGCGTGCCATGCTTGCGGAGCGCGGAGAACTTCAGCACGCCGGAATACTCCGATATGGCGCGCGACGCTATCGAGCAGATTGATCTGACCACGCGCATGGTGAAGAGCTATCCGGACGTCTTCCAGATGGTGTCGGGACCGGATGATGTGAAGAAGGTGTATGAGGAGGGTAGAATCGCGTGCAGCATCGGTATTGAGGGCTTGCATATGGCTGGCAATTCGATCGGCATCATCCGCGCTTTTTATACACTGGGTGTACGATACTGCACGCTTACGCACGTCTGCAACAACGCCTTCGCCGACTCTAGCACCTCGAAAGTCGGACCAGTGCATGGAGGACTTTCGCGTCTCGGACGTTCCGCGATCAAAGAGATGAACCGCATTGGCATGATTGTAGATGCGAGCCACGTGAGCGAGGACTGTGCGAGACAAGTTCTTGAGCTGAGCAGGGCACCGGTCATGTTTTCGCACAGTAACGTGAAAGGCGTCTTTGACTGTGCGAGAAACCTACCAGATGACATCTTGGACATGGTACCCAAGAATGGAGGTGTGGTTTGCGTCACTTTCGTCCCCGAACACGTCGCTAGTCGAAGGAAAGACGCGCGCATGGAGATGGTGCTGGACCATCTCTTCTACATCGCCGGCAGGATAGGTTGGGACCACGTAGGCTTAGGGTCTGATTTCGATGGTATTGCCTCAGTCATTCCAGGGCTCGAGGATGTACGCTGCTATCCTTCGTTGTTGCAAGCTATTCTAGATCGCGGTGCGACTGAGGAGCAGCTAGCGAAGGTCGCCGGAGAGAATGCACTGAGGCTTTGGCGCGGAGTAGAGAAAGTAAGAGACGAGATGGAAGAGGAAAAGGTGCTGCCGGTGGAAGATGTTTGGGAAGGCCGGCAGTGGTGGAGGTACGATGGGTACTATCAAATGCCGGATCCTGACCCTGAAGACAAGCTAGGATTGGATTGGTATGGTATTCCACCGCCAGAAGGACTATATCATGATGAAAAGTAGAGCTGTAGATGCTGTGTATCAAATATGAATTGGCCATGGACCATCGAAGCTATCCCACATGGTTTCCCACGGGAAGTCCAATGAGTCGATCGGTAGAAAAACATCGGGCAACGGTACTGAAAGATCCTGAATCTCTGCTGAGCTCTCATGTTGAAGTACGTTCTGCGCATTCTCCGCGCCTACAGCAGCAAATTCCGGCGTGGGTAAAGGATCGTTCGATGAAGCTACACCTAGGGCGTCCGCAATCTTCTGGATTGGTTCGTGGCATCTCTCAAGACAGAAATCAGCAAGATCCCAATCCGATTTGATTCGTGATAGTTGTAACCGATCGCGAAATCGTACGAGCTTCGTGGTACATAACCTCTTCGTTGCGATGTCGCCGCACTCCACTGTGCATCTCAAAAGCACGGTAGCAGCGGAGACCAAAAGATACGAGGTGTCTACAAATGTCAGTAGAGGTCATAACGAGAAGAGGTACGATGAGCTCTTACATGGCATCCAAAATTCTTGCAGCTGGGCTTCTGTAAGAGAGCTGACAAAATCCGTGACTTCAGACGCCGCCTCTCTCAACATTGCGAGTCGATATTGTCGGGCCTCTGGAGAGGCTTGCTTTGGGTCCTTGGGAGCTGCCTTTTCGGGTATCAGAAGAATATCGAGCGATGCAACATGCTGACATACCTTGAAAGCCAAACGACAAATGAGGACCTTAACCGATAGGTACGAAAACCAAAGATTACTTTTGCCATCAACGGAAGACATGGACTGGGATGGGTTCAGATGTTGCGGAAGCGCTTCGATCCAGTCATCCAACGCGCATTCAACCTTCCGAAGATTTCTCCAGACCTCGTCAACTTCGAGGTGAAGAGCATATACGAAAGGAAGTACGTCGCCTAAGATTTGGCTGAGCTTACACAGATGAAGAAAGGAAGCCGTCGCCTGCTGGGTGGCTTCCGAAGCATCGGTGGTGAGGAGAGAATCCAATGTCGGTATTGGCACGTCGTAGTTTCTTCGACTAATACTCGGCGGTATACCGTGACCTAGGCTCGACCAGTAATCGTGAATGAGCACACCCCACCATAGTCGTATGCGTACGTTCTTCTCGTGTGTTCTGGCCTTCCAAAGCGTAGGATCACGATGCAACCCTAGACTGTGTGCGAGCGTAACCACTCTTCCAGCATTCACGATGTTTCCGGTGACTTGCATAACAGGTCGTCCAATCATGTCTAGTAAAGCAGCGTGAACGGTCGATATTGTGGGCGCCATGAAGTCATCCTGTAATGCCGCAACGGCTTGGTTCCAGATGAACTGAAGATCTGGTCGGGGTTGATGCCGCAGTACTTCAGATTTGTTCCAGAAAAGCAGTGCCGAAGCATAAAGGTCGCATACGAGTGAAGACGATATGCGATCATCGGCGTTGTGCCACATCTTCGAGAAGGTCTTCTCGTCAAGAATAGGGAAGCAAGGATGAAGATGATCGAAGTATCTGCGCGCAATCAGTGACCGCAATCGTGGCAAAGATCATTGGGTGCAATCACAATTTTCGCACTTCCGAGGTGAACGGGTTGAGTATCTGCTCTATGATTTCTCTCTGGACCCTCCCGGGATCAACAGCAGATTTCAGACCCTCCCGCCGCCTGGGGACGGCGAGGTACACAATCGGATTACCGGGTGCATTTGATATGGTACTGTATGGCTTCGCAGCTGCTCTTCCTTTGGGTGTCTGAGAGGTCAAATACTGCTCCAACACCGCAATATCCTCAGCCATTGGTGGGTTCATCATAAGTGAAGACTCCGTCGGCGAAGTGCCGTTAACACTAGGAAATTGCGCAAGGCTCCCTCCCATCTCGGAAGGCGAGCGCATAGCCCTCTCGCCATAGCTTTGGCGAGGCCGCTTCGTTGGTCTTGGAGAGCGAGGTGAAGGCGCATCGGCCCTCTCATCTTTCTGGCTGTAGTTGCACGTATCTTTACGTTCGCGGCAGAAGCGGCATGGCTGTCCCGGTATGTCGATATCGCATCTGATTTTCCGTTGACGGCAACGGTCGCAAGCGGGGACTCGATGTGAACGATACGGTCTTGCCGACAAGGCCGGTGAGGTTTGTCCGTCCATGAAGATGCATGAATGTTGACGGGAAACAACGGGCGATGGTATGCGCGGAAACCGGGCGGGAAAATAATCACGGCGAGAAGATAAGGGTCCGCCTTATCTTGTCGGCGGGGCGGATGGTTCGGGCAATCGCCGCTATGGTTGGACGACTCAGTAGTTCGCCGTCGGAAAACCACCTCAACAATCAACTTCGCCGACGGAGCAGCAAACACAATCTACGCGCTGTGTTGTACAGCATACGAGGAGATGGATACATTCAAAAGGCTTGACGCCCTTTGCTATGGGCCCAACAGTCAACCCTCCTATTCAATCCCACCACAGCCATCTCGCCGCTTTTCAACATGTCTCGCCCATACGACTCCGTGGATCCCGAGCAGCTTCAGCGCGATGCTGATGACTGTCTCCTTTCATATGGGACTTCATTCCATCCAGAGATCATCACCTCAACGGATGGCATTTATATCGAGACACACACTGGCCATCGCATGATGGATTTCACCTCGGGCCAGATGTCGTGCCTCATCGGCCACGGCAACCCCGAGGTTGTTAAGGTCATTGCTGACCATGCACAACACTTGGATCATCTTTTCAGCGGCATGATCAGCCCGCCCGTAATCAGTCTGGCTAAGAGACTGACTGGCACTGCACCCGCTGGACTCGACAAGGCCTTCTTTCTCAGTACTGGCGGAGAAAGCAACGAAGCAGCGATACGCCTCGCCAAGTTCTATACCGGAAAGTTCGAAATTGTCGGTCTAGCAGCCTCATGGCACGGTATGACCGGAGCATCGTTAGGTGCTCAGTACCATGCAGGGCGTTCGGGTTACGGCCCTAACATGGGCGGCAATCTTTGCCTGCCGACACCACACTCCTACCGTTCGATCTTTAGGAATCCGGATGGAACTTACGACTGGAAGACCGAGCTCGATTACGGTTTTGATCTGTTGGACAAGCAGTCGTGTGGCTCGCTGGCGGCTGTCATTGTTGAACCGATTCTATCCAGCGGCGGAATGCTGGAGCTACCGGCCGGCTACCTGAAGGCTTTGAAAGCTCATTGCGAGGCAAGAGGTATGCTCATGATCGTCGATGAGGCGCAGACTGCACTCGGAAGAGCAGGAGACATGTTCGCATTCACACATCATCCCGAAGATGAGGGAACCGTGCCGGATATCTTGACTCTCAGCAAGACGCTAGGTAACGGACTTCCTTTGAGTGCGATCGTAACCTCGAATCGCATCGCGGAGCACGCGAAGGAGAATGGGTTCCTCTTTTACACAACACACATCAACGACCCACTGCCGGCGGCGGTGGGTGATAAGGTCCTTGAGATCGTGATCCGAGACGACCTCGTGTCTCGTTCTCGAAGGCTGGGGGCGAAGCTCCAGACTGGATTGAAAAGGTTGGAGTCGCGATACGGATGTATCGGCGATGTGAGGGGACGTGGTCTGATGGCTGGACTCGAGATAGTTAGCGACAGAAAGACGAAGATCGGAGCACCGGAAGTGGGTGATGCGGTAGCTAAGAAGATGATGGATATGGGTCTGTGGGCTCAGCTTGCCACGATGGCTTCCTTTGGTGGCGTCTTTCGCTTAGCACCTCCTATCACAGTTACTGAAGAGCAGCTCGACTTGGCGCTTGCGATAATGGAAGAGGCGCTCAGGACGACACCAGGCACGCAACCGCTATATACTGAAGAGCAGTATTCCCGAAACGAAACAGTCGTCGAATCAAGGCTATGAAGCAGGGTTGATGATATCGCTTGGGGAGGTTGAGAGGGTCGAGAGGCGAATGTCCACTGCGTCAGATGAGGTCAACAACGATGGTGAGCCGTCATGTGTAACGAGGGCCGAACATTGAAGGACGAACTGCATTCGTTGTATCCGGACTGTTGTGAAATCCTTTTCGTAATCTGCATGCAGTTCGGGTCATCTTCCTTTGCATGGGGGTGAGTGGCATCCTGTTGCCTTATGCTCTTTCCATTCATATGTTGCCGGCCGCGGTAGCCGTTTTGGGATGCGGTAAAGCTCGGTTCCAGCCTCGTCAAGTTTGCGAATCATGTGTAACCACTCCTCTCATATCTGTTCACCGCACGCCTCGTCCATAGAATTGCAGCCGTGTATAAAGTTATTGCTTCTCTAGTCTCAGCTTTATCGTTCACTCGAGCCATGGCTCAATTCCACGACCAGATGTTTTCGCCTTCCACAGCCCACACAGAAGACTGGGTTTCTCTCTTCACCACTCTATATGATGATGACCCCTCAATCGATACTCAGACCAATTTGGAGTACATGGGCGATGCCGACGTTGTCATATATGAAGCAGCTCCACCGTCAGCCCCCTTCCCGAACCCGATCAACGAAGTGGACAATGCCGATGTCGCCATGCATGACGCAGGGCCACCGCCAGCGTCCGCCCCAGATTCAAGCATCGAAGTAGACCGTGCCGAGAACGGACCTACCCTTGTTCTAAGAACCGCCCCCCGTGCTCGAGCAACAGCTGGCACGCATGGCATCGCTCCTGAACGTACCAAGGCTTCTAGGAAATGTACAACAAAGCCACGCTCTCAAAAGGAGGCCAATCTCCCAGGCTTTGGATGCTTTTCTCTGGCCAACGGAACACCAGCAAACATACCCCGTCGCACCGCGTTTTCCCTCGATAGAAGAGAGGAGGTCAAGCAAGTCCGTAAGATCGGTGCATGCTTGAGATGCAAGCTTCGCAAGATCACTGTGAGTCAACATGGGTTACGGTCTCAACATGGGTTGTGCAAAGGTATTAATTTTAATCGTAAATAGTGTTCCGGAGGGGATCCTTGCAGAGCATGTCTGGATCTGCTTCAAGTCCGTGGAGGATCACGGGTATTGATGTGGATGGAGTGTATCCGAACTTCTTTCTCGGAATTATCGATATTTCTAACACGTGAGTTGTACCGTGCTATGACCACTGTGCCCCTTCAACTCACTGAGACATGCAAGCCTCTTCAACATCGACACTATCGAAAGCGCGTGAATTCTTTCGAGGGATCCCGACGCATACGATCCACTTGGATAAAAGACCTCTGAGAACTATTAATCCATTCATGGGAGCTTTTGTAGACTTACACGAAAGAAACCTTATCCAGCTCAACAAACCGTTTCTCAGTCTGTGGGCTTTTTCCAAAAACTTTGAGCTAGAAAAAGTATCTCATATAATGGGACCTTCATTGTCTCAAGTGGTTCATTTGCCAGGACTCGTACTGAACCTTGTCGGTGCGGAACCCCAGGACGAATCCCAGCAGGAGAGACTCCAGTTATTTCGTGAACTACTCCACTACGCCATCAACGA
>Ga0247803_1000572_pt1 | contig 19792 bp, 26 predicted proteins | sample UWRJL014104B1_FD_180928 | JGI IMG/M metagenome (GOLD analysis project Ga0247803, IMG submission 180928) | Plant litter microbial communities from Arlington Agricultural Research Station in Wisconsin, United States - UWRJ-L014-104B-1 | ecosystem: Environmental > Terrestrial > Plant litter >...
TATACGTACCAACGATCAAGACATTCTTAGCCATTGTTTGGTCTATCAGGAGTGTCGGGCGAACAATCAAGCATTGGGCAGATAATTATTATACCTCCACTTATCTATGCATCTATTTACGTAAGATGGCGGAGTACAATTCCTCGGCAGAGCTCATTGGGGACAGCCCACGCTACTGATTTCTCATCCATCCGTCATGCCACACGCTGGCGTCCAATTCTGTTCACTCGGCAGCTAAACATGACCCGTGAGAGACGCAAGATACAAATCTACACCATGAATGAGGTCGCAGATGCTGGCAGTTCAAGGGATAACTTGGTTCAAGTCACGAAAGATAAGCAAACGACCAAATTTTCAAAGCTGGATTGTTAAGTGCACAAGGAGAACCCAACGCAATCAATCACTATCTAGCCCAGAGGCTGACAAGCTCATCATAATCATTTTCACCTGGGTTGGGCGTATACGCAATTCCAGTAAGCGTTTTGCGAAGACCATCCGCTTGAGTGCGATACTTCGCGGCTTCTTCATACTCTCCCAATTCCTCGAGCACCTCGGCCAGCTTGAAGCTGGACCTGGCCACCTCTCCGTCACGGAACTTCCGGTCAAATCCGCTTTCGTACACTTTCAAAGCATTCAATAGATCCGCCCTACTCAAGTCAGTAATCGGAAGCACGAATACAGAGCTAGAATGACCATACTTGGCAACGTCAAAATTTCGAAGTCGTGCTTCGTGCCACCCCTTTTTGTGCCATGCATCCCCAGTCTTGTGGTGTTCCTCACCATACGTCTTTAGCCAGTTGTTGAGGACTCGTTCATGAAGGGAGTAAGCTTCTTCTAGTTGATTCTGGGAGATTCGAACATTCCCTAGAACATAAAGCATGTGTCCCATGCTAACACAGGTTAGAAGGTGATTACATGTATGACTCTTTTCGACTCGAAACTCACGCGAAGCTTTTGGTGTCGTCCTTCTCGCCTTTGGCCTTCTCGCGCAACTCAACAAGCTCACACAGCCTGCGCGCCGCTTCTTCTACTTGCCCATCCGCCCAACGGGTGCGACAGATGTTCACCTCGTAAGGTGAATCAACGTCGTTAGGAGCGCTATGCTTAAAGGCCTCTAAATAGCATGTTATTGCCTCCTTGTGCCTTCCCAAGCCGTTCAAGGAACTTGCGATCCCGCCCAGATAGGTCTCGATGTCGTCCTCCGTTGTTCCCGGCTGCCCGGCGAAAGTGAGCTCCTCGTAGTGGGCTTTTGCAGCTTCCCAGTGGGAGAGCGAAAGTCCAAAATTACCAATTTCGGAATTGATGCAGGCATGCTGGCGGTGAAGCCGCATAGCCTCCATAACCTTCTCAGCCCAGTCACCAGAAACTGCGGCGTGCGGTGGATCATCGCCTAGTATAACTTGAGCGGTTTTTATAAGCGCGAGCCCGTTGGTAAACTGCCCTCTCTTATAGCACAACCTTTCGACATCGGTCAATTTCATTGTTCATCCATACTACGAATTCTTACTTACGAAGAACATTTGCGGAGCATTTTGATGAATCGCAGAGTTGGAGTTCAACTGAACGCAGTCTTGCAAAAGACGATGCATATGGAAGCTTGGAAGTCGCTGTTCATCCTCACTGTTATTTCGCGATATGAGACCACTGAGTAGGTCTTTCAGGTGGTCGTCGCTTTTCTTGATATGATCGAGATTTTTCAAGAGGGCATCATCAGTGGCTGCCTCCAGGAGCCTATCTTGGATATGATCGGGGTCCAGAAGAGAGAAGATCTCCAGTAGAATATGAGCGCCATCGGAGACGTATATGATGGTATCAGTCAACGTCTCGAAAAGACCAGTGGGATAAGGAGCGAATTTGTCGAAAAGATAGTGGTCTTTCAACCGAGCACATGAAGCTTACTTCAAGAAACACATAACCACCCAGTCCTTGACAGCAAACCACCAGAGGGGTCTGTTCTCATGTCAGATAAAGGCGCACGAGGCCGAAAGATACACCATTCTAACACTCAGTTTTTGCCGGAATTTGTCTAACACATCGACCAGCACACCTCCCACTCTTTGGATGCCAGCGCGCAAGTCTTCCTTGTCTTGAAAGCCCCGCTGGAAAATTAGTAGACGGCTATCTTGAAACTCCTTCGGAAACAGCCGTCTAGGCCAGCATTCGCTGGTCCATATTTGCTCAACGTTTTCCCCATCTCTTGACGATAAAGGCCCCACGAATGACGAGGCTATAGATAATCAGCGGAATGGTGCGACCTCCATCTCGGGCGTTGACATACTCAACATCAGCATTGGGATTTAGATAGTGGAATCCATAGTACAGGGTGCCCAGGCCGAATTCTTTGCTCATGGTGGACGTAGCGGAGAGAATGCAACACCGTGGTGGCCGAGGTAGGTCGACAAACTCCACGTCCTGGGCGCGTGAGGACGATTGGTCATGGAATCAGTTGCATGGAGCCCGCTCATTCGTATGCTTCTACGCGAGATAAGGTATGCATGCCGTATCACAAGGCAATCGAGTGTCCTTCATGGTCTGCAAGTTGCCTCTTTACCATCACCTGCATTAGTTCAATGTGCCGAAATGAGGTTCAAAGCCTCCAATGCCACAGAGAATTGTTTTGCGAATGTTATTGGTGCACATCGGAACGATCTGAGCCAGCCCCCACAGTGGCTGTATGACAACATGTCAACGATGGTGTCAACCAAAGGCACGAAGCCTATCAAGTCTATCTACGATGTTACGGCGCGAGTTGGACACATTTGCAGCTCCTGTGGGCGCTGTGTCATGACAAACTTGCATCATGCATGACGGCCCAAGTTGAAGGACGAACAGACATGAGTCGACATCTACAGCATTGCGAATGCCCCCACGTGCCGCTATGGTTGGTAGCCCAATAGAGAAGCTGAGTGCGTCTAAATACGATAGGCTGGCAGGGTTCACTTGTGCAGTCATCACGGCGTATGCAGTGCAATGCAACCGTATGGGTCGGCTGAAAGTGCTGTAGAGATGACATGGTGTGAGACTACGCCTAAGGCATCCGGTATAAAGCTCCCATCGCTATGAGACATGAGAGTGCCGGCTAAACCTACTCCTCAAGTTCCTCACTCTCAGCACATATCCATAAAGCTCTACTGTAAGTATAACCAGTTGCGTTTGGTAACTCAAGTTTGCCTTCTTATGTTGATAACTTTCGTCAGAGTCATGCCTGCAAACACTCAGCGAGTCCAGCCATGGAAGGCCTTCTGCGATCCAACTTCCGAGAGTCACAAGTCATTCATCGATGCTCAGCCCATGGTCGATACTAGTGCTGCGCATGATGACTCGGGCAGGAAGTATCAAGAGGAGAACAGGGACATTGTCAGGAAGTACGAAGGCGAAAACAGAGGCTGAATGTATGTAAGTCTATCGTAAAAAATGGACTCTCGAGTCTAATAACTGCAAAGAGTTCATTTAAACCTCCGTTTCAAATGTTGGGACAAACGGTTCGGCCAATGTTCCCACTCAAGTCACTTCACTGCTCGTTGTCCGAATCAAATTGAATTTCGATGTAAATATTGTGTCTACATTACTCTAATTGTGAGTGACATTTGAGCTATTGATCAATAAAACAAAGCAAAACGTGTCTCAATACTCTCTCTCGGAGGTCCAGAGCAGTCAAAACAATTATCAGAATTCGAGTTTGCAAACGAGAGATGCATCGCGACTAGGATCATCAGCAAGCTTCAATGCGGTGGTTGTATTACTTACAGGGGTACTCAAGGCCTCTTGAGTCCACATTCCTGAAGATTACCACCTCCGATGTTTTCTGTTTGTCAAGGTAGTACCAGCGATGGTCTGGATTGACGTACAAGCGGGTACTTTCTCCAATCTTATCTTTGTGGACCACGTCACTCATCTCCACATCCTCCAGTTTGAGAGACGTATAGTCGCACAGCGCAAGCGGCCAATCACGATTTGGTCCTTTCGTGACACGCCATAGGCTGAGGTACAATTAGAATCGGTTGGCATATTGCAGACAATGTGTAGGACTGACTTAATTCAGTATCTCAAAGCGCCGATCGCGAAGATGGTCATCTTGCGCGACGAGGCGATCGACAGCAACCTTGGCCCCGTGAGGGGAAAAGTCTGACTGTATTAGACCGACCGGGCTTGAACATGTGCATCGGCTGACCTGTATGTGCATAGGAGATTGTGTTGGGATGCTTTGGTGCACCCAAAGCTGAGGAAGGTCTCGACGCGGCGCGAGGCTCTGTCCGTTTCCGGCGCTTCAGTTGGATGTAGCTGAATAGTGCTCATTTCAGTGCGGACTCTAAGTGACTTGCTAAATGTGAGAGAATGAGAATGTCCTTGGCGTCGGGAAAAGCTTCTTTCATTTGCTGGAGAACCTCCGGATAGTAGGAGGATTCGATGAAAGCCTCATCGTCGAACTCCGCGTTTTTGAACCCGAACGGCCAATCGTGGAACTCAAATCCATGCACTTCGAGGGAGAAGGAGGACCTGTGTTCCTAGCATCCCGGATGTTCGCCCCGTACGAGGTATACTGGTGATTGGTGGTACTACCCAAACTTTCAGGTATCTCAAAGGTCGTCATATAGGGCTTCTCTGTTTGGTAGAGATCGAGGCGACTCAAATACTCGATGTTGGCTTGGACATCCATCCTTCTGAAAGTTTGTGTATACCCTACGAAGGAAGCCGTGTGTTGAATTAGGGTATAGCAAAAGCATATAGGTGGAGGGATTTGTTGATGGTGATTGAGAAGCAATACCTTTCAGCGGAGCAGCTTTTGGCATTCGTTGTGTACGCATGCTTGTCGACGGGCGTCTTTTATCCACGCGCCTCAGCCACGGCGTGATGGTAATCTGTCCCATCACGAGGCAGATATTGCAGTCGCGAGCGATGGCTTTTCGCGGCTAGCTCAACAAGCCGCGGATAGTGATGTGGTTGACCCGCACCTAGCAATCCGTAAACACAGTGCGGCACAGACGTGGCATCCAGCCGGGCCAATAACATGCAGTATTGCAAGCCCGGCATGCCGGCATGCCGGGCTTGCAGTATTGTGATTGACCGGCACCTGGAAATCCGTAACACAATGCGGCACGGAAGTGGCATCCAGCCGGGCCGAAAACATGCAATACTGCAAGCCCAGCATGCCGGCGTGCCGGAATGCTGGGATCGCAAATGTATGCTGATTGCGAAAGTGTGGGGTTAGGCAACAGCCGTCAGCCTTGTGTGCTACTGTCCACGATCTCAGGGTTGTCTCGCAGGCGGACGCTCTCAAGGTAGACTTTGGAATCACACTCTCCTCCAAATACTGATGCGGCTTTTCTCTTTTCTGTCATCGTTGCGCCTGCCATCTCATCTACATCTACACGTCTTTTCGCTCGTACCAACGCCTAAGATGACAAGTCTGGTGCGACCTCTAGATCAACGCGTGGTTGTACAATTAGGCTCTCTCAGTTACCTAGTTCGAAATCGCATTGAGGTATTATCAGATTCAAACGGGGTTTTATTGACAAAGTCGCTGGTTTGACATTCATCGTGGCTAGTACGAATTGCCTGACGACTCACCACCGCCAAATGATTCCCCCGCACCTGTTGTTGTCGTCACGCTCAACAATGCTCCCATCACTCTCGCTGCAATACACGATAAATTTGCCAAATTCGAGGCCGAAGATGATGTCTTCACTAGCGAGTTCACAACCGGAGGCTATCTCATTGTCCAGCAACCAAGCAATCAGTCAGCAGGCACACTTCCTACGGATCTGAAGCGATACCTCCATGCAAAATCGACGAAACTACTAACGCTCGACGAGCTCCTGCCAGAAGGGCCTTATCTTGCTCTTGGTCACCACCTGCATCAAGCATGGCGGCTCTATCCTGATACGTTGTCCGCATTCGCCGTGGCAGTAGTTCCTGATGACAGTGAGGCGGTTGGGAATCCGTCCCAAGGCGTCGCAAAGTACAGTCACCGTCGTATTTGAAGTGATTTTGCTGACCGGAATAGGTACTGGGCGCTCCATAATGCTGCCTTCACTGACGCCACGGCTGCTTTGAGTGTTCCGGTACCCTCGCGTCTTTATTTCGAAAAGACCCTGGAAATGCCATTCGCTGGCCTTCGACTTGCAATCAAAGATAACATGCACCTTGCCGGTATCGTGACAGGTCTGGGTAGCCGATCGTATGCCGAGTTATACGGCAAGCAGAACACCACCGCGGAATATGTTGCAACTCTACAAGAAAAAGGGGCTATCATTGTGGGAAAGACAAAATTGTCAGCGTTCGCAGGCTCTGAGGTGCCTCCAGATCAGTGCATCGATTATTTTCCCCCATGGAATGCCCGGGGAGATGGATACCAAGGGCCTTCTGGAAGCTCTAGCGGGGCAGCTGCGGTGACTGCTGGCTATCCGTGGATTGATGCATCTTTGTGCACTGACAGTAGGTCACCAACCTCTCAAATACCCATGCCAAGCTAAGAAAAAACTTAGCCAGCGGCAGCTTGCGCTTTCCGTCCTCCTCCCATGGCATATGGGGTCATCGAGTCACCTGGGGTGCAGCATCTATGGAGGGTATTGTACCCGCTGTTCAGTATGAAACTCAGTCTTCTCACCATGGCATGCACTAAAACCCCTCCCTAGGGCATACGACAACCTGGGCTTGCTAGCTCGAACCCCCAAGCAGCTTCAAGAGCTACTTAGTCTCACGAAACAAGACAAGACTAATCTCCGCAAGGTAGGCCTACATGCCCTCCTGTATCCCCAAACACGATTGAAAGCGATCCTAATCTATCCTTGCAGCCAAACAGACTGATCTATCCAACCGATTGGTATCCTCTATCGAACCCTAATCAGCAAGCGATGACCGACGCATTCGTGGAAAAATTGGAAGACTATCTGGGTGTCAGTGCTACCAAGTTGTCGATTCTGGATGAGTGGGAAAGGACTGCCCCAGCCGACACGCACGATTCTTTGATCGAGTTTCTCGACATGGTAAGAGCACAGTAACATGAGTGGCCGTGTTTTTATGCTTATTGGCTACAAGAGCGCATATACCGTAAACGGGTATTACGGTTACCACAACTTCGACAGCTTCCGAAGCGACTATCGAGAAAAGTTCGGGAAGAAGCCGTATGTCAGTCCTAGTCACGGCGCAAGATGGCAAGTCTATATGTCCCCTAGTGTGCCAGATAGTCTAATCGTTTTGTTAGGGCGAGAGGTGCTAAATGGACGGAAGAGCAGCGGGATCAAAGTCTGGAGAAGATCGAGATCTTCAAGAGGTGGTGGGCTGAACACATTTGGAAGACGAGTGATGATGGAGAGTATACCGTTATGATTGTACCTCAGGGCAGACCCGGTGCCAACTACCGAGACAGGGTTCCAGAAGCATCGTAAGTGGTCTTCACTAATGTCATGAACGATCGCAAGCTAATCTGTTTCTACAGAGGTGGCGGTTTAGCGCCCGATCCTAAATCTTACGATCAAATCTTTGTCACAACCATGCTTGGCTGCCCCCAGCTCGTTATACCTAGTAAGTTGGCTTCCAAATATACATCATGAAGAACACTCACCGAAATAGTCGGACAAAATCCCTACGAGTCAGAGATCTCCGACTTGGTGGAGTACGCTCCAATCGTGACATCCCTCATTGGGCCATCATGTAAGTACAGGCGTGGCTTTAGATTACATCAATTGCTGAGCGTCCTTTGCAGACTCTGACAGGCTTCTTGTCGACTTGGCTTCAGCGACACTACAACAAGCAGGGTGGCCAACCTCCATCCTAACAGGGCGCTTGATGTTCGAGGTTGGTGACAATGAGCGCAACACAGCACCGGCTTCCAAGCAGAAGCTCTGAAGTGTACCTGGATCGGCTAATTCCTGGATGTTCATGCCAAAACATGTGGCAATAAACGTCATGGGAATAAAGATAAAGGCGAGGTAGGTAATAAACTGAACACGACGCGCCTCGGCGAGACTTTTTTGAGAATCCAGGATGCTAATAGTGCTCATAGCAATCGAGATAGATTCACTGCACCGTTTTGACAAACTTTCCGCTTCAACACGCAAAGCCTCGAAGTCGGTCAGTAGGCGTCTGGCGACATCTTTGGAGCGATCTGATTTTTGCCATGTGATTGGAGGATGATTAAGGAAGGAAATGACCTCAGCGAAGTAACATGTCGCGCGGTCAAGCACGACTTTGTCAGCACGTAGAATAGGGGCTTGATCGGTGGGTGATGGCGGCAGAGATGCGAATGACGCTCGCATGTATGAAAAAACATGCATCCAACTGAGAGCGGAGGTCTCGTAAATATCCGATAAGAACATGAACGGATCCTCGTTGCAGAGCTTGCGATCTTCCTCGGGTATGGTGAAGTCATCGCTTAGCGCTCGCGAGAATGGGCTTGGATATACGAAGTCGCGTTTGTTGGAACCACTTCGAAGAGTTCGGCGATCCACTAAGGGCATGCTGCATTGGCCCCAAGGTGCGATAGGATAGAACTGAGCTTCAATGCCAGCACCTTGCTGAGGAATCCATGGCCGTAATGAGGATTTTGACCCGAAATCAGTGAGCCAAACTCCTGACCAGGAACCCGGCGACTCATCGTAAGTGAGAAGTGTGGCCTGTTGTTCCACAGTGAAGAACCTGTCGTTGTGTACATTGATCATTCGACAACGTTCGACTCCGGGGCGGTCACCGTTCAGGCATTCTCGGTAATGGGCCTGAAGTTGAGTGTTCAATACAGCGCGAAGCTGTATGGTTTCTTGCCCGGGCATAGGAGCCTGATGAATCGGACTGTGGCAACCGAAGGTGACCGGGACGGCAGTGACCGGATGCGGAACGTGTCCAGAAATCCATAATACTCTAGTACACAGCTTGCGTCTAATTCAAGGCTTTCGCAGATGTGATGTACAAGGGATGCCTTGGGGGTACCACGCACGATGGTGATAGTGTTGGACCGAGAGGGATCGACAATTTGCTGATGTATATGTTTTTCTTTGTTCCGTACGTCAAAGTCGCCAAGCAGAGTGACATTCTTTACATATTTGCGTATGTCCATCAAGAAGGCATCTGGAGATGAAGATATGGATTTTTCATCCCCTTGAGCCAAGACCTCAAGATTAACAGCCCAGCTCTCGGCATCGGGATGTTGATCAAAAAGGCCGTTGTGCAACGAGGTCTGTAGTCTTTCTTTCCAGGGCGAGACTGGTCCAGGCATTGTAATATGAGACTGAGAGATCAGGGGGATGAGATATGGCGAGCAGTTTCGGTTTGTGAATGGTGCATGTGTACGCGCGTGCACAAAAGGGCAGAGGTGCCGGTAGATAGCGTTATAAACATAAGCGAATGGAGCGAGGGCGATGGGTTTATACGGGGCGTGCGTGGGGCGCCGGAGCTAATTGGAGCTGCACAGCAGTGCACAGCAGGTCAGCCTTGAGCAGGTCAGCCTTGAGCCGGAACACACATGCACGCGATTTTTTCAGTGTGGCTGTACAAGTTGCCTGCTTGAGCGGCTTCGTGGATTGGCAGGCTACGTTAAATGAGTTGTGGTGTCTCGGCGGCGGCCCGCAGCTGAGCATTACGCATGTGGCACAGGGGTCGCAAAATTCGAGTCTCGGGGTACGAAGTACCTAGCTTCCCAGCCTCGAATCTCGACAATCCCAAAGCTGCTTTCAGATGAGTCTAGCCCTGCGGGCGCGATGTGATTATTCATCGATCGCCTATCGATGGCGTTATTCCCCGTCGGCCAGCCCAAGCTTCCGCAGGTGCGTTGACGCGAACTTTCATGCCGTACTAAAGAGTGACTATCAAACTGTAGGGAGGTAGAGTTCATATTCATTGACCACGCGCGTACACCTGTGGCAAACTGGGGTAATGAATGGGATGCCTGCCGTTGCAAACGCCCACCCACGCATCGAGCCCGGCCAGTCAACGTCTGTCTAGACTAATCGTACAGTCAACGGACCCAACGACTAAGAATAATATTACAACAGTGCAATGGATGGCCGGGTAGAATAGGCGCCTCTGCCGGAGAACCACAGCCAACCAGAATCACCGCTTACATGACGATGCACCCCTGACCTGATTGTTGCTTGTGCCGATACTCGCGGTAATGGTGGGAGCTCCGTCGACGTCTCTGCCTTCCACCATTATAGTCAAAGCCAGAGTAGCCAAAACCAGCATCGTAGTAGTCGTCGTATATCATTCGTTGATCCATCATTTGCGGGCCCGCGACCGGCATTCCCATCGGCATTCGAGCTGGCAGTGCAACGGCACCTGCAGTGGGCATACCGACCGCTATCCCGGACATACCCACCGGACCCGCCAGGGGACCGACAAGTCTATGATCGACCCCCATCGTCGGGATTCCACCCCAATGCTGCTGGAGTAGTGAGGCATTGCCCCATGCGCCTGGGATTGCTAGGTCACCGCCCCATTCGCTTCGTACCATTTGATTGCAACCCCAAGGTCCCTGGACCATCTTGGTGGTTTCTGGGTCTGCAAAGCCGCCACAGCACGTTGGACAAGTGCCTGGTGGGGCAATCAAATATTGAGCGATCTGATGGTTCGGGCAGTTGAGGAAGTCGCGGAAGGGCCCACAAGGTTGGCTGTTGGAAATCCATGTATGACCACACTGTCCATCGTAATGAGTGCAGATGCACATTTGAAGCGGAGATGAAATTTTAGGATCGATTAAGAATTGAGGCGTGAGATTAATGACCAAGTCCGATGAGTAGTAAATCGGAAGGTGATGGGAGAGTGATCGAGTATCCTTAGCCAAGCTGGACCGTCGAAAGAGCTCGCCGATCGCTTCGATAGGTGATGATGGTGGACGACCTGCATGATACAGTGTGGCGACTCAAATGGCTTATATATGTCAAGTGGCAGAGAGACCCTTCGCACCTCGCAGCCATTCAATATCTGGCATTCAAGTCGTCTTTCGCCCGTGGAACATCAAGATCTGGACCGCGCGCAAACTAGCCAGCAATTCGAACAATCGCTGGCGTGAGTGTGATGCAGCGTGCTTCACTTGTCGCTGTCGGGCTTATATTCAGGGTCATTTTCTTCCAGCTCTTGCTTTCTAATTGCTGACATAAGCTCATACATCTGGCCGAGCTGTTGGTCTGCATTCAATGTTAGCTCTGATGCACTTTACTGTGAATCATCAAACAGCTGCGTACCACTCATCTTATCAATCTTCGTTCTGTCCATTTTCTCCTCTTTCCAGGAATCACCCTCTAATGCTTGTGCATAATATTGCCATTCAGTAAGAAAGCCGATCTGACCTGCGTCAGCTAAGAAGACAACAAAGTCACGTTTTTCTTACGATATGGACTGGATTGTCGACGTCTCTGTGGGCTCGGAACTCTTGTTTGATGTACATGTCACCTAGGAGCCGTGCTTCAGCCGGCAACTTGTTTCGGTGGGCGCGGAAAAGACGGCGATAGAGAGGAATTGGCGGAAGAAGTGCCATTGGTGCTGGTCGTCGGAATGCCTTGGAGGCACCTGCATCCGTTGCAGTAGCAAGCAAGCGATTGTACACCCTCATGATTGCTGTTGATTCGAGAGTGATGTGGAAGAGATGGAAAGATGGAATGTTGAAGAACAATAACATTGATATTGGCGAAGTCGATGACGACCTCGGTTCATTACATAAGCTTTGCCAGCACCGCTCATTGGACATACAACCACGACACTTCATCACCCAAGAATTCCGACCATGTTGCCGACACCATCCACCTCGCACGTCTGCTTCGATCGTGTGTACGAACCGGCAGAAGACTCGTACCTTTTGCTCGACACTCTTTCGTCCAGCTCGGAAGCGGCTTTTCTACGAGATCGGTTCGCAGATGCCGCCAGCGCCCCACCGCTCGTTCTGGAAGTGGGCGTCGGCTCAGGCGTTGTTCTAGCGTTCGCGGCTGCCAATGCGAGCAACATCTTTGGTCGAAATGATGTACTGACACTCGGGACTGACATCAACAGCTTCGCCTGTAAAGCAGCCGCGCAGACTGTGCAAAACGCTCGAAAAGAGTCCAGCGGCGGCCGCTCCATCTTCCTCGATGTAGTCAACGGAGACCTAGCTACCTCAATTCGGCCGCAATCCGTCGGTGTCTTCATCTTCAACCCTCCTTACGTACCTGCCGAATTACCCGACTTCTCTCGTCACGACAACTTCAATGCTTTACCAGTTGATCAGCCTAAAACCACCTTTGATCAGGACTCGTACCTGCTGGAGCTGTCGTACGCTGGCGGGGAGGACGGCATGGTGGTCACAAATCGAATGCTGGAGCAAATACCAGGCATATTGGAGCTGGAGCGTGGCGTTGCGTATATCCTTTTATGCGCACAGAACAAGCCAGAGGAAGTGAAGAGACAGATCAGAGGTTGGGGTACAGGCTGGAAGGCTGAGACAGTGAGTAAGAGTGGGAAACAAGCGGGGTGGGAGAAATTGCAGATTCTGAGGATATGGAAAGAGGGAGGGTGATACAGAAATCCTACGGACTTGGAAAAAGAGATGTTGAACCGGGAGTTTTAAGGATGTGGGAAGAGGGAGCATAAATCAGCCATGTGCCGTTGACAATACCTATCGCTCGTACCCATCCGTATCAAGATCTGCACCACTCATACTTTCCGGTCAAGCCGCCACCTCGATCTCGAGATCTGTCAAGGCTGCATTTCCACCCATCAGCTGCAAGATCGATTTCGCATCTGGGACCATGTCCGTTATCAATTGCTCTGCCGTCGCACGCGTGCTTGCCTCAGGGCTCAAACACCTCATCATCCAGTAGTTAAGTTCGCCGCTGTATTGCCTAGGTGGCCTGCTCCCGATTCCGTCTGGCCCTTCTCTAAAAGGAATATTAATTGGAATCGCTTCCCGCGGGACCTTAGCGGCGTAGTAACGATGTCTCGGGTTGTACTTCTGGGCCGATGGAGGGTCTCCGTCAAACACTCTCTGGCATGCCTGCTTGTAGTCGTCGCGATCACCAATCGGAGCCTTCCCTTTCGCCAGGTAGTGCACACAGGCCCCCAAAGCCCACACTTCGGCAGCCTCGGTATTGATAATGGGATTCTCAGGCGGCTGCCACTCATATGTTCCGCAGTACGCCGGTCGATTCGCCTTCGCCTCAATGTAAAACATCGCACATCCAAAGTCATGCAACTTGAAGCTCGGATACGTCGTCCCATTCTCCATGACAATGATGTTATTTGGTTTAATGTCCCGGTGAATCATCGGTGACTGCCCTTCACGACGCGGTTCCACACCATTCTGGATGAAATTCAGCGCTTGGCTCATGTGGATGAAGAAGCGCCAAATGAAGGACTCCGGTACTGGCTTGAACATCTTCTTATCGAACTGCGATGCTTTCCACTGCTTAAGGTCGCCGAGCGGACAATGCGCGAAGATGGCCATGCTGAATCCTGGATTGGCAGGTGTGCGCTCGAAGTAGAGTGGTTTTAAGATCCGGTTACAGTCTGGTAGGAGGGAAAGAGCGCGGATCTCCAGTGGGCGCTTGTCGTTCTCAGAATCTACTCCTACCCTCATGATCTTCATTACGACGAGCTGCTTGTTGTTGTTTTTGGACTTCAGAACGGAGACGCGATCGGTAATCTCTTCAACCTGTACCCAAGTTCTTGGGTTCCAAATGAATGCTGGTGCAGGTAGTGTGTTCTTTCGGCGCTTGTGGGGGCTGCCGGTAATGGGCGGGGAAGCGGCGGACTTGCGTTTGGTGCGCATTGTACCTAGAGTCTCGTCTGCGCCGGAGGTAGAGACAGACACCTCCAAGTCAGCGAAAGCCGAATGGCTTTGGATTACTCAACGATATTCGAGCGCAACGGAATGCAGAAAGAATCGTTTCGAGAAGACAGAATCTCGTCAGACCCCCCCAAAAAAGAGAGTGAAGGGTGCTTTATATGATCGTTGCCGCAGTCACCTATGCAACGGCAGAGTACTCGTTGTGAAGCCCTATTTCGCCTCAGGGCCGTATCTTTTATCTCTAGCAAACGGTAAAAGCCTAGTAACCGCCAGTAGTGCTTTCAGCAGCTTGTACCTGCACATACATGTCCTCGTGTATGCACTATGTATGTGTGATGTCCATGTTAATAGCTCACGTGACCTGACCCGGAACAATAATATTCCACTAGCGCAAACCTTGCCTAAATCTGAGGTCCAAGCATCTGAGCTCCCCCACCGCCTTCACCTCCGGCAGCAACAACACATACCCGTCGCAAGCCCCGGCCATACAATCGAACCGTCGTAATTGCATAATCGCCAATACCGCCATCATGAAGCTCGTCAGGTCAGTTTGCGCGCGCAAGCATGTCTGGAGGGGAGCTAATTGGGTTGCAGGTTTCTCATGAAGTGCCAGAATGAGACTGTTACAGTTGAGCTCAAGAATGGTATGAATTCTTCTTTTTATCCTGTCATTCGCGCTTCAAGCGCAGTTGGGACTCCGAGCGCGCCCCCCGCGCCAGGGCATTGCATACCGAAGCACTATCAGCAACGACAGTACGCCGAAATATCACCTCTAACAAATTCTAGGCACCATCGTCAACGGTACCATTGCCTCGGTCTCTCCCCTCATGAACGTCGCCCTCCGAACCGTCAAATACACACCCCGAAACCGCGACACCGTCACACTTGACACAATGACCGTCCGCGGCTCCACGGTCCGATACATTATCCTACCCGACTCGCTGCCGCTCGACACGCTGCTCATCGATGACGCGCCGAAACCGAAGAACAAGGCGAGGAAGGAGACAGATCGCGGTGGAAGGGGTGGTGCAGGAGGTGGACGTGGTGGACCGAGAGGACGGGGAGGACGTGGTGGTGGCGGTGGGAGGGGTAGGGGGCGTGGACGGGGTATGTGAGGGGTGGGAATATGAGCGGGAAATTAAATGCGTATTATGGGAAACCTGGAGGGGTTGGAAATGTGGGAAGGAAGTTTTCGGTTTGGGCCCAGAAGCACAGGGTAGGGGCACTCCGCTCTTTCAATCACCCAAGATTGATGCCTGTTAGGGTCTTTTGCGCGTCGAGAATGGCTGCCAGATCAAACAGCGTGTACGGAGTCGGGCAATAGCAGGTTTGTGATAGGTGAAGCGCGGCTGTTACGCCAATGAGATTTCGATGACACACGTTTCCAGCTCCACGATCTCCACGCTGCACGAATTTGAAATTCAAATACCGTGGTATTGCGAATCTTGTGCTGCAAACTTGCGAAGAACACTAGGAACCTGTAGTAGACTCTCTCCGCCCATCTGGTCACTTACTGCAATTCAGCAGCGCCTGCTATTGACGGGGTAGGGTTCGACCCGATGAATGTGAAGTCAGTTTTGGACTAAGAAAAACCTTCAAGGAAACATTGAATCACGCTGTTGTACGGAATACTTGTCCCAGAAGCCATCGAAGCGAAACGATCATTGGACGAGGCCACTATGAGCCCCCAGATGCTATGAACCCCGAGGAGCTATGAACCCCGCTCTTCAGCTTGATAGTTATTCTGATTGCCATGGAAGAGGGCCGAAACAACGCCAGAGTTGTTCTGCACTGTATGCATCCTCGAATGAACATGGTAAGTCGCACCAGCCGTCTGGGCGCTGGGTCGCAGTTGCTTGATGATCTTGTTGACTACATCTTCCAGGTACGGGTCCTGGCCTTGGGCTCCCTCACGCAAGGTCTCCGCTACTTGGAGTGGTGTGACGGTGAGCTGCTGCTCTGCATCTTGCGCCGCCTCGTTCTGCACTGCGTCTTGGAGCTCCGCGAATTCCTTCTCGGCCATGGCCTGGAGTGTTGGCCTCGCTGGTCCCGGAAATTCTTCGACCTCGAATTCGGACACACGCACCATACCGCCACCTGGTGGGAGCCTGATCTCGAGTTGACTGACGAGCTCTTCAATCTCTTTGGCCAGCTTGATGAGCTCTTGCTTTTGGTACAAGGCCCACTTAGTCTTCTCTACGCGACTCGCGCGTTCGGGCTCGGTCGCTCCTTCCTCATGTCTTCCCATGCTTTTCCGTATCTTTTCCCTCACGCCGCTATGCACAACAGCCTGCACAGGCTCCATATCATCCACCTCATACATCTCATACTTCCCCACGCCCAGCCGATGGAGCTCATCAGATCTTTTCCGCGCTTCGGTCCATAGCAGCTCGAACCGCTCCAGGATTATCTCAGCGCCGTTGTATCGTTTCCCCGGCACGTAAACAGCGCTGCCATCTTGGATACCGACGGCTTCGCCCCAGCGCGTGAGACGCCAGCATCCGCAGTTGAGTTTTATGAGCGCGATGGTGGCGAAGTCGCTCTCAAAGGTCTTTGCAATGCGGACGTATTCGAAGTAGTCGACGACTCTGCTGAAGAGGCTGAGGAGGCCGACTGCGTCTTTTGTTGTTTCCGCCATTGCGATAGTATCGTCCGCTTTTTTCTCCTTGTCTAAACGGTGAGGAAAGGTCAAAGTAGAAGGTCAAATAGACATTCTCTAAACGAACAGAGGAGAGCATAGTTTTAGGCTACAGTCTCCTGAAATAAACATGCAAGTATGGCGCTTTGCAACAAAGGGACGGGTATTGTACCGTGCGTAACCATTTCAAGCGCATCGGTTCACCGCATGTACAAGGCCTTATGTGTGTGACGTCGTTTGATTGGGTGTCAATAACTGCGCAGCGCCGAAGGTGCGGCACCTGCAGTTCTCATACGCACGCTTCCTCCTAGCGATAACTTGGCTGCAGGTCAGCTGAGCAGCACCCTGTTGGGGTCCGGAACTAGTCATCGTCGAACATCATGCGAAAGCCACATCAGACATTGCTACACGGCATTGAGAGTCATTCCTCGGTGATTGGGCTTGACGGACCTTGATAATGATAACAACCTCACGCCTTGGTCACGGAACCACCTCGATTGCGCAAACCGCGGAGGAGGTGCACCAAAATCGTGGCATCATCGCAGCCTCGTTCACTGGCAACCAGTACAACTACTACTACGGTTATACCGCAGAAATGAATGGTCGTGATGATCCAAATGTATGATCGACAAAGCTCTACCTACTCAACGACCCCAGCTGTAAGATAAATTCATTCGGATATGGAAGACGAGAACCGATCGAAAGTCGTCTTAGCGTCACCCGAAGCACTATCGTCTTGTTTCGGAATATTATGTCGTTGGATCCTGCACACCATACAAGATGCCTCATCGACGGCTTAGATTAATGCGACCACGAACCATTACAGTTCTTGGAACGTGATCTTCTGAGATGCGCTAGGACATTTGTTCCGAGTAAGTATATCTGCTTGGATGCACTGTATGCATGATACGATACAGTTACAAATCTCAAGCTTCGGGTATCAAGATGACTTTATCACTTCACTGACTTTGCATGCGATCCCTTTAGGCAAAAGCGCACTCGCTTATGACTCGTAGTCACCAGCCGCAATCTAGAAGGCTTCCAAGGCGTCACAAGAATCTGCCTTGACGATCTCAAAGCCGTTATAGATGCAGACGGTAAGGCATAATCCTCCAAATTGAGACAGCTCTGTGTCGAGGACCTTTGTGCGAATAGGATCCAAAGCATTTCACTGGACAAAGGCCAGGGCAACTTTCTCTGATTGAGCGTCATGGATGAGCTGAGTCAGAAGAATACTGTAACAATATTTGAGACCCTCAAGGATATCCTGCCAGGACTACCCGCGACCTATGACCGTATCTTTCGAAGCATTACTCCCAAAGACCGATCGGCTTGTGCAAATATCCTACGATGGGTTACATTTGCTATCCGCTCGCTTTCCCTGAAGGAGCTTGCAACGGCTATGGGAATGGAGCCAACACTAGAGGCGAGCGTTGAAGACAGGATCCGGGGCTAGATCTCAAAGTGTCCGCAGATTATCCAGATTCAAGAGGGAACAGTCGCCTTCACACATCAATCCGTCAGGGAATATCTCATACAGTCATTGGATGGTACATAAACGGATATAGGCAACTTCTAGATGAATGCCGAAGAAGATCACTGCGCAATGACCATAGCGTGTTTAGCCTTTTGGAAGAGATGCGTAGATGACTGGGATAGTGATATAAGAGAATGGTCTCCTGGATTCACTCTCAGGAAACACAAAGGCCATCGTCCCATTTTGAGGTACGTAATTTATTACTGGGTCGAACATGCACGCTTATCGGGTAGCCATTTTCGCAACGTTACGCATGCAGTTCCGGGTACTTTCGAGCCTGAATCCATGCTACTCATGACTTGGCTGGACGCATCAAAGAAGATTCGTAATTCAAGTCAACACGAGGTTGTTCGTCGCAGTGGCTTCGGGGAACTCTGAATGTACCAAGAATATCTTGTCGGAACCACGTTCCTTGGCCGAGGCATACGTCAACTCATCCTGGTCGAACGAGAAAGTTGTGGCATTGGCTTTGTACCGTAGGCACAAAAGTGTGGTACGAGCAATATTGAATTGTGGTCTTAAGATAAGATGGACAAGGGTACTCGATTGGGTAGTAGAGAACAAAGAATCAAGGGTGCTGAGGCGCCTTGCGAACATGGAACAAAGACTCCGAAGCAAGAAATACTATTGGCAATCGCAATCACTCCCGGATCCGGAAAAGGTTGGTTTTGATGCAATGGCTTTGCGCTTACGAGTCAAACATCAACTAGCCATTTCGACGCAGGATCACACCGTCTACCAAATCCTCCAAAGAGCGGTGACTATTGCAGACGCGGAGCTCACTTGATTACTCTTTGACGCAGGCCTCCCGTGGCCGAGTTCTTGACTGACTGCGTGTTGAAGTTTGTCGTAGATTGGTGGGGTTTAAATGGAGAAAGTGCGCCGGTCAGATCTTCACAATGTTACTAGATAAAACCACTGCGAGAACCAAGCACAGGAGCGACCGGAGCCCGCTCAATTGTCCGCTTTTCGTAGCCGCGAAGCACGGCCGAATGAATCGTTTGGAGGGACTCTTAAGCCGAAGGGCGGACGCAACATATGGACAAGGCCACTGGTCCAGCCACAAGGGGCGCCGCTCGGATTTTCCAATACACAACATAACGCTTGATATTGCTGTTCAGTGGAACAATGTGGGGGTCGTGAATTGACCCCTTCAACGTGGCACAAAGCCCATTGTGGCTGAGCACCATGCCGTGGGGCAATTCAACAAGACCAGGCACCACGCTTTGGAAGACGGAAACCCTCGGGTTTTGGAAGCTCTCCTTGCGCAAGGGTTCGATCCTAGTCTTAGATTCTCTTCTCCGAAGGTTTTGACGCTTGAGGAGAGATTGGGTGACCTCAAGGAGTCTTTTCACGTTGATAGGAACAGAGCTCTTATTGGAGCCAAGACTTGGATACCTACTAGCCAAGGGTTTTTCGGAAAAGAATTGTTACAACCGGACAGCGCGTTCCGCTTTTGAAAGACCCCGCTGGAGTACGCTGTGGACAGAAACGGTCGGCACGAGCGACCGAATGCGGTGTTCAAGGTCGTGCTCACACTCTTTCAGCATGGCGCCCACTTGGCAGTGAAGAGTGGTAACCCCGAGCTCGTAGAGCTATCGCTTTCTCACGGCTACGACCCGAAGAGGCCGGCCGACCTGGTGGTATAACAAGTATATATGCAATCACTATACAGCAGAACCTTATCGCGGAAATAGCTTGGACTCAAAAGCCGGACGAGGATTCAGATGGGGACCTGGACGGCAATTCGGATTCGCACGAAGATTTGCACGAGGATCCAGCCAACACTTTGGACAAGGAAGGGCGGAATTGTCAAGTGAACATAGCAAGAGGAAAGCGGGCGCCGGGGTACAAAGTGCGTTGTACAGGT
>Ga0247803_1000574_pt1 | contig 19756 bp, 14 predicted proteins | sample UWRJL014104B1_FD_180928 | JGI IMG/M metagenome (GOLD analysis project Ga0247803, IMG submission 180928) | Plant litter microbial communities from Arlington Agricultural Research Station in Wisconsin, United States - UWRJ-L014-104B-1 | ecosystem: Environmental > Terrestrial > Plant litter >...
AACATTTGTCCATCTCTGATATAATCTGCGGAATCATAACCAAATATTTCCAATGTATTATCGCTGACAAATGTGAATTTTTGTGTTCTTAAATCCAGTATCCAGGTCACGCAAGTAGATTGATTTAAAATATCAATAAGAAACGGATTGTTTATGGTCAGCGTTTCTGTGCTGTCCATTTCTGAGACTTTGTTTACCTTCCAAATATCAAGAACAGCATTGTAATTTTTATTGCGATGAAGTTTTTCGATTTGCGTTTCCATGCAATTTATATTTATGAGTGAGATAGGGTTTTACAGAAAAGACAATTAAACTGCATTCAAAAGTGAAACTATATATACGCAATTTTATTTTTAATAATATTCTTACACTCCAATTCAAAACAGGAGCATTTAAAATTTTATTAATAAGAAATTATCTACAACCAATCGATCGAAAGTTGTTTTCCAAAAAGACAGGAAATGATGGTAAAGAAATGCTTCGGTCAGCGTGCACAAATAAAAATCGAAACATTGAATCGAGTGAAGAAAGACATAGATTTTTCATGATTTCGACAAGTTAGTTTTAAGGGAGGTTATGCAGGCTTCTTTTAACAAAATGAGTGCTTGCTAAAACATAAAGTTATATTTTATTGCCCTGAACTTTCACAGATCATTTCATAACTTATTTAGCGGTAACAGTGGTGTTTCTTAAACCATTTATAATGGTATGTGCAAATATCGTTCTTAAAAGGGTATTTAAATCAATGATACAAATACCCTTTTAAGAACCGTAATTTTCCCTTTAAAGATGAGTGATTCACTAAAATGGAACTTTGGATTTAGAAAGACTTCAAACTCCTGGCGTCTTATCATCAGGAATCAGATTATTGAAGTGTAGCAATGTTGATGACAGCACCTGCCAGGTATATGTCAAATGAATACTGATAATTGGATACACGGGCAGGTAAGAAACAGAAAACCCGGTTTCTAACAAATAGAACATTCCTTTACCCTATTGCATCATTCAAGCCCGGAGAACCAAACCGCCTTAAACTTTCGGCATGCGATTTCAGTGCCTGAATAAAGGATTTGTTTTCCAGATAATTCAACCCGAATTCCTTTGCAGTTTGTTTTACAATAGGTGCCAGTTCCGGATAATGGACGTGACAGATCTTGGGAAACAAATGATGCTCAATCTGGAAATTCAATCCACCGCTATACCATGTTAAAAACTTGTTTCCGGGAGAAAAATTGACAGTTGTTTCCAGCTGGTGAATTGCCCAGTCTTTTTCAATAATCCCCTTTTCATTTGCCAGCGGATAAGCCGTTCCTTCAACAGCATGTGCCAACTGAAAAATGACAGTCAAAATCAATCCGGCGACAAAATGCATCAACAAAAATCCAGCAAGTATCTGAGTAAAAGGAATCTTGAAAATGAAAATAGGGACAAGGAAGAAAATGCCGAAATAAATAAGTTTTATAGAAATCAGGCCAGCCAGCATGTTGTGATTTTCTCTGCTGGTTTGCTTATTGACACCCGTTTTAATGAAGGTATGATATTGAATAAAATCTTTCAAAATAACCCAATACAACGTCAGAATCCCGTAAAAGAAAAAAGCGTACATCCACTGATACCGATGAATACGGTGCGCTTCGGAATGGGGCGACAATTTAATAACTCCTCTGTCACGGATATCCTCATCCATGTCCGCAATGTTCGTATAAGTGTGATGCAACACATTGTGCTGTAATTTCCAGTTCACAACGCCCGCACCGGCAAGATTAATGGTATTTCCCAACCATTTATTGACAACCGGATTTCTGGAAAATGCCCCGTGATTAGCATCGTGCATAATGCTCATTCCGATACCGGATATAGCCATCCCCATTACAATCCAGAGTAATAAAGAAATCCAGAACGGAGGTGACAAAAACAATATCAACAGAAATGGAACAATATAGGAACCCAGCAGCACGACGGTTTTGATAACCATCCTGTTGTTCGCGTTTCTGGATATGTTTTTTTCTTTAAAATAGGCATCTACTCTTTTCTTCAAAGTAGGAAAAAAAAGACTCTTTTCGTTTGCCGCAAACTTTATGGTTTCTTTATCTTTCATCACGGTTTGATTAAGTTGTTAAAAAACTGATTAATCGAAAAACCAAGTGAGAGGTAAAGTGTTAACTTAATCTTATCAGGAAGCCTTCTTGAGTATATAACGACGGGAAATATAATTTATTCCAAAAACAAGGCAAAATTATAACTAAAATTAGGTATATCAATTTAACTTAAATTGATGTGATCATTAAAAGAAACGGTAGTGGTTTGTATAATTACAGGCACAAATTTAGTTGAATTAATTAGGTTCAGGTTGGATCAAAAACAAGAAATTATGCGCTCTTGGTTATAATTCAAAAGAAAATAATAGGGTTGGTTCCCGAAGGATAAGAACCTAGATCAGATTGCCTGGCATTGTAAATTCCGGGAGGAAACAGTATGAGCCTTTCCTCCCGGAATACATTATTTAGAAAGCTCTTCGAATTCTTCTTCGCTGAGTTGTATCTCCCCGGCTTTCAAATTCTCATTTAAATGTGAAACCGATTTGGTGCCGGGAATCAATAAGATATTAGGTGAGCGTTTTAACAACCAGGCAAGGGCGATCTGAGCGACCGTAGCATTGTGTTTTTCAGCGATCTTACTGATTTTCGTTGCCATCGAATCCGGGCCTGATGCCAGTGGAAACCATGGAATAAATGCCATTCCACGCTTTGTGGTATAATCCAGCACATTCTCCCACTGTCTTTTGCTTAAATTATACAGATTCTGAACCGATACAATTGGCAACACTTTTTCAGCTTGTTCGATCTGCTCAATACTCACTTCTGAAAGACCAACATGTTTGATCCTGCCTGCTTTCACAGCTTCCAAAACAGGCGCCAGCGTTTCTGCAACCGGAAATTTCGGATCAATTCTATGAAGCTGCCAAAGGTCAATTGTATCTACCTTCAGTCGCTTCAAACTGCCTTCAATATTCTCCCGGATGAATTCAGGATCTCCGTTGGTAACCCATTGATTGGGGCCTGTTCTGTTAAAACCGCCTTTTGTAGCAATAACAAGATCCGATTTATAAGGATGTAGAGCGTCAGCAATCAGCGATTCATTAAATTTTGGACCGTATGCTTCGGCAGTATCAATGAAATTTACCCCGGCATGTATTGCAGCCTGTAACACCTGCTTTGCGTTTTCCCGGTCTTCTGCTTCACCATACACGCCAAAGCCTGTGAGCTGCATTGCGCCATAACCCAAACGATTGATTTCAAATTCATTACCTAGTTTGTAAGTAAGAGACGTCTTTGTGGTTTCCATTTATTAATGCGGTTTTTTTAAATGAATGAGTCGTTAAAGTCAACACAACAGTCTGTGATAAAGTGCAGTTATCCGCATTTATCAGGAGTGGTTATGCAACCGGTACAAGTGCATTTAAAAAACTAAGCCTGAAAACCCTTCCTGACCGACTAGGGTAATTTTTCCGCTAAGAACAGATATGGTTTCAGCAGATGATGTTTGAATAATTTGGTCTGTTCGTCGGGAAACTGCTTGTAATAAGCCTCGTCCGCCATCAAAACAATGGTATGTCCGGCGCGAACGTAATTGCTGCTTTTATAATATTGGGGTGCCTGATACCCAGGAAGATTTTTTACAATGGTTCGTTCGATATAATCTCCCAGGAATTTTTGATACCTTTTTTGTGCCTTTCTCGTCGGTTTATCAAGTTTTCCAAAGGCATAATTAAGTGCGATCCGGTTAAAAAACTTTTGCTTTCTGATCGCCTGCGGAAGGCCCACAAACGGATTGGTTTTATTGAAGTCGTCGGTTGTCTGCACGGACATGGGGATTTCAGGAACCCAATCTGCCGAATTAATCGCATTGTAAGCCCAGCCACCGTATGTAAGCGATTCAAAATCATAGGCATAGTAAGTATTACCAGGCTTTGGGCCGGCAATGCAATAGGTTTTGAAGCGCAAATCAGAAGGGAGCCTGCTTCCCAGTTGATGATACAAATAAGACGTCATCAAAAAAGCCAGAGCGCCACCCTGGCTGTCACCGGTAATGATGAATTCACGCGTTCCCGCTTTGATACATGAATCCATTTTTGGTAAAACATCTTTCGCCAGGTAAGCCATCCCGATCAGCCAGCCCGCATGAACTGCCGCTCTTGGATTTTTAGCCAGCTGATATGAAAATGTTTCATCTGAATTCAGGATCAGCCTGCCGGTAGCGGGCACCATGGCAGCATAAAAATTTTCCAGCCAGCCCACCGGATCCAATGTAGTGCCACGCAAACTGATCACGGCCACAGTTCCTTTTCCAGACCACAATTCCCATCGGTTATCGAGCCCTACTATGGCAGAGCGATATTTCTTTTTATAATTGACAGGGTCCCCGATCGTAATCGTATCAAAGTGGCCACCTGTTATTTTTAACATTTCAATCAGTTCTTCCTTTTCAAAACCAGGCTTTAAATGTACATTTTGGGCATGAGAGGTTACAAAGCAACTAACTAAAAAAATAAAAATGCATATTTTTTTCATAACGCCGGTATATTTAGTTGTGAGTATAATGAGATCAATTTAGAAAAGTTTTAAAAATTTCAATGCGTTGATTGACCCGACACCTGACCCAATAAAAACCAGGGTCATCTGTTTTTGTCAGAAAACAGTCTTTTTTCCTATATTACAATGTAATTTTCATCTGAAAATTCGGGGAACATATGAAAAATGCATTCGTGATGCTCCTGGTCTTTTTTACATCGTGTGCAGAAAAGAAGGAAAATTTAAGTCAGAACGAAACCCACCCGGCCGACTCAGTATCCGTAACAAATATGCAAATACGTACGATCAAAGCGGCCGATCTGAAAACAGGGCCCGGCAAAAGTTCACCCGTTATTTCAAACGCCCAGAAATTTATCATTCCCGTCCCCGATCTAGGGCAGGACGGCGAACCGCTGATTTATCCAAAAGATCACCCGAAAGCGGATCAATACATCACAGATTCCAAAGGAAAACCCATTGGTAAGACGGGAATCATATTTTTCAACTTTAAAGATCAGTCATTACAGGCAGCAACAGGTGATGGAAAAAGCGTGATTATCATCAATGAAGTCACCAGGGATCAGGCCTTAAAACTGGATCAGGAAATCAGGAAACGGCAATCAGATCCTGATAATTTGTCGCTAAAAGAATTAAAGCAAATTATCAGTTTTGCTCAGAAGGAACTCAAATTGAGCGACATGTACAATTCAAGCCGGTCTTTCATCAAAGCAAAAATGACTTCTGTTTACCCCGATAACGATTCAGAAAAAAACAAAAATATAAGCGAAGCTTACGGTTTGAAAAAGAGGGACGACCGCGACGTGAACCAGGCCATTTATCTTCCCGGGGACTTCATTTTTGAAGGCCCTGCGGCGAGTCCTCAGAAGTTCACAGGTGGAGGGGTTATTGTCAAACAGGGAAAAAAAATGCGTGGTGTGCAACCGGATGTATTTTCAAGAACATACCAACATGCTGACGGCAGTCCGATCAAGTCCGTAAAAGATGAGATTCTAAACCAGGCCCAATAATATTCCAGTCACACAAACTTGCCAAGGTGTGCTATTTTAACTTGGTTTGCCGCCATTTTTCCGACCTCGCGCAGCTGATCTAAAAAGTCGACAGAATCCATTTTGCGGACATCCGCGGAATGAATATGGTTCAGTTTCAGCGTATTCAGACCTTCCTGGCTAAGGTCCACATTATAACGAACATAACGAAAAAGGCGTTTTTCCCGATCTTCATTTGCTATTGCTTCCTCCGGCAGCACCAGGTCTCCAATTTCCCTGTCAATTTCTGCTCCGTAAGCGCAGCAGCCGAATGTGCGGCAATTCACGTCCTGTTCAATCAGACTTGAATACATCAGATTATCCGGAAGCGATTTCAATGTGTCTGCAATATTGCCGTAGGCGCCAGGTGAGGCCGAAGAACCCGTGCCAACTGAAACCAGCAATAAACGATCTTCGCCGGTTTTCCACGCCAATTTATATGCAGGGTGGGTTGCCATGCGAAATAGCAAAAAAGCAGGATTGTTGTATGGCGTCATCCCGCCGTCCACAAAAACAAAAGTCTTTTTAGGATCATCCGGGTCCCATTGCAGTCTTTCGGGCGGAAAATAAACCGGCGCGGCAGTACTCGCCCGCACAAGCTGGCTGAGCCGGATTTTGAGATTGCAATCGGGCCGGTTTGGTTCGTTGTATTTGGCCAATGGATTGTTGCTGATCGGCCAGGGAGAATCCGTTGTTCGATTCATCGTGACAATCAGCAGCAATGTCCGAAATTTATTTTTATCTAAAAACAGGTCTGTGCCGTTTCCAAAGGTTGTCTCCAGCTCCCTTACCAGTTTTTTATCTGTATAAAAATTCTTTCCCATATTAGCCAGGAAAGCTTTATCGAACATGGCCTCTCCCTTTGTTACATAAAAGTCAAGCAACTCCTGAACGGACATACCCAGACTTAATCCAGCTGCGATAATGGCCCCTGTACTTGTTCCGGCGATATAATCAAAATAATCACTGAGACGAAACCCATCACCACTTCCCAACTTTTGTTTAATCTGATTTTCCAGAGCCAGCAATATTTCGAGTGTGATAATTCCACGTATCCCTCCTCCGTCCAGTGCCAATAATTTTCTCTGAGGTCGCGCCGTTTCGTAACGTTCAGCCAGAGAGCCCCAGGTTGGATGTTTGGTAGGTTCGGACATCTGTTCAATATTTAATTGTTGAAAAGAGTGCTACGAAGTAAAAATTTAATACAGAAATATGCACTACCATTAAATAAGTAATTCATTTTCAGCAAACTAAATATCTGCGGGATCATTATTAAATCACGCAATTCTTTCCTTTCTTCCCAGCCAAAAGTGAAAAAAGGACATTAAAAACCGGTAAATGTTTGCCGTCAAAAGAATAATTAATACTTTTGGACCGAAATAAAATATTGGTCGAATAATGCTTCAAACGAAGGACGAAATATTAAGAGAGAAAATCCTGGCAGGAGCTGACAAGCTTTTTCGTAAATATGGCCTGAACAAGACCACCATGGAGGAAATTGCCAAAGAAGCAGGCAAAGGGAAAAGCACACTTTATTATTATTTCAAAAGCAAGGAAGAAATCTTCGATGCCATTATACAAAGCGAGAAAAATAAATTTTACGCTGATATTCAGGAAGCTGTATCCAAAGCAGCAACTGCCAGGGATAAACTGAATACATTTTTAACCTTTCGATTTGAAAGACTGAAAGAGCTTACGAATCTGTACAATGTGATAATACAGGAAGCTGTGGATGCTTTCGGCACCGATGCCGGCGATCTGACGGCCTGTTACCGGAAGCAATGCGACATGAAGGAGAGCAATATCATTAAAAGTATTTTGCAGTACGGGGTAGTTACCGGTGAATTTCGCGTGTTCACGGAAAGTGAAATGGACATGATGTCATTTATATTTATGAGTGCCCAGCATGGTATGGAACTGGATCTGATCATCTATGACAGACTTGATGAAATGCTTTCGAAAATGCAGTTTTTTCAGGAAATCATATTCAGCGGTATCAGGAAAACATAATTTTTTTGCGCTTTTTTAGACCAAAAAACGATTTTATTCTAATATTCTATTTTATTACAATTTTTACTTTAAATATAAATGAACACATTTTTCAAAAAACCACTCCTGCTCATGCTGGCAACAGGTATGCTGATCTCCTGCGCCAAAGAAGAGTCCAAACAAAAGAAAGCTGTGACGGCAACGAAGGTTACCGTCAGGCAGATTCAGCCTGGCGATCAACCGGAACAATTAAGTTTTTCAGGAACAATCGAAGCGGATAATTCTGTCCAGCTGGGCTTCTCCGTACCCGGAACAGTAAGTGCTGTAAAGGTAAATGAAGGCCAGTATGTAAATGCAGGTCAGCTTTTGGCAACGATCGACGGAACGGAATATGAGAACGCATTGCTTATTGCAAGTGCCGGTCTGGAACAGGCCGAAGACATGTTTACGAGACTAAATGGTTTATATCAAAAAGGAAGTCTTCCGGCAAAAGATTTTATTGAAATCAAGACAAAGCTTGCGCAGGCAAAAGCAAACAAAAATCTCTCAGCCAAGCGCGTGAATGATACGAAATTATACGCTCCCATGTCCGGAATCGTGACGGCAAAATCCATAGAAAAAGGTGCCATGGCAGCACCGGGAGTTCCTGCATTTACGATTATTAAGATCAATCAGGTTTATGCTAAAATATCGGTTCCTGAAAGTGAAATTGGCAAAATTCAGAAAGGGCAGAACGCCAGGGTTTTCATATCGACTCTGAATCAGGAACTTACGGGTAAAATTACCATTATTAATCCACAGGCGGATCCCGTATCCAAATCCTACTCGGTCAAGGTTCAGCTTCAAAATGGTAACGGTAAAATTTTACCGGGAATGATCACCCAGACAAAAATTATCACCGGACAATCCATTGACGCCATCACAGTGCCGGCTACTGCGGTGATTCGGGATGCAGATGATATCACCTATGTTTTTGTGGCAAGTGATCAGAATAAAGCAATAAGAAAACGTGTTACAGCAAGCGGTGTGATGGGTAACGACATTGTTATTTCCGAAGGTTTGAAACAAGGTGATAACGTCGTAATTGGTGGACAAACGCACCTGAAAGACGGTTCATCAATCACTTTGTAAATGATTGATTGCTCCTGAAATAAGTTTAAAATTATCGCTTTAACTCACAAAAATCAGTTTTGTGATTCAGGGAAACCTATAACTATAATACCCACATCAATGAAGCATAAAATGAATTTTATAGAAGCTGCCATGAAGTATAAGCAGGTGACGATTGTGGTCACGCTACTTCTGGTGGTGCTGGGAATCAACGCGTTGCTTAATATGCCGCGTAGCGAAGACCCCAAAATAGATATGCCTGTTGCCATGGTGATGGCATTTTACCCGGGAGCTGACGAACTGCAGATGGAACAGCAGGTAACCAACAAAATCGAGCAATACCTCTTTTCATTTGAAGAAATCAGAAAAGAAAAAACCAAGTCCTCTACCAAAGACGGACAGGTTTTTATCACAGTCGAGCTTCATACCAGCGTGAAAGACCGGAAGAAATTCTGGAGTACTTTACAGCACGGACTGAATATGAACATGCGCGCAGTGCTTCCGCAGGGTGTTCTCGGCCCGATTGTCAACAGCAATTTCGGTGATGTTGTGGCGCAAATGATCACGGTATCATCCTCACACAGAAGCTACGCAGAAATAGAGCAGTATCTGGACCGACTCGAAGATGGTTTAAAAACGATTCCCACCGTTTCTAAAATCAACCGGGTCGGCGGGCAGAAACAGCAGATATATGTGACAGTCGACAACGATAAATTGCAGCAATACGGTTTTGATGTGTCAGTTTTAGCCAGGGCTTTGCAAATGCAGAATGTCACCAATTATTCCGGTGAACTTACCATTTCAGCAAGCAACATTCCTGTTTTCGCAAACAGTCAGTACAAAACAGAAGCCGACATAGCCGATCAGATCGTATACAGCAGTCCGGACGGTAAGGTGGTGAGGCTGAAAGACGTGGCAAAAATTGAGAGACGTTATGAAGAACTCGCCTCGTATATCCGTATGGGTGAGGACAAGGTAATGATGCTGAGCATCGAAATGCAGCCAGGAAACAACATCGTACAATTTGGTGAGGTGGTGCAGGAAAAACTCAGTGAAATGCAGGACAAATTTCCTGAGGATGTGAAAGTCACAACGATAGTGGATCAGCCAAAAGTGGTTGGCGACAGCATCACGCACTTTATGGTGGAATTCGGGATTGCGATCCTGGCTGTGATTTTGGTGGTCATGTTTTTGCTCCCGTTCCGCGTGGCGTCCATTGCATCCGTTGCCGCACCTATTTCCATTGCCATTACGTTTGGGATTATCAATATCATTGGTGTAGAACTGCATCAGGTGACACTTGCCGCATTGATCATTGTGCTTGGAATGGTGGTTGATAATGCGATTGTGGTGGTAGATAATTACATTGAAAAGCTCGATGAAGGCGTTACACCCTGGACGGCCGCATGGCAATCGGCCACGCAGTTATCCCTGCCGATTTTTACAGCCACACTCGCAATTATTTTCGCATTTGCTCCACTTGCCTTTTATCTGGATGGCATTACCAAGGATTTTATTGCCGCACTGCCACTTACCGTTGCCGTTGCATTGGTTGTTTCCATGCTTGTTGCACTGCTTTTGACGCCTTATATGTGTTATGTTTTTATCAAAAAAGGGTTGAAACACAAAGTAAGCGAACGTCCTCCTAAAAAATCGCTGCTGGATTACTTGCAAAATATATTTAATTCCGGTGTTGAATTTTGCTTTCGCTGGCCAAAATCTACCATGGGCTTTGCCGTTTTATCGGTGGCATTGGCATTTTTGATTGCAGGAAATGTACAACAGGAATTTTTCCCGACTGCTGAAAGAAACCAGTTTAATATTGAAGTCTGGCTTCCTTCCGGCACCTCATTGCCAGCCACAGAAGATGTTGTGAAAAGAGTTGAAAAAGTTTTGGAAAAAGATAAACGTGTGGCGCGTTTATCCAGTTTCGTCGGCACAAGTTCGCCGCGTTTTCAGATGACTTACGCTCCCGAAGTCCCAAGGAGAAACTTTGCACAGATATTTATTACCACAACCAGCGCCGAAGCCACCAATGAAATGGTGAAGGAATACCTGAATACATTTGAAGGTTTTGTGCCGGATGGATATGTGCGCATCAAGCAATTAAGCATGCAGGCTGGCTCTCCGATTGAAGTCAGGATTATTGGTGACGACCTGAATGCACAGAAAAAAGTCGCAGAACAGGTGACTGCCATCCTAGAAAAACAGGATGGTGCCAACTGGGTCCGCACGGATTATGAGCAGGATTACATGGGTGTAACTTTAAAAGTGAAAGATGATGTAGCAAACCGCCTCGGCGTTTCCCGTCAGGCCATTACACAAACGCTGGGAGCGAGTTTGAAGGGTTTTCCGGTATCTACTTTATGGGAAGGCGACAAGCCGGTTGAAATTTTTATGAGACTGGACGCCAAAAGCAGAAAGGATTTCAATGACCTCGAAAACCTTTACGTGAGCACCCAATACGGCAGCAAAGTTTCTTTGAAAGAAGTAGCAGAACTGGTGCCCGCCTGGCATACCGGGACGCTATCGCACCGAAATGGATTGCGTACGCTTACTGTCCTTTCAGAGGCCCAGTTAGGTGTTAAAGCATCTGCAATCATGGCGAAGATTCAGCCTGAAATTGCCAAAATCGAACTGGAAGACGGTATACGAATCGCTTATGGCGGTGAACTGGAATCTTCCGGAGAAAGTGCACCGGGAATGGGCATTTCTCTTGGTGTGAGTTTAATCCTGATTTTCCTGACCCTTTTATTCCAGTTTAAGAACTTTGGAAAAACGATGATTATCCTCGCAACCTTCCCTCTGAGCTTGTTAGGGGCTTTTTTGGGCTTGTATGTTACTGGAAATCCAATGGGTTTTACAGCTTTTATGGGAATCATCAGTTTGATTGGAATTGTAGTACGTAACGGAATTATTCTGGTTGATTATGCCGATGAACTGGTGCTTGATCATGGTTACACGGTAAAAGCAGCGGCCCTGGCAGCAGCCAAACGCAGAATGCGCCCGATCTTCCTGACTTCCGCTGCGGCAGCAGTTGGCGTTGTTCCGATGATCGTCAGCAAATCCCCGATGTGGGGACCGCTGGGAAGTGTTCTGGCATTTGGATTAATCGTGTCGATGATACTTACCTTATTTGTCGTGCCGGTCTTGTATTTCGTGTTCATAAAACCAGTCCCGGAAGAGGAGACGCCTCAGCCGGAAAGTGAACATATTCAGTACAAGCCAACGCATTCCTGATCAAAATACAGAGTGTAGTAGAGGTAGTTGTTAATTGCAAGTGGCGGCCAGAGACTGTCGCCGCTTCAATTTTATTTTCAGCTGCTTTTCGTCAAAAAGGTGATTCCCCCATTTTAACAACATAAAAATGAAATTTTCAAAGACGGGAATATTCCGTTATACCATACAGCCAATCGTGTTTTCCTTTTTTCTGACGATCTCGCTGCCGGAAAAGGCGGCCGCGCAAAAGAGCCTGTCCCTCACCGAGGCGCGTCAGATGGCATTGGAGCAAAATAAAAAAATCAAGTCAGCGCAATTCAATATCGAGGCCGCGAAAGCGGTTCGGGACGGGATCAATGGGGCAGATAAACCCAAGATCGATGGATCTGTCGCGAGCTTTTACTTTGGAAAACCGTTGAATGCCCTTTTACCGGAATATGGCATAAGCCCCTCGGTGATGGTTCAGCAGGCGATTTATGCAGGAGGAAAAATAAAACTTGGAAAACAGGCTGCTGACAAAGGCATTGAGATTTACCAGGAACAAAAAGTACTGACTGAAACGGAAGTTTTGTTAAATGTTGAGAAAGCGTACTGGCAGGTTGTAAGTGTCAGCGAAAAAATTACGCTGGCAAATCAGTTCAAATCTTTATTGAATTCATTGCTTAAAGAACTGACCAATTCTTTTGATGCAGGGATGATTTACAAAAATGATATTCTGCGCGTGCAGGTTCAGCTGAATGATGCGGAATTAAATCTCAGCAAAGCAAAAGACGGCCTGGTCATGTCAAAACTCAGTTTGGCACAAACCATTGGAATTCCGGGAAACACAGAAATTTCCTTAAGTGATTCCGTTGTTGGCTCGTTTGATCCTCTGGCAACCAACGGTTTTATGAATGCCGCTGAAAACCGTTCAGAAATACGTTTGTTAAAAAAGGCGCTTGAAGCGCAGCTGTTGCAGCAAAAATTATTCAAAGCAGACTTTAAGCCAACGGTAGGATTGCTGGCCAGTGGTTTTGCAAGAGCTGGCCCGAAAATGAATCCCGCCAATGGAAACAATTTCATTTCATCATATTACGGACTGGTAAGCGTTAACATTCCGATTTATGACTGGGGACAAAAAGCGAGCAAGGTAAAAGAGCAATCCTTTAAAATCAATGCACAGCAAGTGCAGCTGGAAGAGACAAAGGAACTGATTTCACTTGAATCCCAAAACGCATATTTACAATTGAACCAGTCGGCCAGGCGCATTGATCTTTCCACGGTTTCGGTACAGCAGGCCGAAGAAAATCTAAGGCTTAGCAATGATCGTTTCAAAGCCGGAACAGTTACCGGCCAGGATGTTCTGGAGGCGCAAACTTTATGGCAACAGGCACGCAGCAATGTCATTGATGCAAAGGTTGAATACAAAGTCAATGAGGCTACTTACAAAAAGACAATAGGCAGCATCAATTAAATCGGTTTTAAGTAAAATAAAAGGGATTCCTGTTCACGGCAACGTCAGCGGGAATCCCTTTTATTTTTTAACCCGGAAAATAAGCTGAAATGCAATAGATTGACAAAAGACACCTTAAACCGTTAAATAAGAAACAGATACAATCGTAACGTAGTCGGCCTAATTAGAATAATTTTATGATAAATAATGAAGCCGTTACACAACAACAGCGGTAAATCTTTTGGCAGTAATCCTGAATTATCTGAATGATCTGTGAAACCTTTAAACATTCATAATCATGAGTAAGAAAAAGATTGATGCATCCGTTCCCAGTTCCGCGCCTGACGAAGAGGAAATGCCAACACTAAGACGGCAATGCGGTGCCATGGCAGCCCATTTTCGTTTGCTGGAAACCGATGAAAATTTTCGAACCATCCAGTCGGAACTCGAAAGTGCGACCAACCGCAGAATGTCCGGCGATTCGGATGAATTTTCCAGGACACGCGGCCCCATGATCATCAATGTGGTCGTTCATGTGGTATATAACACGCCTCAGCAAAATATTACCGCTTCTCAGATTCAAAGCCAGATCCGCGTTCTGAATAAGGATTTTAACGCCACCAACACGGATAAAAGCAAAGTTCCGACTGTCTGGAAAGGTTTGGTAGGTAACACAAAACTGAAATTTGTTCTTGCAAAAAAGGACCCGGAAGGTAAACCAACCAACGGAATTACAAGGACCAAAACAACCAGACCATCCTTTGGGACAAATGATACGGTGAAAGGGGCTGAACTGGGAAAAACCCCCTGGGCACCAGATCGTTATTTAAACATCTGGGTTTGTAATCTGACAGGTGGTTTGCTCGGTTATGCGCAATTTCCGGGCGGCCCCCCGCAAACAGATGGTGTCGTGATTACATACCGCGCTTTTGGCACTACCGGAACTGCCACTGCACCTTTTAATCTCGGGCGTACTGCCACACATGAAATAGGCCATTATTTCAATCTCCGACACATTTGGGGTGATACCGAAGATTGTTCTGGAACAGATTTCGTAAGAGACACACCAAATGCTGCGGGCCCGAACGCAGGCAAACCGATCTTTCCTCATATTTCCTGTCGTAACGGCCCTAACGGCGACATGTTTATGAATTATATGGATTACGTCGACGATGATTCCATGTTTATGTTCACCATGGAACAAGTTGCCCGGATGCACGCTACGTTAGATGACGTAAGAAGTTCGCTTATAAGTTAGAAGATTAAAAAATGGTAAATTATTATGGCTGAAAAAATCAATAAAGATTTGCTGTCAGGCGAGTGGATACATTCCAGCGAAGAAGACACCGAGAATGAAACCGTTTACAGGCCAGCCAGTTATGACTTTCCTCTGAAACGAAGCCCCCGTGAAACCTTTCAGCTGGACGAGGATGGTACGTTAAAAAAAGGATTGCCTACCGCTTCGGACAGTCTGGATGAATCAGGTGGTTCCTGGGAGCTGGAAAACGAAAAGATAGCATTTTATTCCAATTCAAGACTTGTACAAAAGCAGTCCATAGTTTCACTGGAAAAGGACAAACTGGTTTTGAAAAAGCCCTGAACAGCACATGCTCAATGTTTTAACAGGACTTTTATAGCTTTGGGACCAGGGGCTATAAAAGTCCTCCTTATAAATTGCAGTCCAGGTCGTAAACATTTGGCCCAACCGGTTGCCGGGATCTCTGCAATGGAAGGAGAGGAAATTACGGTCCGAAAATGGCATTTCTACCCTTGATCAGGGATAACCCTGCAAACTATATTTGTACATAGCTAATCAAATTGATCACTTCACTCTCCTCTGTCTTATGTTTGATAACGTCATATTGGATGTCGCCATCGGGCTGATCTTTATTTTTCTCATTTACAGCATCTTGGCATCGATCCTGCTGGAATTTATTTCCAAGATGTTAAGCCTGCGTGCAAGAAATCTGGTGCGTGGATTACGGAGAATGCTCCAGGACGATCCGAGAAAAATAAAGGGCACCAGCATTAAACTCTGGGACTGGATCGTAGAATTCGGCAGGGACTTTTACTACTATTTCAAACCAATAAAAGAAGGCACATTACTTGAAAGCTTTTACCATGCTCCCACCATCCGGTATCTGGGAGAAAACAGTGCCCGTGGACTACCCTCCTCTATCTATCCCAATACTTTTTCTCAGACCATCGTTCATTTACTACGCGGTGAAGGTTTTGACTCCCGCACGCAAAGTGAGTCTGTGGAAATATGGAACGCACTGCAAAACAACACATTAACGGCCGGAGAAGACACCTTGCGGCAATTACGCAACCACTTCGAAGATTCCCGCCACGATGTGGTACAATTCAAAATATTGCTTGAAAAATGGTTCGACGAAACCATGGAACGCAGCACGGGCTGGTACACCCGCCAGTCACAAATTTTACTTTTGTGGATCGGATTGGGCTTAGCGGCTTCCTTTAATGTGGATTGCATTGCGATTATCAGGATTTTGCAGAAAGATAAAAAAGCCAGAGAACAACTTGTGCAAATGGCCATCAGCCGGCAGGAAGAATACGGCAGGATTGTGGCGACGATCGGCCGGCCCGAGCCGGCTGACTCCACTGGCAAAAAGCAATTGGCGCAAGCACAGGCACAACTGGATTCGACAAGGGCAGACTACAACAAGATCAAAGCCGATGCCGAACAGGCACAAAGTCTGATGGGACTTGGTCCGGTTCCGGAAGGTCAGATGAGCTGGCTTGTTTTACTGGGCTGGGTATTAACTGCGCTGGCCATTTCGATGGGAGCAACTTTCTGGTTCGATTTGCTTTGTAAACTGACTTCTTTCCGGGATATGACACGGCAGTTAAAAGGTTCGCCCCGAAGAACACAAGACTCACATCAGCCAACAATCGTAGGTTAGGGATGAATTCTGTAAAACTTTCTCATAACGTTTATCGACGTACGTCACCAACGGTGAATTCGCAGGCAAACGGTTACGCTTCTTCCGGTTCTTCACTTGTTGTAAAGGACGTGGTCATCGGTGGAGAACTTGAAGGAAATTCGATTTGGTATCAGGGCACGGATCACTATTATTATTGGAGTGGAGGCATTCAGGATGTAGAATTCACCCTTCTCAACTCAGATTTCAGTTTATTACGGTACGATCAGCAACGTGCGCTTTGCATGCAGGCGCAGCAGTACTACGGGCCAAAATTAAGAGCTATATATCCTGAACTTACCGGCTTAGCAGTCAATCAAAAAGAAAGTGGGCGACAAATTCAGGAAAGATGCAGCCTGTTATTTTATGTGCAGGAAAAATTGGAACAACCGGTATTGCATTTCCCGGCCTCCTTACCTTTCCGGGGATTTCTTATTCCCACGGATGTCCGGAATTCTGCTCCCGTAGCCTTATGCGGAATCGGGCAAATAGTTGGAAAACCTGGTGTAAGTATGGGAACGGCTGGTTTCATTGGTGTTGACAACGCAAATCAATGCTATTTGGTAACAGGTTATCATGTCCTTTGCGCCGACCGGCTGCAAAACGATAAGAAAAGCCTGCTTGAAAATGATACTGAATATGATAATCAACGTGTTATAGCTGATGCAGCAGGCACATTGGGCACCTTACTGAACGGAACCATCGATGCATTCAATGACAGCGTCAAAACCAGATTAAGCCGCCAGGAAAGCAATATTTTTACCAATGGCACTGCTCTGGCCGGATTTATACCCCGTTCGGAGCTCAGCGATCTGGTAGCCAGCCCGACAAAAGTGGTCATGACAGGCGCCATTACAGGTATCCCAAAAGAAGGGTCAATTGTTAATTTGAACCGTGACCTGGATATTCCGGTAATTAAACACAGCTTTTTCAAATTGATTGAAATTGATATTCCCGCCCAGCACGGAGATTCGGGCGCACCTGTTTACACGCTTGGTTCCAACCGGCTGGTCGGCATTGTTACAGCCACCAATTTTGTAGACCGGACCTACGTAATTCCAATAGAAGTTATTTTCCGCAGACTTGGACTAACCAACGTCGCACCTTAAAATCTACTAAATTCTCCCTATCATGAAAACAATTTGTCTCTTAATTTCACTGATCTTCATTCATTTCACAAAAGCCGCTGATATTGAAGTCCGGTTCGCAAAAAGTATGGCGGTTCATTATGAAGCTGACTCCGGAAATAAAATCGTGATTTTAGCCGATGCAGGTCATTTGACGGATCTCACATTTGTCTCCGTTGAAGAAGACATCCATTTTTTGGCTAAAAAACAAGCAATAGCGAACAGCCTGATTTTTGAAGACAAATTTCACAATTTTCTGAATTCTCAGAGCGGCCTCCCGATGCCGGTCCGTTTTAAGTTAAGTACCGACGCTTCCGTTTCATTAAATGTCACGGTAAGCAAGAAACCAGTCGCGCCTGTTGACGTGGTCGCACTCAGACCGGCAGGTGCCCCGGTTACTGTTTCGCCCCCGGCGGTTCCACCTACCGACCCCGAGGTTACAGGCAGTATGATCAAAGATGCACTTACGCTGGCGAGTCTCACAGATAACGCCAAAATTAATGGGTTCAAAATTAAACTGGTGAGCTTTTATGGTATCACGACACCCGAAAATCCGTTTAGAAACGAATTTAATGTTGTGGGCATGGTCGGCCTGCTAGGCGGTTTCAACCCAATTTCCGCTATCGGCGGGTTAGATGTCACCAATCTGGCGGATGGTTTGGCCAGATTCTTTGTCAAACGAACCAAACAGGAACTTAACGCTGCTTTTTTCAATCATTTAAAAGAAGTTTTGGACGATCCCAGGTATCTGGATCTGAAACTCGTTTTTCCACAGACACATTCAACTTTACAGGCTTTGGGGGACGAAATATATAATTACGAAGCCTATCTGGGCACTTTGAAAGAAAGTTTTGAGCAGGATTTAAGGTCGTTGCCTCCGCATTTGCAGTCATGGCTTTATGAAGGAACATTAAGAGAACATCTGAAAACTCATAAGGAAGTACGTGCCGGAGCCTATTCAGCATTGTATTTCTACGACCAGCTTTCCAATGACGTTCATCCGGGAACGGCAATCGCGGATTTCCCCGTTGATTCACTGGCTGACCTGAACAACATCAGCCTCAATGGCGACAACCTAATTGTGAAGGGTGCTGCTGAAACGTTCATAGAATTATCCAAATCACTCTGGTCGGGAAATAATGACAGATACTGGGTTTCGAGCGACACATTAAAACTCTTTTCAAAAAACGAACAAGCGCAAAAATATTACCTCGGAATGCTGTTTGAAAAAATAAAAAATATAAAAATAAAGACCGGTACAGCCGCTGATAACATTACAACAATGGGTGGATTGGTTATCAAATGGAATACAAGTTTCGCGACAGAACTTAAACCAAGACTGGATCAGTTCAAATTCTTTATCCAGCAGACACAGCAACTCGAACAAAAGCTGAAACTAGTTAAAAAGGACGGAATTTCCGACTCGTTGCGGTCAGAACGCTATTTCGTGTTTTTCGAACAATTCACTGCTACCCTCAAAGCGGGGTACGACCTCAGCCAGAAATGGTTGCCTATTCCTGATACGGAAAAGTCAAAATTCGAACGTTTACTATTTGTCAGTGACCAGGTTTCAAAACTGGGCCTCAATGTTTCTAGAAGAAAGTATGGCTCAGCCATTATTCATGCAATTGGCATTTATGATTTCCTGAGCGAAAAAACAACCGAGGCTGAAACTATAAAAATTGATGGTACCGATGTTAAATTAAAAGAAAATTCAAAATCAGTTGTATCCGAATTCCTACGATACGGAAGTATGATAGCCGCGGTGGCGGAAGCCAATAATTCGCAGGAAGTAGCCGATGCCATTGAAGCGTTTGCATTGCCGGCCGGTTCATCAGGCGTCAAGCGAAAAAGTGCTTTTAATGTTGCATTAAATGGTTACACCGGTGTACTTGCCGGCCATGAATCAGGAACCAGAAGTCCGTACATCAATTCATATGCCGTTTGGGCACCCGTAGGAATCTCTGTGAGTGCAGGCCGGATTTCTTTTGGAAACTGGAAAAATCATTCTTTCAGTCTATTTGCTTCATTCATTGACATTGGAGCCGTTACGGCCTTTCGTTTCAAAGATGACACCACTGTTACAATTTCAAAAATCCAGCTCAAAGATATTATTGCACCCGGAGCCGCCATTTCCTGGGGCATAGCAAAAACACCCCTGTCGCTGGCTATTGGGTGGCAATCAGCACCATTTCTTCGGACGGTTACGACGGAAGAAAATACTACGCTTGATTATCGGGCGAGCCGCTGGCACGTCACTTTGGCGGTAGATATCCCGTTGCTTAACTTTTACAATCGAAAGAATCGGAAAAAATAGCGT
>Ga0247803_1000575_pt1 | contig 19748 bp, 15 predicted proteins | sample UWRJL014104B1_FD_180928 | JGI IMG/M metagenome (GOLD analysis project Ga0247803, IMG submission 180928) | Plant litter microbial communities from Arlington Agricultural Research Station in Wisconsin, United States - UWRJ-L014-104B-1 | ecosystem: Environmental > Terrestrial > Plant litter >...
GACACGCCTGCGAGCAGTAGGCACCACCCTCGGCGATTTGACGGTCGCAGGAGAGGCAGAAGTCCGGAGACCATTCCATCTGGGAAGCCATTGCAAAAGGTGGGAAGAGTGCCGGCTCGAGAGCGAGGACGGTGCTAGTTATAGGCGAGGGGCGGTGGATGCCCGATGCAGACGACAGTGAAGGAGGCTGCAGGAAGACGAACGAGTATGCTCTGAAGAGAGGCAAGAGTGGTGTTAGACAAGAGTCATGAGACGGGGAGGGTTCGGCGGGAGGACCAGCAGGACGGCAGCGTTGTGGAGAACGGGAAGCGGGCAATGGCGGTGGTTTAAGACCAGCCGGAGCCCTGTGTGCCTGGCTGCTCTCGCGGCCTATCAAGTCCCTGTTTGGCGCGCAGGGTAGTCCCACGCATCTCCGCACGTCTGCGGGGCCCGTGCGTGCTGGCGTCGTCTCTCTCTTTTCTTGCAGCCGCGCTACGCTTGGGGCACGACTGCCTGCCTGCATGGCCTCTCTCGTCTCGTCTCGTCTGAGTCGTCTGAGTCGTCTCGTCTCGTCAGCCCTCACTCGTCAGGCCGCGCCAGACCCGTGCACCCACGGCGAACTGGCGCTGCTGCGCCGTGAACGCCCGCCATTCGCTCAGCTGCTGACATTTGCCCCCAAAGGTCCCTCGGCGCCGTGGACAGGTGCCCGCTGGCCATTCGCCGACAGCAGAGATTTCCTGCTGGCACTGGCACTGGCACTCGCTGCTTGCAGCTTGCAGCTCGCAGCTCGCAGCTCGCAGCTCGAGAGTGCACTTCGGCCGCGGGGGCAGCATCAGCCGACGCGCGAGCAGAAGCCGCCCTTGTGACACGAGGCCGCTGGAGCTTTGTGATGGCGACGCGGCCAAGCTCGTGGATGACGAAGAATCCCAGCGTCCGAGGGGAGAGGTGGAGCGCTAGTCACCAGACAGGCCCTGCGCCGGACGGAGGACGGATGACCATGATGTGAATGTAGGTACGAGACTAGCTGGTTGAGAACGACCAGCCCCAAAACGGGAAGCCCAAGTATCGGTTTTGGGCGGTCATGAGTGCAATCTGCTCATGCCTACGCAGCCGCTAGCTAGCGAGCGAGCGAGCGTCGTGCTGCCGTGATCGTTGCCCAGAAAGCCGTGCTAGCCATCTGTGCTGCTTTGGGAGCGTGCGATGCTGCCCCATTGCTGAGGCCAATGGCTGCTCGATATGGTCCTCTTAGCGACCATGAGCACTGAACGCAGGGGCAGTCCGTCTTACAGTCTCAGCCCTGCAGCTCCGTACAATACCTATGCCAGAAGCATACCTACCCCAAGCCGACTGAGCTCCAGCCGAACATGCCATCGGATGTTGGCATTTACTACGGCCGCCATCATCTTTGCTCGTGAGCGTAGTGGAATGTACATTGTGTCGCACGCCGGCACAGCCCATGGCGGCCATGTCGCAACCCAAGAAGTCAGCCGAACCATTACGTGCAGGAATAGAGCTTCGACGTTGTTTGGCGCCACTAGGGCTGCTTGCCATCGGATGCGCCCTCATTCCGTCGCTATTTGCAAACCATACACGAGGTTGCGTGAGCTGCCGCTGTACGCAGTGCACTCGTCCCAGCAGCAAGGGGTCGATGCCTACCGAGCAGCAACTTTGATGTGCATGAAGGCGTTCGGTGGCTCCCATCAAACTCGGACGCAACAGAACCACCTGGAACCTCGCTCGGCCGTCGCCTACCAACCTAGGACAGACAATCAAGACGGCTCCCTCGTCGAAGGCCTGCCCATTTTGGTTCGGTTGCGACAGCCGTGGTCCTCCCAGATCGGCGTCGGCGAGTGGCTGCAGTATCAAGCGAGATGACCATTCATGCTCGCTGCTGCTTGCATTCCGCAGCTGCGCAAGTCCTTTGCAGGGACCTGCAAGCTCTGGGGCAGGGACACGCCATTGAGTGACTTGCAGATGAGGTTCGACTGCTATTTGCTGGCCGTGTGCAGGATGGCACGGACGGCGGGTAGGAGGCCCCCCACGCAGCTCCCAGTGGTGCAGACGAACTCACAGTTCGGAAGGCTTGGTCTAGACACCATGTGCAGGAACGGCGACGCGCAATATGCCCTTATCGCGACCTTCTGCGTCCCTTGCGACGTCTTCCCACTAGCACGCTCCTCTCGGCAGCACGCAATCGGGAGTAGCTGTGCGACATGTAAGACGACAACCGCCCGTGACGACGGCGCTAGCGCTCGCAGGATTTCCATGGCTTGATTTCCCCACAGTTGGCCGCAGCCGCCAGTCTCGATACGGCTCAAGGGCTTCGGAAGCCGCTACAACGCCAGCAGGAGAACCATGCGTTCGTAAACTTCGATCTCCGTGAAACTGTTGGAAAGCTCCAGCCTCGTCCTGGGCGTGAGCCGTCTCCTATCCCACAGCTGCATCTCCCGCTCCTGCATCATCACGTATGCGCTTGAGCGTGCAGACACGCGCCAGCCAATATAACCCACGTATATTGTGCGGCAATATCGAAAGCTTCGTGCACGCCACAGAGGACGGCACGCAATCCTCTGGGACCTTTGTTTCAGCGATTGCGTCGGCGACATATGCAGCTCCAATATGCCTCCAGATCCAGTGCTTGCGGAAGTCGGCGCTTCAGGCATGCCATGCATGGATTGAGTGCTCAATCTATGCACAGGAGTCGCGCCGCCAAAGTGCATAACTTTGGCCCAGCAGACGCCGTGTAACCGCGCACACTCAATCGACAGACGTGCACGGCCCAGAAGACTACCCCGAGCTGCAAAAATCCCGAGCCCTTCGGTCCGTCCATCCTCCGGTCGCACACGGCATCGCGCGCGGTATCTCGGTCTAGACAGGACGGAAGAGTGGAGATGGCGCAAAGGGGGCGTCAGCCGCAAGCCGTGACAGGCTCACTGACGTGCGATTCCATGGAGTAGCTCGGTCGAGATCGCAGCCAGTGCCATTGCGTTGCAGAAGAGTAGCTACATGGGCGTCCATGTCTGTAGCAGCACGAAGCTGCAATGTAGGTTGTGATTGAGAGAGGTGAAGGAAAGTGCATGAGTGATAGGTGAAAGATGAAGAATATCCCAAGAGTGTTGCCGAACATGCTCTCAAGACCCGCAGACGGCGATGGAAAGGATCTCATTGAGAATGGGCAAAGACAAGACCCAAAACAACATTTGGGCCACACCTGAAGGGCGACTGAATAGGGGTGTAACGCGTGCACGACTTCCCAGAATGCCACAATGCTAATTAGCAGTCTCACGAACGCTCCTTCTCCTCATTGCCTTGCCCACCGACATCCACACTTCTACAACACTTCCGCATCTACTACACCGCCGCCTGTGTCGAGCTCTGCAAGTCGGGTCTGTCTGCCTATGCCGCGGCTGAAGCGTTACCATGCAAGCGTAGAGTTCGCTACCGCGCCAGAGGAGCGCTAGAAGGCCGAGCGACAGTGAAGTGAAGTACAACATAACTCAACAAAAAGCTACACGCAAGCTATCGGCGACTGACATGAGACAATATAATCCGATCGCGCCCTACGAAGACAGACAAGCCGACCAGTGCACATCTACCCGGCAAAATAGAGAAGGGACAGGTCAATCACGGTCAGGATTTCCCCATATTTCTTCTATCCATTCAGCAGAAGATATGTCTGCGTCTCGACACATGGATGAGAAGAGCAGATATGGACCTGAAGCCAAGAGATGCACCACGACTACATCTGGAGCTAATTACGGAAGAAGCATAGGAGCTCGAAGGGAGGACCAGTGTTCAGACAGCTTGTCAGCAACCGACGGCGTTCTGGTCTGAATGAATTTCCGAAAGGATAGACTCAGCACCAAGCACCCATTCGAGTGGAGTTTCGGCACCTAGTCGCCTTTCATTCAGGCACTTCATCCGAGTGGGATTTTGATGAATCTCAGGAACGGATAAGAGAGGCATTCCACGTCCGTTAGCACATAGTATCGTGGAAGGTATCCTAGGAAGGCAGCCCGCCTAGTAAATCTATTCCCTAATGCATGTTTAGAATAGAAGCTGTTGAGCACACTGCACAATGTTTTGGCTGTTACCATTGACTAGGACTTGCTCAATCCGTACTTGGTGCTTAAGCAGAACATACTGTTGCTTCACCAAAGCTGAATGTCACGGGTACGTTAGCGCCAAGCCGAATTGCACAATATTGCAGGGACTAGTACGAGACAACACGCTTTGAGACGCCGCTGATTGAAAATTGCAGACGGGTTCTTGTATCCCAATATTCGAACTGGTGCATTTCGCAGAATCAAGACAACATTTAGTCGTAAGACAAAATCGCCTTCCATTAGCAACAGCCCCGCGCGTAGGCGCGTCGACCTGAACAAGCGTTAGAATGATTCACCACCCAAAGGCATTCACGATAGACAAGCCAAAGAACAACTTTGAGGCTGACGCGCCCACCCGCAGGAGTTGACTCCGATCACCCCACGCTCTCGGTTACGGAATGCAATCCATCACCACCCCACCATACAAACCCATCAACATCGGAAGCTCCAAAGAAACACCCCTGACCAGTATTCCACAAAATGTCACAACCCTACGCCCCAGAAGCACGACTTGCACTCCGCATCGTCCACGCCGCCTCGCTCCTCACCAAATCCGTCCTCCGCACGCTTAAAAACAACGTTACAGCCGAAACAAAAGCCGACTCCTCCCCAGTAACCATAGCCGACTTCGCCGCCCAGGCCCTCATCATCTCCGCCTTGCACGCCGTGTACCCGTCCGACGCGTTCCTCGGCGAGGAAAGCGCTAGCCAGCTTCGCGAGAATGGGGAGCTTGCGGAAAGGGTTTGGGCGCTGGTGCAACACGCGAGTGACCAATTCAGCGACGTGCAGCACGTGTGGACGCACAGGGGGAGCGGTGCCGAAGATGCTGTTGCAAATGCAGAGGCGGACGTTGATGCGCCCTTGAGGTTCCCCGCGAGTAAAGAGGAGATGCTGGATGTTATTGATCGGGGAATGGGTGAGCAGACGAAGGAGGGGAGGGTGTGGGTTATGGACCCTGTGGATGGTACTGCGACATTCATGACGGGAAATCAGTACGCAGTCTGCCTCTGTCTGCTCGTCGACGGCGTGCAGCAAGTCGGCGTCATAGGGAGCCCCAATCTATCCTTCTCCCCTCAGAGTCCTCTCGGCGCGACTAGAATCCACGAGGACTCTGTTGATGACACTGGCTATGGCGTAGTGCTCTCCGCGCTGAAAGGCTACGGCACGTATGTGCGAAGCATGCATGCCAACGGGCTGGGAGAACCCCGACGTGTCCTGCATGCACAGAGTACCAAGTCGGTGCGCGATTTAGACTTTGTCGAGGCTACGATCGGCAAAACGTCACTATCACAGCAGGAGCACCGCGCTGTTGCCGAAGCGCTGGGTGCGAAGTGGCCCGGCACGGTCATCTGGAGCCAGCAGATGAAGTATGTTGCGTTGACGCTAGGGGCCACGGATGTCATGCTGCGGTTGCCAAAGGGGACAGATAGGTATACGCAGATTTGGGATCATGCCGGGGGACAGTTGCTGTTCCAGGAGGCGGGAGGGGTGATCAAGGACATTGACGGTAGCGACATCGACTTTAGCCAGGGAAGACGGATTGAGGGAACCCGAAATTTCGGCATGGTAGCTTCGATGCCGCCGGATTTTGACGAGGTCAATCGGGCCGTCAAGGAGGTTCTCGGCCGGAGGACTTCGTGAGCGGGCCATGCGTGGCGATAACGTCGTGTGTCACGAAGCCTCACCGGACAGTAACACAGCCTTGAACAGCATGAAGTCCAAAAGCGCGGGGTAAGCGAACCGAATACAGCTGTAAGCAGGCTACAGCACATCTGCAGGGGTCCTCCGATCATAAAAAAGTAATGCAACATAGATACGTGGAAGCAGCAAGCCGCAAAGATCCTGTCTCTAACCGCTCGACTCCCTGTCATTGCCACCGTGATACAACATTCGGGAGCTCGTTTTAGCCGGCATTTTTTTACACCCAGAAACCAGTTGGAATGTTGTGATTGTGTTCGGACAGGGTGGAATGACATTGCTCGTTGCATGCACAGCGCGAGCCGCACGCCGCCAATTCGGGCAGCCTTCTATGATACACCACCGCCATTCTTCCGAAAGGACACCTTCTCCACCGCAACGGTCTCCGCGCCATTTGCGTCCTTCCGCAGCTGATAGACGTACAGCACGAGGACATCTCCTTGCACCTATGCCGCTGTTAGCCGCTGTCGCAACACTTGTACACCCACCCCCGCACCAGCATCGGAAGGCACTCACATCCATCAACACAAAGCTCGGCGTAGGCTCCTCCTCTTCTGACCACCATCCCGTCGTCATAGCTCCTGTCGCACTCCCTGGGTTGACAAAGAACTTGCCCTCCATCTCATAAGCCTCGAACTTGTGCGTGCCTCCCCACAGCAGAATATCTACATCCATCTGCCGCGCCGCAATGAGCAAGCTGTCGCCATCGCCGGGCGGTATGATGGTGTGGCCGTGCGTGAAGCCTATGCGAAGCGAGCCATGCGTGACTACTTTCGAGAGAGCAAGGTTGGGCGCTTCGACATCGAAATCGCCCTTAACGATGTGTAGGTCTGGCGCTATGCCACGGAGGAATTCATACGTTTCCTTGTCCGTTATGTTGCCGAGACAAAGGATCTGGCCAATTTTGCCGGGGGCGAGGAGCTTCTTGAACTGTTGGTGGTGTTAGCGGATGCGGCGGCGTGGTGCGATGCCTTGGGTGTAGATGGTTCGGCGGGCGGGTCGTAGGTGTGAATGGTAGAGGAAACGCACCTTGTTCGGTATATCCTATGTTGCCTGTAAGTTGTGAGGTCTAGCATCATGCGCCGCGCAAGTAAAGCGTACCGGAGCTCTATCAGGTATGAAGAGGTCGCCTAACACCAGCACCAGTCGCGATGCCATTGCAGAAGGTTTGCGCAGGTTCTGGGAAAATTCAATCGACCAGAAGATGCGGAGGCTTGCGGCGAGATTGGAGGAATTAAGGACTAGTTGAGGCGCTGTCGGCGGCGTATACAGGTTGGTGTGGAGCACACAGCGGAGGAGCTGTGGAGCTATGCGGTCGCCGAAGGCGGTGGCAGAATAATATCTTGGCAAGAACGACTTGATGGGAGACTGCGCTTCTCTCCAGTTGAATATGGTTTTGAGTGTGACTATCTCCAACTACAATGGGTTGCAAGGCAAGCTTGCTCCCAAGTCCTGTGCAAATGGTCCATTCGATCTCGCTCATGGCATGCTGCATGCCATGTTCACATGCCATATAGATGGCGACTCGAGCTAGAGTAGACCTACCTTCACTGCTTGCATCAAGCCATTACAATCAAGTAATCAGGCGAGCTGTTCGAGCAGTTGGCGACTAGATGAGTTGAAGGGGACCAACGTTTCAAGGAAATAGCCATCCGCCTGGTCTTCGCAGCACGGCCTCGTAGATTTACCGAGTCAAGAAAGTACATCTGTACACGGTATGGACAAGAGATTGCGTATACAGCGAATTGAACGACAATCAACGTCCCAGCAAGCAATACTGTCAGCTGTCAAATGAAGGAGTTTCGGTGCGGTGTTGAGCCTTGACATTCACTGTGCCCACGCCAAGCACATCCCACGTTGCCGGCTGTTTGGTGAGTGAGAAAAGCCCGTGCACCCGGAAAAACCCGCGGCAACTCCTTTAGTTTCGCGACAGCTGCGTTGTTTTCGTCGTCTGCAAAACCCACTCCAAACTCCATCAACACCACAACCCGTTCCTCCTCACTACCGCACCCAATCTCCATCATGTCCACCACCGAATACGTCAAGGTCCAGAGCCCGGTTGTCTTCAAGGCGCCGCCGCCGGCCTTCAGCGACATTGCGAAGCCTTCCAACGACGTACGTCCTGCGCCTGTGCAGAGCTGTCATGCCTGGAGACGCAATTGCTGACTTTACATCGCCCAGCTCATCAACAAGGACTTCTACCACGCTGCCGCAGGTCGGGCGCATCCATTGACCTGCCATTGCAATTGCTGAACCTGTGTAGCTGCCCTTGAGGTCAAGCTGAAGGCCCCCAACGGTGTCAACTTCACCGCAAAGGGCACTTCGGCGCACGATGGAGCCTTCCCTCTCTCTGTAAGTCCTCGCGACCTGAACGTTGTACCGGACTGCGCTGACAATCAAAACAGCTCGAGGGCAAGAAGGCGCTTTCCAACGGTACTACTCTCTCTCGTTATAGTATCAACGTTCCCGTTGCTGTTCCCATCGGTCGTAAAAAATATATAACTCCGTATATATTCCACTACGCCGAACCCCCCGGGGGCTTCGCACAAACGGGTATCATTGTACAGCTGCTGACAAGACGCCGGACAGGCATCAGCATCACCCAGTCGTGGAACACGGCCAACCTCCTGGCCACCAAGGTCGAGCTGAACGACACCATCACCTCGGGCCTGAAGACCGAGTTCCTCTCCAACTTCAACCCCAACGCCGGCAACAAGGGCCAGAAGGCCAACTTCCACTTCAAGCAGAACAACTTCCACGGTCGCGTCTTCGCCGACCACTCGGCCAGCGGCGCCGTCAGCGCTGTCGCTGATGCCGTCCTGAGCCACGAGGGCTTCCTTGTCGGTGGTGAGGTCGGGTACGATGTGCAGAAGGCTGCCATTACCAAGTACTCCGCCGCCGTCGGCTACACCACCGCCGTCTACAACGCCGCCGTTACCGCCACCAACTCCCTCAACGTCTTCAGCGCGTCCTACTACCAGAAGGTCAACCCGGCCGTCGAGGCTGGTGCTCGCGCAACCTGGGACGCCAAGTCCAACTCTGCTGTCGGCCTCGAGCTTGCGGCCAAGTACAAGATCGACCCTGCGTCTTTCGCCAAGGTACACAACTTGTCTCGTCGCGCACTGAACAGTAACTGACCATTCTGTAGGCCAAGCTCAACAACACCGGCATTGCGTCCCTCGCCTACAACACCAAGGTCAACAGCGGCTTGACCTTCGGCGTTGGCGGCTCCTTTGATACCCAGAAGCTGAACGAGGCCGGACACAAGATCGGCACCAGCTTCACCTTCGAGGGTTAAGCGCCTATCTGGCGGGAATGTGGGCAGTGGAGGAGAGCGGGTGGTTTCTAGATTCACATTGCTTGGTGCTATAGCGGGTCAGCTTCTGCTTCTCCACTCGATGCGACGTGCGTGAGTGGGATGTACAATGGCTTTTGGCATGTACAACAATTGTCTCTATGCATATCTGAAAAGTACGCCTTTCAACTTCCAAGACTGGTGATGTCAGTGATGTCGAGTCGATCGCGGTGTTTCGTGGCGACGTGTGTTTCGTACATGTTTACGACCATGCCGGCCGGGACGTTTGGGTAGGGTTATTGCAGCCGAAGTGTGGGTGGGCCGTTTGTGACAGAAGCTTGATTCCCGTCTATTTTTTCTTCTCATGTTCAGGGTCACCGAAGACCTTTACAGTCAAGCCGATAAGCCCCACAGCCCCTGTAACCAGAACAAAGTTGACCAACATGCCGCCTCGGTCTATCTCTTCCTCGAAGTCCCCTCTCGCCCTTCTTCGCCTAGACTGAATGTGTTCATTGACGTGGTCCAGCGTCTCCTTGTGTCTTATGTTGTCGAAGTGCGGAACGTCATCACCCTGCTTCGTCTGTCCAGGGCCAAAGCCAGCGAATCCACCATAGCTTTCCGAGCCTGCGTGCTCCTCTTTCTTCTTTTCCCCCGCATGCTCGTGAAATGCATACTCGGCCCTCTTCGCACTGTGTGCGCCATAGCCACCGGCCTTGTAGAAACTAGGCGGTGGCCCTCGAAACGTACTGCGCTTCTTGTTCAAACCACTGGCCGGCCTTGAGCCCGCAAAGCCCGCGCTACTATACGATCCTTGCGGAGGAGGGTCGCCTGTAGCCCGCCCCCATCGCGAGGCCTTTGACTGTGTGATCTGCGCATCGTAGTGTGCGCGTTTTTCGGGGACGCAGAGGGTGTGGTAGGCTTCGCTTATGGCGACGAAACGCGTGCTTGCAGTAGGGTCGTTTGGGTTTCGGTCCGGGTGGTGTTTCTTGGACAGCGTGTAGAACTGCCGCTTTATTTCGCCCGCAGAGGCCGAGGGCGGGAGCTGCAGTGCTTCGTAGTGATTTGGGGGGCTATCGGATCGATGTCGCGTGGAGCTGTGGAAGAAGGAGGGGTGTGGTGAAAGGTGGTGGCGAGCTGGGCGGGCGGATCGCGAGAGGCAAGAGCGGCAGGTCCAATTCGGCGGTGCACGTATGTGAGCGCTGAAACGGAGGGTGGGCGGCGGCCGAAACGACATTGTCCATGCTGGAGGAGGTGGAGAGGTGGAGGAGCGAGTTGTTCGTGTTCGCTGTGGGCGTGTCTTGGCCCCGATTTTGTTCTAGACGTCATGCTCCAAGGATGTGACAGGGCACGCGAGCGGGCAGGTTGAGGCGAGTGCCCAACGCCGCGGGCGACCGACGGCGTTGCTAGCGGGGTTTGCTCGAATTTCGAGAATAAGAACAACGGGCCATCCCTCCCTCTACGCTTGCCTGCCCTGTACTGCACCCACGCGACAATCCACCATGGCAGCCAAGGCAGCCGAGGATATCTCCAACCTCACGTGTATGCATTCCTCCCACACGTCCTGGACAAGATGCTGACAGCGCGGGCAGTGGAGGAAACCAGCGGCAAAGTAACCAACGGCACCGTCAAGAACGGCGACAAGACTGCAGACGTCGACCACGACGACTCCGACGACGACAACGAGGCCGACGACGGCGCCCCCGACGGCACCGCCGAAGGCGCCGCCAAAAAGAAGAAGAAGCGCAAGCCGCGCAAGAAGAAGAAGGCCGGCGCCGCTGGCACCGCCGGCGGCCCCAAAATCCAAACCTCGCCGCCCCGCATTCCCGTCCACGAAATCTTCCTCAACGATGCCTACCCAGAAGGCGAGATCTGCGAGTACAGAGACGAGAATGCTTACCGGACGACTAGCGAAGAGAAGCGCCACCTGGACCGCATGAATCAGGACTTCCTCACCGATTACAGGCGGGGTGCTGAGGTGCATCGCCAGGTCAGGCAGTGGGCGCAGAAATGGATCAAGCCGGGCATGAGTCTGACGGAGATTGCCGAGGGCATTGAGGACTCGGTGCGCGCGCTGACGGGCCACCAGGGCCTGGAAGACGGCGATGCGCTCAAGGGCGGCATGGGCTTCCCCACGGGCCTGAGCATCAACCACTGCGCCGCCCACTACACGCCGAATGCGGGCAACAAGATGATCCTCAAGCAGGAGGATGTCATGAAGGTCGATTTCGGAGTCCACCTCAATGGCCGCATCGTCGACAGCGCTTTCACCATGACCTTTGACCCCACGTACGATAATCTTGTCAATGCGTGCAAGGATGCTACGAACGCGGGAGTCAAGGAGGCGGGCATCGATGTCCGCATGTCTGATATTGGTGCGGCGATCCAGGAGGTCATGGAGAGCTACGAGTGCGAGATCAAAGGCACCACGTATCCCGTCAAGTGCATTCGCAATCTGAACGGACATAGCATCGGGCGGTACAACATCCACGGCGGCAAGACGGTGCCCATTGTCAAGGGAGGCGACCAAACGAAGATGGAGGAGGGTGAAACCTTTGCCATTGAGACGTTTGGAAGCACAGGCAAAGGATATGTCAGGGACGACGTACGTTCGCTTTCCCTTATCTCAAGCATGACCTCCTAACTTTGTACAGATGGAAACATCCCACTACGCAAAACGTGAAGACGCCCCACACGTCGCCCTCCGCGTCTCCTCGGCCAAAACATTGCTCAACTCTATTACCAAGAACTTTGGCACGCTGCCCTGGTGCCGACGCTATCTCGACCGTCTGGGTCATGATAAGTATCTGCTTGGATTGAATAATCTGGTTCAAGCGGGTATTGTGGAGGCGTATCCGCCGCTCTGCGATGTTAAGGGCTCGTATACTGCGCAATCTGAACACGTGAGTGGTCCAATCCGAACATTTTGAGGAGATTAGCTGACTGAAGTAGACATTTATTCTCCGACCAACAGTCAAGGAGGTTGTGTCAAGGGGAGATGATTACTAGAGGAGTAAGGGGAAGAGGAGATGACTACTAGAGTAGTAAAGGGGAAGGGGAGATGGCTACTAGAAGAGTAAGGGGAGACTGGCCATACGAGCTAAGTGGGTCGGTGTCTCCAGGGATTGCATTATGAGATCTTCCATGATACACGGCTTTCGTAGGGCAGGGTCGGTAGCAAAAGTGACATCATTACACCAACGTATGGACTGTCCCCCGCTTCTCTCTTGCGCCTGCAACAAAGGCACTGCGAGATTGGTCTCCACATTATCAATCGGGGAAAAGGAGAGATACCGATGTGCCAGTATGGCTGACCGACTCCGGCAAGACAGACTCTTCTAATCCTTTTCTCATCTCGCCCGCCCTCGGCATCCGACAGCAAAGTAACCTCTCAAAGCTGACGTTCTAGACCCGAGGCTTGACCCCCTACCCGCGTCTTTGATTCTTCTTCCCAGCTTGCGACATTTGGGTTTGGGCGAGTTGGATCGAGGCGTGAAATACGAATTATTCGTGAGGGTCGAGTAGTCGAGCTGTCCAAATCTTTAAGTACGATGTTCGTTCTGCTCAGGGGTGAAAGTTGCGCGGACTTCGTATAGGTTCTCGATTGTACTGGACATTCCGGCTCTTTAAGTGCTTGGACCTCTCTCCTCATGCTGTCTCGCTCTGCTTCAGCCTTGCGGTTCTCATGCCGTTCGTACTCGAGTTAGAGATAGGTGACGTATGCGTCCTCGGCGTTGTCCGCAGTTTACCCTTCCAGGTTCTCCCGTCTCGCTTTCCAATTTGTAGACCTCTCTCTGTGTTTTATGAGAAATCTCTGGACCCCATCCTTGTTCGTTCGTCGGCAGTCTTCCATGTCCAGCTTATGCTGGGGCTCCAGGACCGTAACTCGCTCCAGCAACGTTCTCGCTTTCGCATTCCATTCTTTTTCACACTTGACCACCCTTTTGATCTCGTCCTGATGTCTCTCTTTCAAGTCTTCTATCTCATCCTCCTGTCTCTTTTTAAGCCTTCGATATCGGACTTGTGCTCCGTTTTGAGGAACACGATACGCTTTAATAATTCTCCCTGTCATTTCGGCGAAGACTTATTCTTCGATTGCGTCCGCGGATCAACCGAAAAGATCGCTGCCATGTCTCGTTCAGTTGCCTCACGTGTCTCAAGCTATGGTGATTGATGCACAGACAAGCTGGTGCCAGTCTATCGAGTTTGTTGTAGGGAAAAGTGTCGGACAGTAGAACGTGAAATAGGAGAAGACGAAGACAGTGCTCTAGGTTCGTATCGAGAAGTGCAGTGCAATCTGAGGCTCTACAATGAAAGTTTATAATGGAAGGGCCCTACGTTCCTCCTTTCAAGCGGTTGAGGTCGCCTAGCAATGTATTGATGGATTGTACATGAAGAGGAAACGCGGACTTAAAAGAAATGCTAATGAGACTTGTGAGTTTACCCGAAGGAGGTTGCATTAAGGATGGTTTTGCCGTAGGCTCACAATTGATCAGTGTGGGTATATATCACGGTGACTGTGCCGCACCGTTAGCAAGCGAGTCGCAATTGATTTTTTAAGTTAAATATGTAGCATGTGCCTGAAAGTTTGTGGGATTACTATAGGTGTAGGCGATAACGCAACTAGGCGCCGGTGAATGCACGATTCCAGAGCATCGCTAACCGCCGCAAACGTTTGATTGTAGAGATTGTGAGCAGGAGCAGTGGCTTGCAAAAGTTGATCTTTTTGCCGGCGCTCTTATCGTTTGGTTCTTTCTTCCCATACACACAGTGCTCCGTGCTTTCGCTCTCCGTGCGCGATCCAGTACCTTCAGACCTCGCGGCAACATTTGGGAACCAAGACCAACTTGGCCGCATATCATTTTGATTGTGGATGTTGTCGTGTATGCCGATTGACATCCAAACTGTTCAGCTGTCCACTCTCCAGGTACGTGAGCATAGTATCATGCAGTAAGGTGATGACTCAAGCTCCTTGAGCTTTTTTCGTGATTCGGTATCTGTCAATGTTAGCATACATCCACAAGATAGACACAGAAACGTTACAGGAACAGTCCCTCCCTCGAATAAATCCCCTTATCCACATCGTCCACTTCCACAACCTCAAACATCTTCTTCGCCGCTTTGACAAACTGCAGATCTGCTCTCCTCCTCTTCTTGAAGCAAAAATAGCACACCGTTTTCTCTCCAATCAGATCCTGTAATGTCTGCTGCAAGAGCGGAAACGCGGGTTCGAAATAGACGCAGTCGGCGGCTAGGATAATGTCGGGATGCTGAGGAAGGTTCGATGGTGCTTGGGTGCCCCAGTCGTATATTGACGCCCTGGCTTTTGCTTCGAGATTGTTGAGTACGATGTTTTGCTTCATGAGCTCGAACATGGGGTCTTGGTCTGTGATGTGGAGGGTGGTGGTTGTCTTGCAGCCTAGGGCTACGGCGAGGCTGCGAGATGTATTAGGACGTGTTGAAGAAGAGACAGCAAATATGATCGAGAGCTTCTAGATCCGACGCAACAATCTTACCCGACCAGTCCTCCTCCGGCACCGAGTTCAATGCTATCAAACTGTTAGCTTTCTCTCTTCCTGAAAATGCTAATCATCACCGCAAGTCTATAGGTACATTGTCTTCCCCACAAGGTCTCCCCTATGCTTTCTCAGCATGTACTTCGACAACACCATGCCTGCCGGCCAGAGTTGACCACCGCACCCATTCTTCAGATCTTCCTGAAGTTTCAAAGGTGGCGACAGAAGTCCGTCGAAATCTATCTCTGAGACGCCGGCGGGCTTGATGGCAGCTGGCGCGACGAGATCCTCGCTGACGCCAAAGATGTTGTTATCTTCGCTGTCGGACATGTTTGCGTGTAGCGAGTGTATGAAGGGGGGGAGGCATGTACCTGAGTGGAGGTTTCGCATGGGCGCTATGCCGAACTAGTCCTAACACCATTCCGCTAATCTATACTGATACAAGTGCCGAATAAGAGCGCAAGACGACGTCTTAGATAGCATTAGTAGCTATAGAGAAACTGTAGGTTAACACGTGCTGTAACCTCACAGAACTCTCAGTCTTGCGAATAGCGACCTGAACGGAGTTTCCGTGCGTTTGTTCGGCCAATCGTCACCTTGTCTTATCACGGCATTTGTTCTTATCTTATCGGCAGCTATCTTACGCATCCAGTCCACTTTGCAGCCCTACCAATAATTACTTGCCATGTTCAGTAATGCTAACATGCACAACAGACGCCATTTTCTGGGCGTGATCTTGGTGGCCAGATGCCGCGGTTGCTGCAGGTGGGGAACCTCGCAGCTACCAGCATCGTGTCTGACCATCTTCCGACGTCTTTTCACGTCTACCTGCTTTCCCAAGCGGTAGCGAAAAAAGCCCAGTATCGCATTGAGTCGATACAATAATTGTTCAACTTCCCCAGAAATCATGGTTCTTCCCGACGATGTGCTCAAAGCGTGGGCGGCCTGCGATCGGACAGACACACTCTTCGTTTTAGTCTGTTCCGTCTTTTGTAAGTTCTTCCATACTGTGAGTTTGGCTCTGCTGCGAACTTACATCGATCCAGGCTGGGGAATTATTCCCGCCGTTGGTATCGCGTACTCGGGGTACTGCACTCGCTCCAATGCCCTCGCTGCTGTCATGCCCTCCATCCTCGCCGTGATCGTTTGTTCCATCCAGTGGTTCCTGATCGGCTACACTCTCACGTACAGTACAGGCGGAGCCGTGTTCGGAGATTTCTCATACGCGTTCCACAAAGGTGTGCTAGCAGAGCCGGTCGGCACGATCCCAGCTGTTCTGTTTTCATTCTTCCAACTTGTTTTTCAAGCAACAGTCTGCGCGATCGCGGTCGGTGGAGCAAGTGAGCGGGGACGCCTGCTGCCACTTGTGCCATTCATCTTTGTGAGCCTCCTAATTTCATTGCTTGTAGAGCCTTCGGTCGCTAACGTTAGCTTCAGTTATGGTCTACATTGGTGTACAACCCATTGGCACACATGGTATGGGGTGGTGGTTGGCTCGAAGACTTCGGAGTACTCGATTTTGCCGGCGGTACGCCTGTTCATATTTGCTCTGGAGCCACTGCAACCGCCATGTCAGTGTACCTGTCTTATCCGCTCTTCCGATCCAGAAAGTCCGCAACTCGAACGCCCTCACACCTGGTCATTCATCGTCCAGTGAATTCCATCTGCCAGCTGCTCGCCATGATCTCTATATGGGGCTCGTGGCTTGCTTTCGATGCCGGTACCACTCTCGCCTTCAACTTCAAGTCCGTCATGGCCCTCTGCGTAACCAACCTGTGTGCTTCCAGTGGGGCTCTGACTTGGATGCTCTACACCTACGCTGAGACGGGGCGATGGAGCCTGGACTCTTGTTTCATGGGTGCAATTGCCGGTCTTGTCATGATCACGCCGTCTGCTGGTTTCATCGATCTCCCAACAGCCTTCTTCTTCGGAATTCTCGGAGCCTTAGTATGCCGACAGGCCCTGCGGATCAAGTTCACAGACTTCGCCCGCAGATGGAGGTGGGTGGACAATGGCGACACATTTGCGACTCATTGCCTCGGAGGTATCCTAGCGACCATTGCAACGGGATGCTTTGCGCAGAAGGAAGTGGCCGGTTATGATGGCGTGACAGAGATCCCGGGCGGCGTCTTTTTCGATGGTAACATCCGGCAACTCGGCATCCAAATTGTGGAAGCTCTTGTTGGATTTTCTTGGTCATTTGTGTTCAGTTACGCGATCTATGCGCTGATTGACTGCGTACCTGGATTCGAGGTGTTGGCTGAAGACAAGTGGGTGTTTATTTATCCGTATTATAGTGACACCGACTAATCGAGATAGGGACATTATCGCAGGCCTCGACATCAGTCAGATGGACGAAGAGACGATGTGGGCGGAGACACAGAAGTACTACCCATTTGCTGAGCGGGAAGGCGAGCTTCATCTGGATTGAGAGGTTATCCTTTGGACGTATTTCGAGGTCTGAATACGCCACCGCTGTCTGCTAAGCTTGTGCTAAAGCGTCTTGCTCCTTATCTCTTGCACTATGCCGTCACTGTCTTATGGACACGCAGCTTGTGCCAATAAGTCAGAAATATACTGGCCTCTCTAACTCGGTGGAGTAGTCATGCTTTCTCCAAGCACACGGCTCACCTTTTCGATCGGAATTCCTGGGGAATCACTGCCGTAGATAGTACTAGGAATCCCAAGTCGCCAACAGCCGTTCCATTGGTCGTGAAAGCTGTATGCGAATGACTGCAAGGTGGTAGGATGCAAGCATACCGGTTAGCTTGATGCTACAGCTGGCAAACTCAGCCATCTGATGATTCAAGGAATTGATAGGGGACATCCGATACTTGAAAAAGAAGCGCGATTCTCAAAGAGGAAGACGTTCATAATAGTTGTTTTGGCCGGTGGGTCTCCCATTCGCCAAGCCGTTCCGACTCGGAACCCACGGAACAGCACGAGATGACATGTTCGACGCTCACCGCCCTCACTTTCCACCTCACATATCATCTCTCTTCGTCGACCTCTATCCGGCTTTCCTACCAAGCGCGAGCGACAACACAGAATGTTCCGTGCACGTAGTGCGACGGTGCCAGCCGGGTGCCAGCTCATCCCAGCCTCTCCAATTTCCTGACAGGTCCGCGTCACCAACCACCTTTACCCAACAATCGCATCTTTGCACAGCATTGCGTCTTCTGCACTGTGATCCGGAGACGTCTTTGTGCTCTGTAATACCTTCCGAGTAAACTTATGCGACCATGAAATCCGTACATCTGCTAGCCCTCCCACCCGCCATCCTCGCCCTCCTCGGCTCCTCATGTGCTGCCGAGCTGCAATGGCCACACAATCTGCCGAAGCATCTGAAGTATTTCCCCGAGGATGAAGTCCATGTTAAGAGAAGCTTGAGTTTCCAGGAAAGGATAAAGAAAGAGAAGCCGATTGGGGTCAAGAAAATGAGCAGTGATGAGGGGGAGATGTTCTTCTTGGATGACTGGATATTCGCTTCCGACGTACAGAGCGTCGAAAAGCGCTCAGAACCTGAGGAACTTGCCAATTTGACAAGCCAGCTCGCGTCCCCTCTGCGCCCGCATGCGGAATATACAAACCCCGAATCGCTTCTACGCTTTCGCGCCCGAAGCGCCCTTTTGAAGCGCGACTTCAAGTGTCCCGAGGGAACGAACGACTGCTCTTCTATTGGAGCACCGAATAGCTGCTGCGGCACTGGCGCGACTTGCATATCAATCGAGGATACTGGTTTAGGGCCGGTGGGATGCTGTTCGAGAGGACAATCGTGCAGTGGAGATATAAGCTGCGATACAGATAGCGGCTACACCAGCTGTCCAAACAGCCCAAATGGCGGGTGTTGTTTGCCCGGTTACAGTTGTCAGGACGTTGGTTGTGAGTGAACCCTGCATTCTCGGGGCTCGCATCTCAGAATCTTGAGGATGTACACTGACTTGCAATAGGCGTCGTAATAGGCACATCCGTCACATACGTACAGCCCTCGACCTCTACAACATCGAGCTCGACGTCCTCCACCGCCGTTATCGTAGTTCCCACAACAGCGTCCCCGACCACCACGACATCGACATCCAAAACCTGCACCACTGGGTTCTTTACTTGTCCCGCAAGTCTCGGAGGTGGTTGCTGTCAATCAGGCCGCGAATGCGCAACAGGCGCCAGCTGCCTGGACCCAGAAACTTCCACCTCTGCCGCTGCTCCCTCCGCACCCGTCCGACCCACCGGTGAAACCACATCTTCCGCTGCAGAATCTACAGCTTCCGGCGACATGTGTCCAACCGGATATTACGTCTGCAGCGCATACTACCCAACTGGATGTTGTAGGGTTGGTAGGGACTGCCAGACCACGGGGTCTTGCGCGCCTGTTCCTACCGAAACAATAGTCAACTCGAATGGTGTTACTATTGCGGCACCGAGTGGCGCTGGTGTTGCTACAACGGCGGATCCTCAGGGAGGGTCTTGCCCCAGCGCTTGGTATAGCTGCCCTGCAAATCGAGGCGGCAACTGCTGCCCTGAGGGATACAGCTGCGGCGAGCAGTGCACTGCAACATCCGGGACAAGTGTTGCAGGAAAAGTAGCACCAAGTACGGCTACATTTCCTTCCATTGTCTCAGTCTGGTTATCGATCTCGAGCGCTGTTGCGGTTGGCATTGCGATGGTATTCCTATGAGCGCACTCAATCTTTAGCCTTCCGCCAAATCTTTTGTTTCCTCGCATATCCAATCTCCCTCAAATGGCGTTGCTCCGGAACTGCAAATCAAGCTCCTTCTCCCTCGTCCAGATATTCATTCCCAGCTTCTTCCCCCGCTGCACCGGCAGTCCCGCATGCAACGTCCTCCGATCCCCTCTCCCATCCTTCATATTCCGCCAGAACACCGCATTCCGTGCGATCGGTCGGAACGTCACTCCCTCATCCCACCCGGCATCGCAATTCACATACTCGCACCACCGCTCGTTCGTCGGTGCCTCGAGTAGAGGAAATTGTGTACCACCACCAACGATATCATCCGACGCAGCGACGTATACGAAGAACGAAGTCGCACGGTTCCCACCAAAAGACGGCGTCGTCTGCGCAGCTGAGGTAAACCAGTCCGTGTGTGGTTTGTAGTTTTCGCCCAATGAATACTGGACGGCTTGAAGCGGCTCGAGATG
>Ga0247803_1000576_pt1 | contig 19696 bp, 17 predicted proteins | sample UWRJL014104B1_FD_180928 | JGI IMG/M metagenome (GOLD analysis project Ga0247803, IMG submission 180928) | Plant litter microbial communities from Arlington Agricultural Research Station in Wisconsin, United States - UWRJ-L014-104B-1 | ecosystem: Environmental > Terrestrial > Plant litter >...
GGTGTGGACGGTCAGCCCCTGCTCGGGTTCCAGAATGCCCACGATCCGGTCGCCGGGCAGAGGCGTGCAACACTGGCCGAAATGGATGCTGACGCCGGGCGTCAGCCCGCCGCCGCGCACGAACAGTCGCGCCTTGGCGTCCTGGATCGACTTCCTCTGGTGGGCCGGCTTGATCTTGCCCATCAGGGCCGGGAACAGGGTCTCGGCGACCTTCACCGCCGACACGCGCCCGCGTCCGATGGCCTCCATCAGATCGGCCTCGTTGGCGATGGCCAGGACTTCGAGGGCGGGCGTCAGGGCCACAGTCTCCAGCGACTTGCCCGCCTTGACGATGGTCTGTTCCAGCGTGGCGCGGCCCAGGCGCATGAACTCGTCACGCTCGGCGCCCCGGATGTGGCGACGGATGGCCGAGCGGGCGCGTCCAGTGATGGTCAGGGAGCGCCAGTCGGCGGGCGCCTCGCGCTTGGTCCCGCGAATGATCTCGACCACGTCGCCATTCTGGAGCGCCGTCCGCATCGGTTTCAGCTCGCCGTTGATCTTGACCCCGACGGCCGTGTCGCCGACCTCGGTATGGACCGCGTAGGCGAAGTCCAGCGCCATCCCGCCGCGCGGCAGGCTGATCAGCCGACCCTTGGGGGTGAAGACGAAGACCTGCTCCAGGTACATCTCCAGCTTGGCGTGTTCGACCCAGTCCTCTCCGCCCTCGCCGTGCTCCATCACCTGGACCAGGTGGCGCAGGTTCTGCAGCGGATCGCGCCCGCCGCCGGCCTCCATGGCCTCCTTGTCGAGGCCGTAGGACTGGTTCTTGTAGGCCCAGTGGGCGGCGACGCCGTCCTCGGCGACACGGTCCATGGCCTCGGTGCGGATCTGCATCTCGATGCGCAGACCGCCCGGCCCGACCACCGTGGTGTGCAGCGAGCGATAGTTGTTCGACTTCGGCGTCGAGATGAAGTCCTTGAACCGCTCAGGCACCATCGGCCAGGCGCGGTGAATGACCCCAAGCGCGCGATAGCAGTCGTCCTCGAACGGCACGATGACGCGGAAACCATAGATGTCGGACAGGGAGGAGAACCCGACCGTCTTCCTCTGCAGCTTGCGCCAGATGGAGTAAGGAGTCTTCTGACGACCGAACACCCGGCCTTCGATACCCGCCTCGCTCAGGGCCCGTTCGATCTCGCGGGCCACCACGTCGGTGGCGCTGCCGTGCTCCAGCTTCAGCGCCTCCAGCCGACGCATGATGGCGGTGCGGGCCGTCGGGTTCAGATGCTCGAACGCCAGCTCTTCCAGCTCGGAGGCGATGGAATGGATGCCGATGGAGCGGCCCAGCGGCGCATAGACTTCCAGCGTCTCGCGGCTGATCCGCTCGCGCTTCTCGGGCTTGACGTATTTCAGGGTCCGCATGTTGTGCAGACGGTCGGCCAGCTTCACCAGCAGCACCCGCACGTCGCGGCTGATAGCCAGGATGAATTTGCGCAGGTTCTCGGCCTGGCGGGTGTGCTCGGCCTGAAGCTCCAGCCGGCTCAGCTTGGTCACGCCCTCGACCAGGACGGCGACCTCTTCGCCGAACATGCCGGCAATGTCGTCGCGGGTCGCCGAGGTGTCCTCGACCACGTCGTGCAGCAGGGCCGTGACGATGGTCGCCGTATCCAGCTTGTAGTCGGTCAGGATGCCCGCGACCTGGATCGGATGGGCGAAATAGGGATCGCCCGAGGCCCGCAACTGCGAGCCGTGCATCTTCATCGCATAGACATAGGCCTTGTTGAGCAAGGCCTCGTCGGCGGTGGGGTCATAGGCCTTGACCGCTTCGATCAGCTCGAACTGGCGCAGGATAGGAATGCGTTTCGCCGCCGGCATTTCTGCGGGCGGCGAGACGGGATCATTGTTATTGGCGACATTCTGCTGCGGCGGGGTCTTGCCGGACCGCGCCGGTTGGATCGTGATACCGTTGGCGGGTTCCGCCGTCAGTAACGTTCCTCCTGGCCGCCGTCACGGTCGCTCTGCAGGGCGCGGATCAGCTCCTGCTCGGCCATGTTCATGTGCTGAGGCTCAGCCAGCAGGCCGACGATTTCAGCCTCGTCCTCGGCTTCGGTGCGCTCGTCGACGCGCTGCAGGGCGACCACGACGGTCTCCAGCAGCTCGGCGGGAACGACGGTTTCTTCGGCGATCTCACGCAGGGCGACGACGGGGTTCTTGTCGTTGTCGCGGTCCAGCGTCAGCGCAGCGCCATTGGCGATGGCGCGGGCGCGGTTGCCGGCCAGCAGGACCAGACCGAACCGGTTCGGGACCTTCTGGATGCAGTCTTCGACGGTAACGCGAGCCATGAGAATCCTTCGGGGTCGTCGGGAGAACCGCGCCCAATACAGGTAAGGGCCGATTTGTGCAACGCCACACTGATACCACAGGGCGGCGAATCTGAGGCGGCCAACTACGCCAGAGGCCGCGCGTCCGTGCCCACGGTCGCCGCCTTCGCCAAAGTCCTGGCCGTCCCGCCCCCCGGATGCACCCAATCCGGCGCGATCTCGGCCAGCGGCCCCATGACGAACAGCCGATCTGCCGCACGCGGGTGCGGAAGGATCAGGCCGTTGCAGTCGCCGCTCTCACGTCCATAGGCGATCAGGTCCAGATCCAGGGTGCGCGGCGCGTTCTGGGTCGATCTCTGTCGCCCGAACGCCTCCTCGATCCGCCCCAGCGCCGCCATCAGGGCGTGGGGATCCAGCGCCGTCCGGACGATGACGACCCCGTTCAGGAACGGCGGATCGGTCGGGTCGGGCCAGGCTAGGGAAGACCACCACGAAGACCGCGCCACCACATCGACGCCTTCGGAGCGAAACCGCGCCAAGGCCGCCTCCAGCGCCTCGCGGCAGGACGACCAGACCCCCTTGTCATTGCAGCCCAGGGCGACGATGACCGCAGCATCCAGATCGCCAAGCCCATCCCCGTCGATATTGACGGAGACCGGACCCTCATCATTCATCGAGGCGCTGCTCATGACCCTTTACCCGACCGATCGCGTCGCCCTGTTCATCGACGGGGCCAATCTCTATTCGGCGGCCAGGGCGCTGAACGTCGATCTGGATTTCAGAAAGCTGCTCGGATCGTTCCGCGAAAAGGCCGTCCTGGTGAGGGCCTATTATTACACGGCCGTGGTCGAGGGCGAAGAGTTCTCTCCGATCCGCCCCCTGGTCGACTGGCTCGGCTACAACGGCTTTCAGATGGTGACCAAGCCGGTCAAGCGCTTCACCGACGCTCAGGGCCACAGCCGCACCAAGGGCAATATGGATGTCGAGATCGCCGTGGACATGCTGGAGATGGCGCCCCACCTCGATCACATGGTGCTGTTCTCGGGCGACGGTGACTTCCGCCGTCTGGTCGAGGCGGTCCAGGCCAAGGGCGTGCGGGTCACGGTCGTCTCGACGCTGAAATCCCAGCCGCCGATGATCGCCGACGACCTGCGCCGTCAGGCTGACGCCTATATCGACCTGGCCGACCGGGATGACTGGACACGACCGAAGACCGCGGCCCCCTCACCGTCCGTGCGGACGTTCGAATAGCCCCCCTCTCCCGCCGGGAGAGGGAGAGATCCCTACCCCTTGTCCCGCATCAGCCGGGCCTTGTCCCGGGCCCAGTCGCGGTCCGCCGAGGCCTCGCGCTTGTCATGCAGCTTCTTGCCCTTGGCCAGGGCGATCTCGAGCTTGGCCTTGCCGTCGTCGTTCAGATAGAGCCGGATCGGGATGATGGTCTGACCGTCCTTTTGGACAGCGCCGATCAGCCTATCGATCTGTTTCCTGTGCAGCAGCAACTTACGCGGCCGCCGAGGCTCATGATTGAATCGGTTGGCCTGGGCGTAGGGCGGGATGTCGGCGTTGATCAGGACGATCTCGCGCCCCTCCACCGCCGCATAGGATTCGGCGATATTGGCCCGGCCCATGCGCAGGGCCTTGATCTCGGTGCCCAGCAGCATGATGCCCGCCTCGATATTGTCTTCGAGGAAATAGTCGAACTTGGCCCGCCGGTTCTCGGCGATGGTCTTGGCCTTGGTGATCGGAGCCTTGGCGGCGGCCGCCGCCTGCTCCTTCGTCGTGGCCATCAGATCACTCCGGCCGCCACCAGGGCGGCGTCGATGCCCGGCTTGGCTGCATCACAGGTCGGCAGCATCGGCAGACGCATCTCTTCCGAACACAGACCCAGCTTGGCAAGCGCGTATTTGGCCGGAGCGGGCGAGGCGTCGAGGAACAGGGCCTTGTGCAGACCGATCAGACGATCCTGCCACGAACGGGCGGCCGCATAGTCCCCGGCGGCGGCTGCGTTGTACAGCGCGACCATGGCCTCGGGCGCCACGTTCGACGTCACCGAGATCACGCCCGTTCCCCCATGCGCCATATGGCCCAGGGCGCTGTGGTCGTCGCCAGACATCAGATCGAACTGCCCGGCGTTCGCGCCGATATTGGCGTGCATCCAGCTGACGCGGCTCATGTCGCCGGTGGCGTCCTTGAGGGCGACGATATTGGGATGGGCGGCCAGATGGGCGACGCTCTCGTTCGACAGGTCGACGCCCGTTCGGGCCGGCACATTGTAGAGGATCAGCGGCAGCTCGACGGCATCGGCCACCGCCTCGAAATGCGCCACCAATCCGGTCTGGGACGGGCGGTTGTAATAGGGGGTCACGACCAGGGATGCGTCGGCGCCGCAGGTCTTGCCGTGGCGAGCCAGGTCGATGGATTCATAGGTCGCGGGCGAACCGGCGCCGGCGATGACCTTGATGCGGCCCGCCGAGGTGTCGACGCAGATCGACGTCACCCGTTTGTGCTCCTCGATCGTCAGGCCGCCGCCTTCACCGGTGGTGCCGACGGCGACGACGCCGTGGACGCCAGCAGCGATCTGGCGCTCGAGCAGACGAATGAGTGCGTCTTCGTCCACGTTTCCGTCACGAAGAGGTGTGATCAAGGCGGTGATCACGCCCTTGAACAAGGGGGCGGTCATTGGAACAAGTTACCTGCGTGGAGAGTCGGCGACACGCGCCGATTGAGAGACGCGAGAGGGTAGGTTGCCGGTCGTCAGACCGCAACTGCGTTGAATGGGGATTGGAAAAATCATGCTGATAACGAGCCTTGCGGCCGCGATCGCGGTCCTTGTCCCCGCGCCTCAATCGACCACCGCCTATCTGAACGGCGCCACCCCCTATGAGGCCGCGCCGAGCGCCGTGCAGACGGGCGGGACCTATCAGGCGCGGGTGCTGAGCGACGCCGACACCGCCGCCTTCCGCCGCGGCCTGGCGGCGGCGCGGGCGCGCGACGTGATCGGCACGCGCAACGCCATCTCGGGCATAAACGACCCCACAGCGCGCAAACTGGTGGAGTGGGCCCTGGTCGACACCTCAGCCTCACAGCTGTCCTATACCGAGCTGGCCCAGGACAATCAGGCCCTGAACGGCTGGCCCCGCGCCGAGGCGCGCCGTTCGGCCGGCGAGATCGCGCTGGACCGGGCCGGCATGGGCCCCGACGCCGCCATAGCCTTCTTCCAGGGCACGCCCCCCACGACCTCGGCCGGAGCCATCGCCCTGGCCTCAGCACTGGAACAGACCGGCCGTCAGGCCGAGGCCCGCGACCTGATCGTCGACTGGTGGCGGACACGGTCCTTCGAAGAGGCGGACCAGAGCCGGATTCTCAACCGCTGGAGCGGCTGGCTGAGCCAGGCCGACCACGAGGCCCGCCTGAACATGCTGCTGCTGGGACCGCACGGTCCGGCCACGCGCGCCATGGTCAACTATGTTTCGCCGGAACGGGCGGCCATCGCCAACACGGTCATGGGCCTGAGGACCGCCTATAGCCCCGACGCGATGCTGGCCAGCCTCAGCCCGTCGCAAGCCACCGACCCGGCCGTGGCGCTGGAGCGGGTCCGCATCCTGCGTTCGGCGGGGCGTCAGAGCGAAGGCTTCGACCTGCTGCGCTATCTGCCCGCAGCTCCCTCGCACAAGGAGGGGCAGGACACCCTGTGGAGCGAGCGCCGCAACTATTTCCTCGACGCGCTCGAGCGCCGCAACTGGCAGGCGGCCTATGACGCCATGGCCGGTCACGGCTTCCCCGGCGGCGACCGCAAAGTGGACGCCGAGTTCTTCGCCGGCTGGGTCGCCCTGACCAAGCAGAACAACCCGCGCCTGGCCGCCACCCATTTCGAGACCCTGCGCAACGTCTCCTCGACCCCGATCACCCAGGGCCGCGCCCTCTACTGGCTGGGCCGCGCCTACGAGGCGGCAGGCGATCAGGCCGCCGCCCAGCAGTGGTATCGGGCCGGTGCCCAGCACATCCAGACCTTCTATGGCCAGCTGGCCGCCGAAAAGGCGGGCTATACCTCGATCACCCTGCCCGCCGACCCCCAGCCCACCGCCGCCGACGTCGCCGCCTTCGAGAACAACGAAGTCGTCCGCGCCATGCGGATCCTGGGCGAGACCGGCGAGATGAGCCTGTTCCGCGTCTTCGCCTATCAGCTGGACGACACGGTGCCCAACCCCGCCGATCTGGCCCTGCTGATGGATACGGCGCGCGGTTACGGCGACGGCTTTGCGGCCATGATGGTCGGTCGCGCCGCCAGCCAGCGCGGCGTGCTGATGCCCGAGCGCATGTACCCGATCCGCATCCCGCCCAGCGTCGGCGGCGCCGCTCCGCTAGAGTTCACCCTGGCCATCACCCGTCAGGAATCCAGCTTCGACCCGCGCGCCCGTTCCGGCGCCGATGCGCGCGGCATGATGCAGTTCCTGCCCGCCACCGCGTCAGGCGTCGCACGTCGCCTGGGTATGTCCTATTCTGCCGAACAGCTGTGGGAACCCGACTACAACATGACCCTGGGCAGCTATCACCTGGGCGAGTTGATGGGGAATTTCGGCGGGTCGATGCTGATGACCACCGTCGGCTATAACGCCGGTCCCGCCCGAGCCCCGCAATGGGTGGCCCGTTGCGGCGATCCGCGTGGCAGCGCCGACGCCGCCATCGACTACATCGAGTGCGCGCCCTTCACCGAGACTCGCAACTACATGATGCGGGTGATGGAAAACATGAGCGTCTACAAGGCCAGGCTGAACGGCGGGACCGCGCCCCTGACCCTGTCGAACGACATCTCGCGCGGCGCCCTGCCCGGTCCCCGGCCTTACTGAGTCTGGCCCTACTGACGATCATCGATCCGGTCAGTTGGCCCGGGCTCAGGTCCGCAGCAGGCCGACGAACAGGGCGTCGATCATCGTCCGGGTCAGGGCCGAGGACTCGGACCAGTCGAAATAGGGCTTGGTGATCACCAGGGAGACGATGCCGTGGACCCCGCCCCACAGCACCTGGCCCGCCAGTCTGTGATCGGTGATCTTCAGCCGCCCCGCGTTGGAAATCTCTTCCAGCACGTCCTCGATGGCTCGGAACAACTCGGACCCCATCTGCTGGGCGGTGCTCTCGGCCCCGTCGCGCGCCTCCACCGGGCGCGTGAGATAGATCAGGCGATAGGCGTTGGGATTGGCGAAGCCGAAGTCGACATAGGCCTGCAGCATGGCCCGCAACCGGTCCTCCGGGGCGCCGTGATCGGTCATGATCTTTCGGTTGTCGCTGATCAACTGCTCGAACGCGCCGCGGCAGATTTCGTGCAGGATCTCGCTCTTTTCCGAAAAGTGCATGTAGAGGGCGGTGGACGACAGTCCGACCTCGTCGGCGATCTTGCGGATCGTCGCCCCCTCATAGCCATGCTCGACGAAGATTCGCTCGGCCGCCGCCAGGATTTCCGCGCGGCGAACATGACCCTCGCCCTTCGGCTTTCGGCCCGCACGCGAGCCTGGGTCGGTCGAGACAGACGGGATCGAAGCGTTGGACAATCTCGAACTCCGGGGTGGGGATGTCTTGAATAGCGGCAATCGGCCGACGACGCCAAGCCTTGCGGCATGAACACTTCAAGCCTAGCCGTTGCGGTCATGATGCGTTCGGACACCGGCTCGGGCACGATCTTGGAGGATGCGTCAGCGCTCGGCGCCGTCCGCCGGCGCCTGTCTCCATCCCAGATCGCTTGGCTGGCGGGCCTCGCCATCGCCGCCGTGGCTCTGGGCGTCATCTCGCCGAAAATCCCCTGGTACGCTGTGGTTCTGATCTTCCACCTGGCCTTTTTGGTCTGCGCGGTCTGGCGGATCGCCCTGATCGTCGTCGCGGTCCATGCGCCGCCTGACGAGCCCGCCCGCGAGCCCACGACCTGGCCACGCTACACCATCCTGGCGGCCCTCTATGACGAGGCTGAGGTCGCCGACCAGTTGGTCGCGCGTCTCGCCGAGATCGAATATCCGCCAGACCGGCTGGAGGCCTTCCTGCTGCTTGAAGCCCACGATCTGGAGACGCTGGACGCCGTGTTGGCGACTGACATGCCCGACTGGATGCATGTCGTGGTCGTGCCGCCGGGATCGCCTGGCACCAAGCCGCGCGCCCTGAACCACGGCCTCGCTCTGGCGACCGGCGACCTGGTGGTCGTCTATGACGCCGAGGACGATCCCGATCCCTATCAGTTGCAGGAGGCCGCCCTTCGGTTCGTCGATGACGACGGCGGCCGCCTCGCCTGCCTCCAGGCGCCGCTGCGAATTCGCACAGGGCGAGCGGGCGCAGTCGGCGGCTTCGTCCAGCGCCAGTTCGCGGTCGAGTACGCCGCCCTGTTCGAGGTCACCCTGCCCGCGATGTCGCGGCTGGGCATGCCCTTTCCGCTGGGCGGCACCAGCAATCATTTTCGCGCCGACGTGCTGCGAAGGGTCGGCGGATGGGACGCCTACAATGTCACCGAGGACGCGGATCTGGGCTTTCGACTGTGGCGGCATGGCTGGCGACTGGGCGTCCTGCGCAGCCCCACCTATGAGGCGGCGCCTCAGGGGGTCGATGTCTGGCTGCCCCAGCGCACCCGCTGGCTGAAGGGCTTTATGCAGACCTGGGGCGTCCACACGCGCAATCTGATCGGCCTGGGCTGGCGGGGCGTCACGGCCCTGTTCATGACGCTGGGCCTTGCCCTGGCCAGCGCGGCCCTGTTTGCGGTCACGCTCGCCCTGGTCTGCATGTCGCTGATCTTGTCCCTGGCGGCCCAGGTCCCGCCGTCTGCCGGATTCGTCTCCTTCAGCGTCCTGATCTCGGGCGTGGCGGCGGCCTGGATACAGTCCGCGGTCGGGGCGCGACGGGCGCAGGTTCCATATTCTGCAGCCGACATGGCCCTGGCGCCGATCTATTGGTCCATGCTCAGCCTCGCCTTCGTCCACGCCGTCTGGCGGCTGATCCGCGAGCCCCATGCCTGGGACAAGACCCCGCACCTGCGCGACGCCGGCCAGGACGACGACGACGCCGCCGACCTTGGGCCACAGGCCGCTGGACGGCAGGCCGCCTGAACCCTAATCACCGCCGGATGGCCCCCGTATTGTCCACCACGCCCGAAACCCTGCTGACCACCGGCTGGTCAGACTATGCCCTGCTGGACAGCGGCGATGGCAAGAAGCTGGAGCGCTATGGTCGCCACACGGTGCTGCGACCCGAGCCTCAGTGTTTCTGGCGTCCGCGCTATCCTGACGCCTTCGCCCGCGCCGACGCCGTGTTCGATCCCGAGGACGAGGACGAGGCGGGTCGCTGGCGCTTCAGCGGCAAACCGATCGACCAGTTCCCGCTCGGCTGGGGCGACGTCCGCTTCCACGGCAAATTCACCCCCTTCCGCCACCTGGCCTTCTTCCCTGAACAGGCAGCCAACTGGCAGTGGTTGGATGGGCGGATCCGCAGCCTCTCGCGCTCAAGCAGCCCGACGGGCGATGGCGCAGAGAAGAAGCCCAAGGTACTGAACTTGTTCGGTTATACTGGCGTCGCCAGTCTGGCCGCCGCCGCTGCGGGCGCCGAGGTCACCCACGTCGATGCGTCCAAGAAATCCGTCGCCTGGGCCCGCGACAATGCGGAACTGTCGGGCATGGGTGGCGCCCCGATCCGGTGGATCGTCGACGACGCGCGCAAATACGTCGCCCGCGAGGTTCGGCGCGACTCGAAATACCAGGGCATTATCCTGGATCCGCCCAAGTACGGGCGCGGCCCCACGGGAGAGGTCTGGCGCCTGTTCGAGGACATGCCGGCCCTGCTCAAGGATTGCGCCGCCCTGTTGGCCGACGACGCGTCCTTCCTGCTGCTGAACGCCTATGCAGCGCGGATTTCCGGCCTGTCCCTGGCCCATCTGATGGCCGAGGCGACCCATGATCGTGGCGGGCGCATCGACTGGGGTGAACTGGCACTGTCCGAGGACGCACCCCTGAACGGCGTCGATCCCCGCGCCATCGGCCTCAGCTTCTTCGCCCGCTGGTCCGCGACATGACCGAGCGTGAAATCACCTCCCTGACCAATGACACGGTAAAGGCCGTGCGCGCGCTGCACATGCGCAAGGAGCGTGAGACCACCGGCCTGTTCCTGGCCGAGGGGCTGAAATTCATCGGCGAGGCGCTGGATCAGGGCCGCACGCCCAAGACCCTGCTGGTCGGGATGGAGGCGCGGCCCCATCCCCTGCTCGACCGCGCCAGGGCCGAGACCCGCGCGGCGGGCGGCGAGATAGTCGTCGTCACCCATCCCATCCTGGAAAAGATCAGCCGCCGCGAGAACCCGCAGACCGTTCTGGCGGTGTTCGAACAGAGCTTCACACCCCTGTCGGCCCTGAACCCCAAATCGGCGCCGTGCTGGGTGGCGCTGGAACAGGTGCGAGATCCGGGCAATCTGGGCACCATTATCCGCACCGCCGATGCGGCCGGTTGCGGCGGGTTGATTCTGATCGGGGACTGCGTCGATCCCTTCTCGGTGGAAGCCGTGCGCGCCACCATGGGCTCGGTCTTCGCCGTGTCGATCTCGCGCGCCACACCCGCCGCCTTCCTGGCCTGGCGCGAGACCTGGCCGGGCAGCGTCATCGGCACCCGGCTGGATGCGACGACCGGCTATCGTGATGCGGCGATCCAGAGCCCGGCCCTGATCCTGATGGGCAACGAACAGGCCGGATTGACCGACGAACTGGCCGCCGCCTGCGACGTCAATGTGAAGATCCCCATGCGCGGCCGCGCCGACAGCCTGAACCTGGCGGTCGCCACCGGCGTCATGGTCTATGCGGTGACGGACGGGCTCTAGGGCTCCGCTTGCGTCAGGCCGCGCCCTCGCCTTCCTCGTTCTTCAAGCGGGTCATTCCCCACAGCGCCAAGGTCGTGAGGGCCGCCGCTCCGGTCAGATAGAGGCCGACCGCGCCCAAGCCGAAGGTCTGGCCCAGCTTGGTCGCGACATAGGGAGCCAGGGAGGCGCCCAGAATCCCTGCCAGATTGAAGGCCATCGAGGCTCCCGTATAGCGAACCGCCGCCGGGAAGGGCCGCGCCATGGCGGCGCTCAGCGGTCCATAGGTCCAGCCCATCAGGCCGAAGCCCACGGCGAAGAAGACCAGCAGGCCGCTCAGCCCCATGCTGAACAGCGGCCCGATCAGGAAGCCGAACAGGCCGATGGCGATCGACGTCCCCATCAGCACTCGCAGTTGCCCGAACTTGTCGGCGGCCAGGGCGGAGATCGGTATGAAGGCGCCGAAGAAGAGCACGCCGATCAGTTGGATCGGCAGGATGTCGGCCCGAGCCAGGCCCAGCTCGCTGGTCGCCCACGAGAGGCCCCAGACCGTCAGAAGATAGAAGATGACGAAGGTCGTCATGCCGCCGATCGCCCCCATCAGCAGGGCGCCCTTGTAGCGGGCCATCAGGCTGACGATGGGCGCCTGAACCCGCTCTGCGCGAGCGATCACGCGCTGGAACTCCGGGGTTTCGTGGATCTTCAACCGCACCCACAGACCGACGAAAACCAGGACCGCGCTGGCCACGAACGGGATGCGCCAGCCCCAGGCCAGGAAGTCCGCCTCGGCCATGAAGGCCGTCAGCAGTATGAAGGAACCAGTCGACAGGACGAAACCGATCGGCGCGCCCAACTGCGGGAACATGCCGAACCAGGCCTTGCGTCCGGGCGGCGCATTCTCGGTCGCCAACAGCACCGCCCCGCCCCATTCGCCACCCAGGCCGAAGCCCTGGCCGAACCGGCACAGCGCCAGCAGCAGGGGCGCGAGGACACCAGCCTGGGCGTGGGTGGGCAGGAGGCCGATGGCGATGGTGGACAGTCCCATGGTCATCAGGGCCGCGACCAAGGTCGCCTTGCGCCCGACCCGGTCGCCGAAGTGGCCGAACACCACCGCTCCGACGGGTCGGGCGAAGAAGGCGATGGCGAAGGTGACAAACGAACTCAGCTGCGCCGCTTGGGCGTCAGAGCTCGGGAAGAACAGGGCCGGAAACACCAGCACCGCCGCCGTTGCGTAGATGTAGAAATCGAAGAACTCGATCGTCGTGCCGATCAGGCTGGCGAACAGCACGCGACGGGTCGAGGCCGGGCTCGGCGCTGCGCCCGAGGCGGCCGCCAGTGTTTCGTCGGAGGGGCTCATTGCGCGGCCATCATTCTGCGGGTGGGTTCAGGACGTCGTGTTCAAAGGCGAAGGCGTCGCCGATCTGGTCCAGGGTCAGCGGCGGGGTGGTGGTGCGCGACACGACGGTGGTCTTCTCGTCCGTTTCGATGGACCCCGTCGCCGTGGTCATCCGGCCGGTCAGGAAGTTGACGCTGATCGTCTTCGTCTCCCCGCTCATGCGCTGAACGTTCGCGTGGTCATAGCCGATCAGGCGCACCGCTCCGTCCTGATAGCGCAGGCGGAAACTGTAGGGACCCGCGTCGCCGCCGCCTGCACTCATGAACAGGTAGACCTGCACGACCAGCGCGCCGTTCATGATCGACAGCCCCTGCTCGAACGGGTCTTGCATGTTCAGACCGTCGGCGTCGCGCATCGGGATCAGCCGATGATCCTGCGCGGCCAGGGTGAAGCCCCCGCCCGTGCCGCTGCCCAGGGCGACGCCGATGATGCGCGGATTGATGTCGGAGGGGTCGAAATACTCGCGCGTGATGATGCCTGCCGGATCGGTCTTGCGCAGGACGAAGGCCAGGTCGGCGCGACCGTCGCGGCTGAAGTCGCCCTCGACTGCCTGCTCGACGCGCCAGCCCTCGGGCGCGAACCCTTCGACGGAAGATGCGGCGCGGACCAGGCGGGGGATGCCCGGCGCGATCTCGGCCTGATCCTGCACAACCACCGTGGCATGGCCTGCGCCCGCAAGGCCAAGGATCGCGAGCGTCGTTGCGATGGTGATGATGCCCGAGGCTCGTCTCATGTCTGCGGTTATGCCCGGTTCACGCCAAAGCTCAATGGCGACCGGCGGCGATAACGACCGGCGTTCCCTCATGATCAGGTTCCGCGCGGCTTGACCCGACTGGTCGGCTCGGCGACGGCGGGATTCTCCGGCCAGGGGTGCCGGGGATAGCGGCCCCGCATCTCGGCCCGCACCGCCGACCAGCTTCCGGCCCAGAACCCCGGCAGGTCCTTTGTCATCTGCACCGGCCGCCGCGCCGGCGACAAAAGGGCCAGGGTCAGAGGGACCTTGGCCGGCCCGCCGACGGTCGGATGCGCCGTCACTCCGAATAGCTCCTGCACGCGGATATCGACGCGCGGCCCGCCCTCCGCCGCATAGTCGATGGCGGTCGATCCTAGCGGCGTCGTCAGCCGGGGCGGCGCAACCTCGTCCAGCAGCCGCTGCCGGTCCCAGGGCACGAGCGACCGCAATCCCTGTTCCAGCGCCGAATCCGCGATGGCGTCCAGGGCCTGCACCGTGTCCAGCAAGGGCCACAGCCAGGTCTCCCGTTCAGCCGCCAGGCCCGCGTCGGACACGTCGGGCCAGGTCGCGTCGATGCCGTGCAGCCACGCCAGCCGCGCCCACAACCCGCCCGACCGCTCGCCCCATTTCAGTCCTGACAGTCCACCGCCTGGGCCACGCGCCTCGACCTCGGCCTTCAAGGCGGCGGTCAGCGCCGCGCGGTCCGGCGCCCCGGTGATCTTTTTATCCACGACGCACGCGCCGATGCGGCGGATGCGGCGCATGACTGCTCTTCCCGACGGCTCGCGGCTTAGCCGGTCCTCGACGGTGATCCGGTCCTCGATCTCGCTTAGATCGACCGGCGCGGCCAGGCGGATGCGGTCGCGGGCATCCCCGCCTCCGACCTCGGCGACCGCCAGCCAGGGCTCACGCGCCAGAAGCTCTGTGGGGTCCAGAAAGGCGCCGCGTCCGCTGGCCAGAAGCACCTCGCCCGGCTTGCCTCGCGCCCGGGCGATCCGCTCGGGGAAGGCGGCGGCAACCAGGGCGCCGACATCGACCGAAGCGCCCTTGCCGCCCCCCGCCGCCCGCGCCCAGCGTTCGGACAGGCGTCGGGCGTCGTTGGCGCGTGGCGAACGATCGCGGTCCAGACCCTTCAGCCGGTCGCGCAGATCCACGTCGTTTCCGCCCAGGCCCGGCTCGCTCAGCACCGCCGCGATCCGTGCGCCCAAGAGGGCGTCGCCCGCGTCCGACGCCACAGCCGCCATATGGGCCAGGCGCGGTGACAGTGGGACGGTCGTCAACCGTTGACCATGTTCGGTCAGGGCCCCGGCCTCGTCCAATGCGCCCAGTCGCGTCAGCACATTGCGCGCCTCGGCCATCGCCCCCGCTGGTGGCGGATCCAGCAGAGCCAATCCGTCCGCCGAGCGCGCGCCCCACCGCGCCAGATCGAGCGCGAACCCGGTCAGGTCCGCCTCCAGAATCTCGGGCCTCTGGTGCGGGACCAGACCCCGCGTCTGCTCCTCGTCCCACAAGCGATAGCAGACGCCCGGCTCGGTGCGTCCCGCCCGCCCTCGACGCTGTTCCGCTGAGGATTTCGACACCCGCACCGTGGCCAGTCGCGTCAGGCCGCCTGCCGGATCAAATCGAGGCACACGCGACAGGCCGCCGTCGATGACGACCCGCACGCCTTCGATGGTCAGGCTGGTCTCGGCCACCGACGTGGCCAGGACGATCTTGCGGCGTCCCGGCGGCGACGGGTCCAGCGCCCGGTCCTGCTCGCCCTTGTCCAACGCGCCATACAGCGCGACCACGTCCACCGCCGGGTCGCGCACCTGTTCCTTCAGCCGCTGCACCGTCCGGTGGATCTCGCCCTGCCCCGGCAGGAAGGCCAGGATCGAGCCCGTCTCATCGGCCAGGGCCAGTCGGCAGGCTCGGGCCATGGCGTCCTCGAACCGTTCGGCGGCGTTTCGCCCCAGATATTGGGTCTCGACCGGGAACATCCGGCCCTGCGCCTCGACCACCGGCGCGCCGTTCAGCAGGCGGGCGATCCCGGCTATGTCCAGGGTCGCCGACATGACCACCAATCTCAGATCGGGCCGCAACAACGCCTGGCTGTCGCGCGCCAGGGCCAGGCCCAGGTCGGCGTCCAGACTGCGTTCATGGAATTCGTCGAACAGCACCGCCCCCACCCCCTCCAGGCCGGGGTCGTCCAGGATCATCCGGGTGAAGACGCCCTCGGTGATGACCTCGATCCGCGTCTTGGGCCCGATACGGCTTTGCAGACGCGTGCGATAACCGACCGTATCGCCCGCCGCCTCGCCCAGCGTCGCAGCCATCCGCTCTGCAGCCGCCCGTGCGGCGAGGCGTCGCGGTTCCAGCACCAGGATCCTGGCCCCCGCCAGCCACGGCGCGTCCAGCAGGGCCAGGGGCACGACCGTCGTCTTGCCCGCGCCAGGCGGCGCTGCCAGCACTACGGCGTCGTGGTTTGCGAGCGCGCGCGACAGGTCTTCCAGAACGGCGTGAATGGGCAACATCATCCCAGCTCTAGCCGCGCCCGAGCTCATCACGAAACCGTCGTGTCGCTATCATTACGAATGATCGCGCGTTGCGCATGCCGGATTCCATGGTTAGCGTCCGCGCAAACCGACAGGGGTCGGCCAAAATTTCGAGGGGTAATTCATGTGGCGCGTTAAATCGCTCGATGCGATTCTGGCCACGGCCGAGAAGAAATCACTTCATCGGTCGCTGGGTCCAGTTCAACTCACACTACTCGGTATCGGCGCCATCATCGGCACCGGGATCTTTGTTCTGACGGCTGCGGCCTCTCAGAAGGCCGGCCCCGGCATGGCGGTCAGCTTCATCATCGCCGGCGCCGTCTGCGCCGTTGCAGCACTCTGCTATTCGGAACTGGCGGCCATGGCCCCGGTTTCGGGCTCTGCCTACACCTACACCTACGCCGTCATGGGCGAGCTTCTCGCCTGGTGCGTGGGCTGGGCTCTGATTCTGGAATACGCCGTCGCGGCCTCCGCCGTCTCCGTCGGCTGGTCAGGCTATGTGCTGGGGTTGATAGAAAACGCCTTAGGGTTCGACTTCCCCGATCTCTTATCCGCCGGCCCGGTCTGGGCCATGAACGGCATGATGCCCGTCCCCGATTTCTCGGCCGGCATCATCAATGTTCCCGCCATCGTGGTGGCTCTGCTGGTGACCTGCCTGCTGATGATCGGCACGACGGAGTCCGCGCGCGTCAACGCAGTGCTGGTGGTGATCAAGATCGCCGCCCTGACCGCCTTCATCGTGCTAACCCTGCCGGTGGTGAATAGCGCCAACTTCACGCCGTTCGCGCCGAACGGCCTGTTCGGCTCGTCGTCGGGGATGGGCATCGTCGGCGCCGCCGCGTCGATCTTCTTCGCCTATGTCGGGTTCGACGCCGTCTCGACCGCCGCTGAAGAAACCAAGAACCCGCAGCGCAACGTGCCGATCGGCCTGATCGGTTCGCTGGCCATCTGTACGCTGTTCTACCTCCTCGTCGCCATCGGCGCCGTGGGAGCCATCGGCGCCCAGCCGGTCGTCGGCGCCGCCGGTGAAGCGGTTCAACCCGGTTCGCCCGCCTTCGTCGCCGCCTGCGCCCTTGCCGAGAACACCAGCAAGCTGGTCTGCTCGAACGAGGCCCTCGCTCATGTCCTGCGCGAGATCAACTGGCCCATCGTCGGCAACGCCCTGGGCCTGGCCGCCATGCTGGCCCTGCCTTCGGTCATCCTGATGATGATCTATGGTCAGACGCGCATCTTCTTCGTGATGGCGCGCGACGGCCTGCTGCCGGAAGGCCTGACCAAGATCCACCCCAAGTGGAAGACGCCTTACATCGTCACCGCCTTCACCGGCATCGCGGTGGCTATCGCAGCCGCCCTGTTCCCGGTCGGTCAGCTGGCCGACATCTCGAACTCGGGCACCCTGTTCGCCTTCTTCATGGTGTCGGTCGCCGTGCTGATCCTGCGGCGCAAGGAGCCGAACCGCAAACGTCCGTTCCGGATGCCTCTGGTGTGGTTCTTCGCCCCGCTGTCGGCCTTCGGCTGCGCCTTCCTGTTCTGGAACCTGCCGCATGACGCCAAGATGGTGCTGCCGATCTGGGGCGGCATCGGCCTGGTGGTCTACTTCCTGTATGGCTACCGCAAGAGCCACCTGGGTCGCGGCCTGATCGAGGTCCACGAAACCGACAGCGACGCACCTCCGCCGCCGGTCCCGCCGATCTCCTGATCGACAGTCCGAAAAGACGAAAGGCCCGGGAGCAATCCCGGGCCTTTTTCGTATGGGCCCTCTGTGTGACGGCCGAGGACGAGACGTCTGGGCCTTCCCAAGGATGAGGGTGAAAATCGGGGAACGCATCCCGCGCTCAAGCAGCGGGCGACCGCGCGGGAGCGTTAGCGCCCTAAAAGAAAGCTGGTGCGGATGAGAGGACTCGAACCTCCACACCTTGCGATGCCAGAACCTAAATCTGGTGCGTCTACCAGTTCCGCCACATCCGCATTCGGTAGGCGTGACGCTCTACAAGCGCCGCAGGCCTGCGTCCATGCCTATGTCCACAGTCGAATGGCGTCAGGCGAAATGGGCCCGTCCCTCTGGCTCGTATTGGCGGTATAGGACAGCCGGGTCTCGCGCGATCCGCACCGGCATCGGAACCGGCTCGACCGCCCCGCCACCGGCCACATCCGCCTGGCTCCGAACAGCGGACGCGGGTCGATCAACACCGCATGGTCGCACGACGGCGCATCGCACGCGACGATCAGCCGGGCGCCGACGCCGCTCTGGCGGTCCTCGCGCGGGATATACCAGTCTGTTCGGATGTCTCGCATGGGCCTGCCTCCTGGTGCCAAGTCTAGCGCCGCGCCAATCCACGCCCAACAGAAACGTTCTTTCTTTGTTCCAACTCTTGTGGATCAAGGATGGACGGGCCGCCTTGACTCGCCCGGGTTTCAGCACGGCATATCGACAGCCTGGTCGCCGTCCTCGACGGTAGCGAACCGAGGGCCTTCACATGAGCATAGAACTCTTCGCCCACCCGTTCTCGTCCTACTGCATGAAGGTGCTCATCGCCTTCTATGAGAACGACATCGCCTTCACCTACCGCAGGATCGAGGAACCCGGCGTCGGCGACGAACTGGCGAAGCTGTGGCCGATCAAGAAGTTTCCGGTCCTGCGCGAGGGCGAGCGGGTCGTGCTGGAGACCTCGACCATCATCGAATATCTTCAGGTGCGTCATCCCGGTCCCGTTCGCCTGATCCCCGACGATCCCGACCTGGCCATCGAGGCGCGGATGCTGGATCGGGTGTTCGACAACTATGTGATGACGCCCCAGGGCAAGTTCGTCGTCGACGCCATGCGCCCGGCCGACAGCCGCGATCCCGCCGGCGTCGAGGATGCGCGCCGGATGCTGGAGACAAGTTACGCCTGGCTGGACCAGCGACTTCAGGGGCGCGCCTGGGCGGTGGGCGACAGCTTCACCCTGGCCGACTGCGCCGCCGCGCCTTCGTTGTTCTACGCCGACTGGACCCACCGGATCCCGGAGCGATACGGCGCCCTCACGGCCTATCGCGCCCGTTTGCTGGAACGGCCGTCCTTCGCCCGCGCCATCGCAGACGCCCGCCCCTTCCGCCACTACTTCCCGCTGGGCGCACCGGACAGGGACTAGAAGACAGATCCAAGCTCAAGTGCAGGACCTCGCCCGCGAACCCACCCTTGTTGCGAGATTGTCGCGGGTTCAACCTGAAGGTTATTCAGGTGGCAACCTCGTTGGCTGGCGGACATTGTCATTGAATGGTTATCCAGCTGCCACGCGATAACGAAGGGCGACAAGCTGCTCTCGCCTATCTAGCGGCCAGGGGCATCCGCCACATGCGCCTGTTCCAGGCGGTGGAAGTCGCCGATCGCCAGGCCGGGCTGGTCTTCAAGGCCTGGCTCGCCGACCGGCCCAAGCCTCTTGCGCCTAGACTGTCGGCCTGAGGTCTTCACCGCCCGTCGCGCGTATCGACCCGCGCCGTCACCGACATCCCGGGTGCCAGCCGTTCCGCCACGGCCTGACCGGGATCGATCGCGATCCGCACTGGCACCCGCTGGGCCACCTTGGTGAAGTTGCCTGTCGCATTGTCCGGGCGGATCACGCTGAACTCCGACCCCGTCGCAGGCGAAATCCTTTCGACACGGCCTTTCAGCGTCTGGCCGCCCAGGGCGTCGATGGACAGTTCGGCCGGCTGTCCGACCCGGATGTCGCGCATCTGGGTCTCTTTCATGTTCGCCACGACCCAGGTCAGGTGCGGCACCAGGGTCGTCAGCTGCGTGCCCGCCGCCACCGACTGGCCGACGCGCATCGAGACCTCTCCCAGCCGCCCTTTGCTGGGCGCCGTGATCCGGGTGTTGTCGAGGTTGATCTGGGCCAGCCGCACCTGGGCGCGCGCATTCTCGACCGCCGCCTCAAGCGAGCCCCGT
>Ga0247803_1000580_pt1 | contig 19649 bp, 12 predicted proteins | sample UWRJL014104B1_FD_180928 | JGI IMG/M metagenome (GOLD analysis project Ga0247803, IMG submission 180928) | Plant litter microbial communities from Arlington Agricultural Research Station in Wisconsin, United States - UWRJ-L014-104B-1 | ecosystem: Environmental > Terrestrial > Plant litter >...
TCGAAGCAGTCGCTGTGGGCGCACCACCATACAGCCCGTGAGCGCAATGCCTCGCGCCCAGACATCCCCGCGGTCAATGGCGACGCGCTGTACCGCATCGCGAGCGTCACCAAGTGCTTCACTGTGCTCGGCATCCTGCAGCAGCACGCCGCGGGCACCCTCAGCCTGGACGATCCCGTCGACACCTTCTTCGAGGGCATGCGCGGTGAGAACAAGGGTAGCATCCCATGGAAGGACATCACGCTGCGATCGCTCGCTAGCCAGCTGAGCGGCATTCCCCGCGAGTTCACCCTGAGCGACTTCATCAGCGTGCCCGCGCACTCCCCCTCGTCGCCCGCCAACCTGGGCCTTCCTCCCTTGTCGCGCGAGGGCCACGGTCTGCCTGACTGCGTGGAGTACGCGTCCCACAACGAGACGGTGTGCACCGGCGACGACTTGGTCGACACTATCACGACCCGGAAGCCTCTTTTCGCGCCCAACCAGCAGTCGACCTACTCCAACTTGGCCTTTGAGCTGCTGGGTCTCGTCATTGCCAACGTGACCAATCAGACGTATGAATCCTACATCAACGACGCCATATTCGAGCCGCTGGGAATGACCAAGAGCACGCTGAAAACACCGCCTGACAGCGCGGGCGTGATACCGTCAGGGCCGGGCTACTGGGAATACGACGAGGGTGTACAGGCACCCACCGGCGGCATCTTCAGCTCGTCGTCGGATCTATCCAGATTCTTGCGCTACGTGCTGACGCACTACAATGCCCTCACCACCTCGGCCAACTGGATGCAGCCGGCGTCCCCGACCCGTGGTGTACGCTCATTTTATGGGATGCCCTGGGAAATATTCCACTCCGATCGCGTCCTGCTCAACACGCAGCGTACCGTTCGCTTTGTCACCAAAGGCGGCGGGCAGCCGGGCTACTCCTCCATCATCATGGTCCTGCCCGAATACGACCTCGGCATCACCATCCTCGTGGCCGGGCCACCAACTCTTCTCGAGAAGCTGCAGGAAGCCTCCGCTGAGGTAGTCCGCGCCGCCGAGCAACTCGCCATTCTGGAACTCCAGCAGCGCTATTCGGGCACCTTCGTCTCCCCCGACCCTTCCTTGAATTCGTCCATAACCCTCACGGCTGACCACCGTGGTCTGATTATAGAAGAGTTCATCTCAAACTCCACCGACGTCCCTAGAAAAATCCTACCGATGCTGGCAGGTCCAGATGTGGGGGAGACAACTGTTTTTCAGCTTGTGCCAACGCTGCTTTATCAAGACGAGAAGGAGCAGCAGGGAGAAAGATGGCGATTCGTGATGCTAAACCAGCGTTCTGAAGAAGATCAAGATATTTTTGACGACTTCTGCAGTGAGAATCTGGACGTGTTGTTGTATGCCGGGCTGCCTTTCAACGAGGTCGTCTTTTGGACAGGCCCGGGCGGTAGGATCAATGACCTCCATCTCACTGGCTTCAGAGCGGACTTGACTCGCATCATTGCTCGCGCGGAGCCCGAATCGTTCGACTCACAGCAAGAATCTATGGAACTGTAATACTGGAGAACACTAAAAGTTGCGAAAGCGACATGTAAATATTGCCGAACATGGGCAGGGCGCTACATGGAAAGCTGCTATATACAGCATTCGGCTGCAATAGAAGCATTTCTCTCGTAAATCGCAGTTGAACCAAGCATGTCAAGTGAAGATGTGCGCTCTCGCCCGAGGTCTACCGCCGGCCGTGGGGCTTTCACGGGAGCCTCAACATGTCAACCGGAAAATACCTCGATCGAACCATGGCACCGAAAAACCCTCTCCACAGGTGCGGTGCCGCTGCGCACACGTTTTACATAGTAAAATCTGTGTTTATCTTTTTTTCTCTTCCTCTTGAGTATACCACTCCTGCCGCCGCCAACTCTTCCGATCTCAAAGCACACAGAAACACCATACCTCCCACACCCCTTACAACCACACTCCACCATGGCTCTGGAACCCGATATCTCGCCACCGCCACCATATACTAGAATCCCCATGACCGATCTAGAAGCTTCTCGCGCCCCTCGCTCAGCCCCAGCCACAGACCTCGAATCGCAGCATGCCACTTACATTCGCATCGACCGTGTCTACATATTCAAAGTGCTCGTTTCCGTATGCATATGCCTCGTGTGGTTCATCATGTACTACCTCACTTACGCGTTGCTGGACTCGTTCTTCGCGTTCTTCGGGTGAACCGTCGTGTTGATCCCTGTAAGTCTTGAGATGTGTGGTAGGGATGGGGAATGTGCTGATGGTTTTGTGTAGGGTGAGATTGGGGTCCGGGGGTTTGTTTGGTTGGGGGATGGGCGAGAGATTGCCTGATAATAGGACGACGCAATCGGGGCGAGGAGAGGGCGTGTGGGATGATGGGGACCAGTGGTTCGACCGTTCGGGGACGTCAACGACTGCGTTCGCCCCAAAGTACGTTGCTTTTCGCTTTTGCAGCAAGATCTAAAGTCTCTATCTGTACATTGTGTATATGTCCATCCCAATAAACGAGCCATCCCCAGCTAGGCGAATCCTACTGCTTTCAAGTATACCACTCAGTCTATGATGCCCCAGCGCTCAGTGTACAAACTCGCACTCTGCAAAGCTTGTCCAGAGAGGTCTCGGCACGTGCAATCTCTAATCGTCTTGCTGTTACGACAAAACTTGTACCTTCAAGCCGAGACGTGTAAAGATCTGTGGGCCGGGAGGTGGTGGTGTGATGCAGGCGCCGTTGGTGAGAGTTCCAGGGGTTTATGTTCGGAGACGGGTTGGTGGTGAATACATGCTCTATCTTGACGTCAATGCGGTGTTGATATACGTGTCGATGTGTGGTCTGGAGTGTACAGTAATTTGCTAGACTTCGAGTCCATGGATTCGAGTGTGCCTCAGCTTGTGATCTGTTGCAGCTGAAGTATTGTGTTCCTTGGTATCCTGAATGATTACAACATCATAGCTGCCATTACTTTCAGCTGCGCTCTAGAAACAACATTCGGTCGGCGATAGTCGCACCAATCAGCTAGAGCACGCCGCGCGCCCCAGGTTCAAGCTCGTTGTCCCTCGACTGCCCGCGTTCTGCAAATGAGCCTATGGAAAAAGGACAGAAGCAAGAACGCCTCGCTGATGAGGCGGGAGGAATCGTCGCTCACGAGGTCTCGATCGTGAGTTACCAGGCATCGGGTGGCAGCCGACCAAAGCCGCGGACCCGACACGTAATAAGTCTCGCGACTACGTAGGCAAGCCCAATAGGTCGTGTGAGCGAGGGTGGAAACAAATTAGAAAGCGTTGGAGAGGAAAAGGTAAAAATGAGGTCACTGTTAGCAGGTACTGTTTCATCCGGGACATGTGAGGCGTGAAAAAGTGGAAGAGTGATACAGGGTACCTGAGGGTTAGGCTGAAAGAGTCGCTCACTGGGACAGTAATTGCGACCTTTGTATAGACATATTTCCTTAAGCGCATATGCAGTCACTCGAGAGTCTGCCCTCTGCTTCAAGGCGAGATAGAGAGAATTGGCCTACAGAGTCGTCATGAGCCAGGGTTCTTACAATACGATCCGTATGCGATTGCGCATGCGGATAGCCTTGGAGGGCGTTGCACAGCAGAAATCGCACCGGTCACGTTTATGACAAGGCACTCACAGTACTTAGTCATAAACAATGAGATTACATTTATTTCAGGTGCGCCTGGGCTGACACGAATTGCTTATTCCAGTCTCACAGCCTTGGGCGGGGCAGTGTCAAATTACGCAACGCTCTCTAGTACAAACGTTCATTCTTTAAGTACCTTGCCCCTTCCACTCTCAATTCCATCCTCGTAGATCTGAACACCGTTGAAGATGGCACCTTCGTTGAGTCACTCTGATATAGCTTCCGGCTTCTGGACGGATCATTCATCAGGCAGTAAGGCTTCCTCGTATCTTAAATCTGACTAATCGCCGCTAATTGTGCAGCGCTATACCTACTCGTCCAAGACAGAACTGCAGTCGCATTATCGAACATTATCGCTATTGCTCTTACCCTCAGCCTCGCAAGACTGCTAGTCTTTGTCAAAATAGGCGCATCATATGTTCATGGCATTATCAGCAAACTCCGTTCTAGCAATGAAGTGCAGGATTTATCTCCATCATCATCATCTCGTCCAAGCGACAGAGGATCCGCCGCAATCTCACTACAACCTCTGCCATCCGCTCAGCCCGGTCCGCAGGGTCGAGCTCGAACAACCACCATCGTAATTGACATTGAGCAAGCGACATCTGAACAGGATGCTGCTGCCCGTATCTTGCGGAGCACATGGCAAGACTACGTTTGTATGGGACGAGTGCGGCTGAACAAATCACAATCTAGCGCAATCGAGGAAGCCCTCAAGAAATTTTCGGACTTTGTTCAAAATGTGCGAGACCACTGGCTGAAAATTGTTGGCGGCCTCGGCGAAAGCCTGTTATTTTTCTCGCTATTTGTCGGATATCAAGTCATCGCCATCGTTTGCGCTAATCAGATTCTTGGTCCTTCAACAGCCCGATCTGCGAGCACACGTGCAGGATTTTGGTTTCCTGATGTTTTAGACGCGGAGCACATGGTCAATACTTCCATCATACCACCCATCCACGATTACTATACCGATATGACCTTTAAATCTATCGCATACGCCCAAAACTGCTACAAAAACGATGCACGGCCGGAGGAGTGCTCGTTATTTGCCACGTCTGTTCTCCCATTCCAAAAGATCCACAACGCTACTTGTCCGTTCTCCAGCGACATGTGCTTGCATGGCCCGCATTCAGCCTTCGAAATGACTACAGGATTCCTGGATACTAAATTGCTAGGCATCAACGAGAAGCACACCTGCGAGTTTCAGTTTAGGAAAGTATGCGCGCCGCTACGGACGGACGAGCCATACGTTATATCGAGGCGAATGGGCTATACCAGCAACCACCGCGTCGAATACTACTATGGGGATGGCTGGGGTACTATACAACAAGGTAATCTGAGCTTCGTTGAGGCTGTAGGCGATCCTACAGCATATACGCAAGGGCGGCCTCGTTACTCGATCGTGTGTGTGTCTTCGTTTCGAGCATCATAATCGATATAGGCTTATAGTTGTGCAGGGAAATCGGCACCGACGCGTTGCGACCCATAGGCAGCAAGCCTGCCAGGGAATGGAGATCCGAGCTACGAGTGAGAGACAGCAAAGTCTCACTCTACTTCATCCGACCTGTCGACCTGGTCTACTCCGCACCAAGCACAGATCCCATATTTCCAGCGACTGTCCCAGCGCAGACCATGGAAAGCGGAGATACTCTGTACGCCACACCTCACCAACGCTCGACCGTTTTAGCCTGTGCCGACAGCATCCAGATCCGCCATCCAGTTTCGGGACATATCTGGCATCCCCGCTATCAAAATGTCTCACAACTCGATGATGCGAACTGGCAGTACCCACGTGTTCATCCAAGTATTCACATGGTGAACATGACGTACCTAGCATCGGAAACATTCGAATCGCGGTATGAAGGTATGGCGGAACATTTCGACGCGCCCCGTCGAATTCGTCGATTGTTTTCCTCACCGCTCCATGAGGAACAGTGGAAACTGGAGGTGAACAAGATGTTCGTTACTAAGCTTGCTTTGTTACAATTCCACGCACTTAGTATGGCGCAAGGGGAGGTAAGCACACTCCCTCGAGCCAGGAATCTGCTGGAAGAATACGGTGTGAATGCCAAAGGGAAAATACTTTTTGTTGCGGCTGGTTGGAGGAATATTAAGGTCAACGTACTCATTGGCGCTGCTACTATGCATTTCTGTTTTCGCAATCACGCAGCGCGATGGAAACGAAGTACGAAGTATTCGCCTAGTGCGTACGATTATATTGCCCATCCTGCAGGAAGCTTGGAAGGAGCTAAATGATGTTGACATCTACAAATTTGGCAGGTACTTCGAGGAGGGAAAGAAAAGCTTCCTAAGTTGTTTCCGTTGATACAGTTTCAATTAGCCTAGAGAGTGAGTTGCTTCGAGCGCAGTACCACGATATTCATTAGGATTGAAATCGGATCAGAGTCCGATCGGAAATCCGCTCATATTTCTACTGTCATGTTCGACTGCGTCTCAATCGTGGAATTACAGGGTGGAATAACTCAGCATCCTGGCCCTCAGGACTGACCCTAAGCCCCCACATTACACGATGGTAACCACAGTGGGTTACTACAGGATAGATATTCCATACGAGGTGGACTATCCGATATTGGTAGGATACTGCTTCGTTCGAGAGTTGACCTCCGAAGTAGTCCATCCATGACCTGCTCTACCATACTCCGCTTTCTGGCAGTATATAATATAACTGAAAGTGCCTAGGTTTTAAGATAATTGAGTCAATAATATACTGTTCTACTAAGACTATAACAATAGTGAGAAAAGCGCTCTTATCAAGCTCTTCCGCGAGTAAAGTCGAAGCGTTCCTGCACATTCATTAGCCCCTTGGCCCTAAGTAGCTTCCTATACGCCTACTCACTGGTAGAGGAAATGGAATACGTAGTGTTGTAACGCTGAGGCTGGGATGAATAGTGGGGTATTCTGCAAGGAAACGCACCAAGCAGGGCAAAAACGGTGGTGTACAAAATGACTGGTTGGTCTAGCGTTAGGTAGCCAGCGGCCGGTAAGTAGGCGCAGAGTGCCAAATCACGGTAGTCCAGATCTAACAATATCTAAGGAATTTGCATCCGACAGCAGACTCTCGAACATTCGTCTAGAGATGAAGTTCATCTTCACCTGGCAAGTAGAGCAGCCGCTGAATTTTGAAATTGCAATCCGAGATGGGGCGAGGAGACACGCGCTAACTAATCGAGCCTTGTTGGCATCCAGAGCTTGCCGTAAGTCCTTCGTTGCACCATTGTTAATATATCAGCTAACTACATTATGGGATGAGCGTGGGCTTGCGCGCTACATAATTATCCATGAGGCATATTCCGAGGCCTTACCTAGAGCAAGGCGATCAGAAATTAGGCCGTCCGTATGTGAACAGGCAGGGTGGACTATTAGTCGTTAGTTCGCTTCATTCCAGAGCTGGCATTGGAATTATTCCAACCACGACCTGCCCCGCTACACTCATGTAGATATAACACATTCCTCCAAAAGGCATTATAACAAACGATTAATGTACTGAATTTTTTTTTCTACTTGGTGCGACTTCCGATTTCGCATGAATGTGATTCGATAACGAATTGGGATTTTTACGCCAAGCTTTGCAATCTTGAGGTCAAGTTCTTGGGTCTGAAGAAGCTCGAGCAAAATGCGCCGATATCTCGCAGCCTATGCCTATACTGCAACTGATAGTGCCTGGCTGGACAAATACTGTACCTTCAATCTGCGTAGGTTTGCATGTTGCATCGCAAGTCGCACCGCAGAGTCCCTTGCCTCACCACATTCCAGCGCCGCGCGTCTATATCAGCAACAGCCGTGATCTCCACATAACTGCCAACAACCTCATCTTAACACGATGCTTACTCCGCAGTCCAGTAGTCCCACTCCACGAACATCTCCGCCACCACCAGCCTACAATTCACACGAGACAGTTCCCCACCCCACCGGTTCACTTCCTTGTTGTCGTGGCAAACCCCCTAGCCCCCCGCCAATAATGTATGCCTCACCCGTACGCCACCAGAAAAACTCCCTGCCCTGCTCGCCCTTCAAACGCAGTACAACCTCAACAACGACGGCAACATCCACCCGACCCCCCGACACCGACATCGAGTCCCAATACGAAACGACAGACCTCGAAAAGCAGGACCACAAGCAGCCTCCCAAGTTGACCTTGGTAGACCGCATATGCATCTACCTCTTCGTCGCTATCCTCATCACCGCGCTCTTGACCGTCCTCATGGGCGTCCTGTACGCCATGATCAACGACCTGCGGAAGCATGACGAGCGCATGAAACTACAGAAAGACACTGAGAGGAAGCAGCTTGAGGATTTCAAGAAGCAGCAGGATATTTTCAAGGGGATTCAGGATGCGTTGGTGAGGTTTCTGGTGGTTAGGGCTGGGGTTGGGAGATGATGGGGATGACGGGTTGACGTGCTCGTACAAAAACATAACGTTTGCATGTGAAATTTAACGCTCATTACCACTTCTCGCCCCATCTTTCTTTCAAGCTCATCTATGCCATCCTTGACTAACTGAAATTAACGACACTCTCACACTACGCCCACCACCGACGTCCTCCTATGCATCGCCTCCACCTTCTCTTCGTAGCCCCTAAACGTCGCCATGCTCTCGACATGCTCCGCAAAGACATCCACCTCCGTCTGCTTGAATTTCCTCGCAGACACTCTCTTCTCGAACAGCAAATCCAGCTCGGCAAACGTCCTCCCCATGGGCTCCGGCAGCCGGAAATATGTGTAGATGATCGATAAGAAGCACATGGCGGCCCAGAAAAACCCGGCGTAGTTCTTCCAGTTCCATTCGCCGGGGTTGAGCATGTATGGCGTAATGACGTTGCACACGATACCAACGACATTATACAGATTGCGCCCCAGGACGACAGTTTTGATCTGCAGGCGGCGGGTACTGAGTTCGGCGACAAGCGAGTAGCACACGGTACCGACGGTGAGTTGATAGAACATGGCCCACACGATCATGATGCTGCCCGTCGCCATGGCGCCTTGGGAGCGATTAGACTCTGGAACCAGGCCGAGGAAGCCCATGATGAAGAGCATGGAGCAGAGACCGACCAGGCCACCAAGATAGAGCGTTCGGCGGCCAATGCCCCACTTCATGAGGAACCAGGCGCCTATGACACCGGCCATATTAATGCCATACTGGCCAAGTGCGAAGTCGTAGGACGTGGATTCTGGGAGTCCGGCTTGCTGAAGAAAGTAGGAAGAGTATCCGGAGAAGGCATTTCCACATAGGTTCTGCATCGCCCAGGCCATGCAGACGATTTCCGTACGACGCAAATCAGTGCCTTTGAAGCAGTCGAGGTAGGAAGCGCCATTGGTAAGCTTCTCTTCCAGGGCCGTGGTGTGCACCATCATGGCGACTGTTTCGTCGGCGTCAAAGTCGGTCTCGCGGTCCAAGCTCGTTAGGCGGAGAAGTGCTTTCTTTGCATCCTCGATACGGCCTTTCCGGACAAGCCACCATGGCGACTCGGGTGCGAGCCAGACGCCGATGAAGAGGGGCACGGGCCACATCCACTGTAGGGCATACGGGATTCGGTAGGACCATTCGTCGTCTCGAGCCAGCATGGCGCGGATTACTCCAATGCCGATGGTTTGGCCAAGACCCCAGCAAAAGTTGACATAGGTAGTGACTAGTGCCAGTTAGCACCAACTCTGTCTTCCGTCGGCAGTTGGAACTCACGGTACCCGCGCAGCGCAACCGGGCACACCTCGGAGGCATACGTGATGGTAAGCGTTTGGAACACACCCCACGGAATACCGCACAGAATCTCGGCGATCAGCAGGTGCACCACCGTCTGCGCCGTAAAGAAGATGGTGGTAAAAGCAGCGATGAGCGTCAAGCAAGCCATGACCGTGTACCTATACCCGTACTTTTCGCTGACGTATCCGTTAATCTGGAGTCCGATAATCTCGCCAACCACAACGCCGTTGGACAAGCCGGCCTGCCATGGGGCGGTGATTTCCCAGGTGCCGTCGGCAAGCTGCTCGCCATACTTTCTCTTGAATTGCGGAAAGCCGAAGAAGTTGGAGAGGAGGCAGACATCGTAGCCTTCCATGACGATGCAGGTACTGATGAGGACGGACCATCCAATGGCTTTGGGGTAGAGTTTTACGCCTTGCCACAGGCTCATGGCATGCTCCTTGTCGGTCGCGAGGCGTGCATCGTTGATGACTTTGTCAGAAGCTCTCTTGTGGTCATCGTATCCGGCATCAAGCGGGCCGTCCAATGGTTGAATGTCCTTCTCTTCGGCCATGTTGACCGTGTCCAGCGCAACTCTGGCTATTCAGCGGGTCGATGGTGGAATCTGGCGACCGGGACGTGCTGAGGGGTGAGGGACCTGGGGCGGCCGTCTGCCATGGTGACAAGGAGGCGCCAGGGTTTTATGCACAATTTCGAAATTTGCGGGGAGAGGGCTGGAGGGGCTGATCGCGTGGTAGCTGTGGGGTCCTGGCGAGTGTGATTGGCACGCGGGCGCTGCTACCTTGCTCTACCTTCCTCGTTCGCGTTAGGCCAGTGTTGATGTTCATTGAAACGGCCCGTTCGAGTTTACCGAGGAACGGCGGGGGATAATCGAGGCCGGCTGGCCGTCTTGTTGGATGCAGATGAGGCTTGTCGCAGCATGCTGTGCCATCTATCGTGACATCTGTCTCTGCCATGTGTGTATTTCCAGCGTGGTCCGGCCGACGTTGGCCGAAAGTGGTTCAGCCTTTGCCTAGCTTTGCCGAGGTAAGAACGCCATAGGTGCAGCGACTGCTATGGGATCGGCGGTCAACGTCACGTGACCTCTCCTCCACCCGCACACTTCCGACTCATCTTTGACGAGGTCAACAGAGATCACGCGGAGGGGATGGATCAAATGGCTCAGACTCCCCTAGTCGAGTTTCACCGAAGTTGTACCCCGACTCCAAGGGAACATCGTTGTGCTCATCAATCAATGCTCGAGATGCTCACACGCGTTGATGCGCACTACCTCTTCAGATAGTAGCTGCCACAACCGGCATGCACGAGATTGGGGAGCATGATACGGTATCGTATGATCCTACACATGTACCTTTGGCACCTCCGACGTCCAGGGCGAATAAGACGCTCCCGAAGAGGAAATCAGCTATGACGCTCGGGCCACCGTTGCTTTCTTCGCAGCTCACCAGGACTCACCTCCACCATGATTGCGCCTCGCTGCGCATCGCCTCTCCCGCAATGAATCGCCTCCTCCGCATTCGCCCCGGCTTCCTCGTCGTCTTCGGCTCCTCGGCCATCGGCGGCGCCGCATATCGCTTCCTCAAAGCGCCCTCCCCGTCCGACGCATCGCTGAACCCGCATTCCTTCACGCCCTACACTCTTGTAGACAAGCAAACCGTCTCGCCCTCCAGCGCCATCTTCACGCTGCGGCATAGCGAAAGCGCACGCGAGCCGGAGAGCGTCCAGGAGGCTTGGGTACGCAGTGTTTGGAGCGTGCAGGCCAAGCAGCCCCAGCTACAGATTGCGCGGGCATACACACCTCTGCCGCCTCGCTCAGATGCGCCAGCCGCCGACGAGACATCTGAAGACGTGCGGTTGCTGATACGGGCCGAGGCGGGCGGGGAGGTGTCGACGTACCTGCATGCGCTGCCCGAGAATGCGACAATTGAGCTGCGAGGCCCCAACATTGAGTGCGAGCTGCCGCACGATATCAAGGAGGTCGTGTTTCTGGCGGGAGGTACGGGCATCGCGCCAGCCATGCAGGTTGCGCAGGTGATGGGTAGGAGAACAGGCAGTAAGATGTGTATCCTGTGGGCCAACCGCCGGAGGGACGAGTGCGTCGGCGGAGTCAGCGACGAGCATATACTAGCCAACCCAGTGCACCAAGCCGGCAGCTGGTGGAGGGGCCTTCTTGGGATAAGTCAGCCTGCAGCGCAGGAGGCACCGCAAGTTCCTGTGAGTGGAGGCCAAGGTGTCATCGTGCAAGAGCTCGAGGCACTCAAAGAGCGCAATTCATTCCGCACCCGAGAGCTCAGCGTGCATCAAGAGCTCAGCGTGCAGTACTACGTCGACGATGAGAAAAAGGTTATTAAGCCAGCCGATATCGCAAAGCGATTACATGACAGCACGCCTGATCAGAAGGGTTCCAAGCTGATACTCGTCTCGGGGCCCGACGGCTTCATCGAGCACTGGGCGGGTAAGAAGCTGTGGATAGGTGGTAGAGAAGTGCAAGGCCCGCTCGGCGGGGCGCTGGGCCAGATGGACCTCAAGGACTGGAAAGTATTCAAACTGTAACCATGTATGTATATTCATGATACCCAACTCAACTTCATGCCAGATAGACTCGAGCCGAATCAGGACACCAATACGACGTAAAAAGTTAGCAGCGTCGAGCTTCTTTCCCTTCTGAGCTTAGTCGCATCATCCAGATCAGCCGGAATCACAGTCCTTAGTGATGTTTTACCTCCGATTCGGCCGATTCATCATCAAGGCCGACCTCGCGCAGAATTCCGCGCTGATTAATTTTTGTGAGCTCCTTTACAGCGCTTGCCACAAACGTCGTGACAAACGACCAAGTTTGCGCTCTGCGTTTGCGCCTTATAGTCACCTCGTCTTTCATCCTAACAAGTACTCTGCTTTTTCGCGTCTTGTCTCGTTCCCAATCTTTCGTCTGCGATTTCTTGTGCAACGTTTTACGACTTCCTCGGCGATATGTCGGAGCATGCCGAGGCTACAGATGAAATGTCGCCACCAATCAGCGATCCCAATGCACGCCCTGCATGCTTTAGTTCGACATTTCAAGAAGTGCTTTTTGTCTTGTCCGTTACCATGGCCGTGGCTATGAGTTCCTTCCTCACGGGTTCGGTCACGGTCATGTCGTCGTTTGTGGGGAGGGATCTGGGAATGACTACGGCCGAAATTACGTGGATGAACTCCGCGTCTTCGTACGTCTTGTCCACTGACTTTCATACGGACACTGATGCTGATAATCGTGAAAGGCTGTCTTCCGGATCGCTACTGCTCTTCTTTGGCAGTATTGCGGATCTCTTCGGCCGCAAATCCATGTTCATCGTCTCCATGTTTCTGTTCTCCGTCTTCTGCCTCGGTGCGGGCTTCTCCAAAACCGGTCTCAGCGTCGACATTCTATGCGGTGTGCTCGGCATCTTCTCTGCTTCTGCAGTTCCACCCGCGCAGGGAATGCTCGGCGCTATTTACGTCAAGCCTTCGAAACGCAAGAACCGCGTCTTTGGATGCTTCAGTGCTGGGAACCCGCTGGGCTTCGTGTTTGGCACCATCTTCTCGGGACTGGCCACGCAGATATTCAATTGGAGGGCGAGCTTTTGGCTGCTGGCTCTTGTCTACTTGATCATCAGTGGAGTGGCGGCGTTCACAGTGCCGAGAGATACGACGGACAAGGTGAAGCTTACTCGAGAGACGGTGAAGAAGCTGGATCTACCTGGAACGGCGATGACCATTCTTGGTATCGGGATGTTCTGTGCTGCTTTGAGGTGAGCCATCTTGCAACTGGGAAAGGTATAATCGCTTACACGGCAATAGTTCAGGAGGCGACGCGGAGAATGGCTGGAAGACGCCCTTTGTCCTCGTCTTGCTCATTCTAGGCGTGCTTCTCATCGCTGCGTTCGTAGTGTGGGAGATCAAATACCCGTACGCAATGATAGATATGAAGATCTGGAAGGATCGCGACTTTTCGCTGGTGGGTACTCGTCCTTCAACTTCTCCTCATACCAACGTGCTAATGACTACTTAGTTGCTCACCATCATGACGCTAGGCTTCATCGGGTTCCCAGTTTTCTCCTTCTGGATCGCCCTCTATTTCCAGGATGTCCAAGGCTACTCTTCGCTCATGACGGGTGTGCACATGCTACCTATGGTCGTCTTCGGTCTCCTGGCCAACCTCGTCGCAGCACTTATACAGCACAAGGTATCAAACAAATTGCTCATGGCTATCGGAGCTTTCGCATATCTCATTTCGTTCGTGTTGGCTGCGGTACAGCGAAACGGAGATTCGTACTGGGCGTTTACCTTCCCTGCGCTTTGCCTGTGCGTAATCGGCGCTGATTTCCAGTTCATCGTGGCAAACGTAACCACTCCTCTCCTCGCCACATGCACGCGCCCACTCACATGTTACAGATGTACGTCCTCTCCTCGATGCCCATCAACCGGCAATCCATCGCGGGCTCGCTCTTCCAAACCCTCACCCGCCTCTGCACCGCAGTCGGCTTCGGCATTGCAACCGCTATCTTTCAAGCGGTACAAGAAAGTCCTGCACGCTCGGGCTACTATGCGGTTAATGCGGCGGAGCCGTATGCTGCGACGTTCTGGTTCTCGGCTGCTAGCGCCGCCCTCGGGCTAGTTTTTGTGCCATTTTTGAAGATCGGAACACAAGGGCATGATGGGGACAAGGGAAGGTTGGTCGAGCAAGATGTGGTTGACAGTGTTGCGATGGGAGAGAAGGGGCAAGATGTGGGTGTGGGTGTTGTGGGGCATGGTAATGGAGAACGAGGGGATGTTGAGAAGGGCATATGAGGAGGCATGTTGGTGCGTTCTCTTATCATAATTGAAGAGTCCAAGCCGGGCACATAGGCATCTTAGCTGCACTATACACTTGACCCAAATGATCTCAGCTAACGCCCATCATCACACGCAGCACTTTTACCCTACTTTAAGCGACGGAAGACCCATTGACCCCCTAGATCTCCGTACGCTTCTTCCTCTCCAATGGCATCTTCTCCAGGCTTAGCATCTGCATCAACAATACCATACCAGGGTCCTCCAAAACCGCCACTGCCCGTGCTCACACACTCCCCTTCACCTCTAACCGGCACCACGCACTGCTCGCGAAACATAACAAACCATAATAGCAATGTGCTACGCATGAGCAAACTTCCCGGGACAGGAACAATTGCCTTCGCTCCAAGGAATATATGCCTCGTACTGCGACGTGGCTATGTACTCGCGATCGTGAATTGGACCATCGCCAGGCTTTGTCTTTATCCGCCGGGATGACTCCCATTCTAGACTATCGGCGCTCCAGTAATTGGGATGCGATTGAAGAGCGGGGAGGTTGACAACTACACGGGTATGTGGTGGTGTAGTGATGTTTTGTGTTCCAATGATAGGACGACCAGGTTGGTTTCCGGTGCCTTTGACTATGCTGCGGAGGTTTTTGTTTAGACGCAAGGTTTCGAAATTTTGAAGCTTGCAGCTGTGCACTTGCGTTGACACTAATAGTTGCCACCGTGCATTCGTCAACCTGTTGGTCAGTGTGAGCCTCTCTCCTCCTTTTGGTGACGCCTCGCAGCTTAATGATTAAAGGCGCATACAGTAGACCAATTAGGCCCAAACAAATACAAGATAGCGAACATATCTACGGGTCTTGCGAATACCCCAAAGAATACTGCGATCGTAGAGCGAGGCGTGATGAAGGAATGCATCACCCGAAAAAATATAGATCGTGCGACAGTGCTGCAATTCTGGGAGCTCAGATCAATCCTTTACATGCGCACATATTGGGACCTATGTTCCTTCACAAATATAGTGTGTCAAATCCCCATAGTCGCGGGTTGACTTGAGGAACCTACCAGTTATACCACGGCACATCGCATTATCTTTCATGGAATAGAAATTGGGAAGGGCTTGATGTCATATATCAACTCTATATGATTTGACACGTAGAAGAATATAGCAGACCTATCTTTTAACTTGTTCCACTTCCTTCACCAATCTCAAATCCTTATACCCCGCTGCCATGACCTCATCGCACCTCTTTCGATACCCCGGCGCCGGTCCATTATACCTTGCAATTGTTCTCTTCTGCTTGCCCTTGACATTTTTGTTTACTCCCGTCATCCAACTGTCCACCTCATTCGACAATAAACCCTTGGCGCAACCATGGACATGCTCCGTCCAGCCCTGCACACCCTCCTCCGTACATTCTGCGGTCACAATCGCTTCCTGCAAACAGTACTCGATAAAATCAGCTACCCAACCTACGGCATACTCGATACTTCGCGGGATATTGCCAAACATCTGGTGCGGTCCCATGATCATAAACATGTTAGGGAATCCAAGAACAGTCAAGCCTAGATAGGTCTGAATGCCCTCGCTCCACTCATCAACCAACTTCTTCCCGCCGATGCCACGAAAATCGACGGCGGCAAAGGAGCCCGTTACAGCGTCGAAGCCCGTTGCGTATATGATGATGTCGAATTCGAAGTCCACGTCTTGCGTCTTGATACCCGATTCCGTTATTCGGATGATCGGATTCTCGTTGATATCAACGAGCTTGACGTTAGGTTGATTATAGGCTTCATAGTATCCGCCTTCTAACGGTACTCGACGGGTACCGAACCCGTGGTTTTTGGGAATAAGTTTCTCCGCGATGGCAGGGTCGTCGACGCGTTGTCTGATCTTGTTTGCGACGAATGTGCTGAACAACTCATTGGCTTTTCTATCAGTTCCCAGATCCGCAAAGTTCTTTAGCCATTTTGAGAACCCAGGCTGCGAATAGATCTCCTCGTAGTGCTTTTCCCGCTCCTCGGCTGTGACGTCGAATGTCTTTCGCTTGTCTGATTGATGGATGAAACACGCGTAGCTGTCAAGACAGTTCTGAAAAATTGATGGGTATTGTTTGCGAATATCTTCCATCTCCTCGCGAGTGATTTTGCTGTTTCGGAGTGGAGCGGTCCAATTAGGTGTTCTTTGGAAGACGGTCAGTGTGCCCACTGTTTTCTTGATTTCTTGGATGGTTTGGATGGCTGTTGCGCCTGTGCCGATTATACCGACGCGCTTTCCGTTTAGTGTGCTTGCATCGTCTGGCCAGCGCGATGTATGGAAAGCTGGGCCTTTGAAGTCGTGGACGCCGGGAATAACTGGGAGTGTGGCATGGTTTAAGATGCCCATTGCTGTGATCACGAATCTAGACGTGTATGTCTTCCCGGTAGTATCGGTCAAAATCCAGGAGTTCGAGTCTTCCCGCCAATGGGCGGATGTGATGGACGTGTTGAACTGCATGTCTCGCTTCAAATTGAACTTTTGTGCGAAGAATTGGCAGTACCGCAGGGTTTCGGCCTGGCCGGCGAAGTGCTCTGTCCAGTCCCACTCATCTAGCAACTCTTGTGAAAAGGAAAAGATGTACGAGTACGATTCAGAATCGAATCTGGCCCCAGGATATTTATTCCTTATATTTGTTATTTGAGGCTCTGTGACGGACTGCTTGGGGACTTACCAAAACCATGTTCCTCCTTCTGCAGATCCGGCTTCAAACACTCGAGTCTTAAGGCCGAGCTCGCGCATACGGTACAAAGAGTACATGCCGCTCTGACCTGCGCCAATGATGAGAACATCGTAGTCCAGCGATGAGTCCAACGTCGCCAGGGGGGCCGTGTTGAGTGGGCCGACCATGATTCAAGAGATGGGTTTGTGGATAAAGTACGTGTTAAGAGGTATTCGGTAGCAATTCCATAGTGAGCTTCAAAGACGGTTCCGAAGGTTTATCTAGACGACATAGGTCACGCATCTTGGTGTTCCGAAGTTCCGACTGCCGTTCATGTCTTGATCATTCATTCGTTTTCTACCCCGCAGCCACGGCATCGGATCTGCGAGAAAACGGTACTCCGTTTTGGGCACGCCGAGTTAGCCTGGACGCAGGCTTGGATCTGCGTCCAAGTGGATCTCACAAGCTAACCACTGCCGAGAACACCTGATTGTGCCCGCAATCAGGGCGTATTCCTTGCAGGCGACTCAGGCGATGGCTAAGCTTGGTGAAATTTGGTACAGATGCAATCTCGTAATGCAGCAAAGAATGAGTAGATTAGTCATGTTTTATTTAAGGCGAGTTCAGAGATTTGAGACCAGCTATGATCGTTCATGCAACACCCTTTTCCTTCCAGTACGTCTTCAAATCGCGAAAAAAGGCCCATTTCAAGGCTATCCCCCATCCATTTGCCTTCCAGCTGTTCAGGGTTTTGGGGAAATGCTCAACCCCATCTCTTATCGTGGAATCGTGCGCGATGATCACGAATATATTGTCAGCGCAGTCCAGTTCTTGCAGCCAGCCCATTGTTTTCGTTGCAAGTGGAATGTCGTGACCAAATGTAATGTCGTATACCGTGTCGCTTGATTTCCTCCCCCTTGATGCTTGAAGATCGTCAAACGCACTTCCAGGACAGAAAGGGATGGCGGGGCTATCGTGAATACACGGATGTGGTATAATAGATTCAGGCACGGGGAGATGCCTTGAGGGTCGAAAAATCCCAGCGTAATGGCAGATGTCTCCTCCCAGTAACACGAATGTGTCTTTGCCTCCTGCTTCTATCGTCGTTCTTGCCAGACCACATAAGTGCCCAATTGCATGACCAGGGCTATCGAGTAAATAGAAACTCCCGTCACCAAAGTAATCGAATGCTGGAAATCGGCCGATCTTAATATTTGTGTCAAATATGATTTCGCGAAGGTCCCGGTTGGCGTAGTCACTTTCTAGGATGGGCGAGTCTGGGTTTGCGGGATAACCAGGAAGCATCGCGTCTTTGAACCCTTGGCCGACGACTAAGTTGACTCCATTGGGAAAAGATGATGGATCCCCAATGTGATCCCAGTGCCAATGGCTCCAAACGACTGCCTCTATTTCGCCTGGTCGGATTCCGTACTCTTGAAGGATATCTACGACGTTTTTGGAAACTCGAATATCATATTTAGTTGTTGGCAAGTAGTCGGCAATCTTCTTGGAGTAATTTTCGGGGTCTTTTCGAATGCCTAGATCAAACACAATTTTTCTTCCCGAAGGATGTTCGATGTAGAAGGAAAACGATGGACATGTCTTGAAATGTTCGAGGCCTGGTACAGGTGGGGCCATGAACCTATTGATTTGTGCAGGCCCAAAATTGACCGGATTGATGAGGCAGACCTTCACGGTCGTATCGCTGGCTGGAATTGAAACTTCCAATTGAGACGACATCGTTGCGGGTGCAGAAAGTAAAGGAAAAACGGCAAACGGTGAAGCTTTTGATACCGTGGTGAAGGGTATGGTGAGAAGTTGGCGATGTGTGACTTAACAGAGGGTGCAAAGAAGATGCTTGCACAGGGGAACTTTCCCCGCAAATCCGCAGCCCCGCAACCCCACATTTGGTACACCCTTTCCCCAAATTTTCGCTTACACATGCGTACACTACAAGCCGCAAACTTTAGCATCCACCAGTATAACGCAATGGAGTTTGACCCAGTACACGTTCATTTCGGCTTACCACTTTTGTATTGGGTGCTGTTTATGCAGACTCAGAGCCCCAGACGATCCAATCCGTGGAACCGATTTAGTATGTCGGCAACCCCGATTAGGTCTACCTAGCGTAGAAACTGAACAGGGTCTCCCATGTCCGGGCGACAATTTTGTCCGGAACGCCATGCAGAGTTATCCGCAATTGTTGTAAAAATGCTAACCCCGCCTCGTAACTTCCGAGTCCTCCATTTCGGCTACGTCCCAGAACCTGGGCTTGCCAAGTGGACAGACTGAACCTCAATGCCGCGCGTAAGGTGATTTGAAGACTTAGTATTGCATAAAGTCTGCCCCCGAAAATCACCAGCTCTGCACCTGGGATTCGTCGCAGAAGTGCAACAGTTTCTTTCTGCTGCATTGAGTCCGTCATCGACAAGTCATCATGTCTCACATCGACAAGCCTTCGGAGATCCACTTGGAGCTTACAAAGACCCCTGGGATGGATGTCGAGGATGGCAATAAACTCACTACTATCGATACCGTTCATCAGGATGAGGCTCTCAAAGTCCTCACCGCATACGTCGGCGAAGAGACATGGACAGAGAAAGAAGAGACCCAAGTGCGACGGATCATCGACTTCAGACTCATGCCAGTACTGTGCATCACTTATGGTCTACAGTACTACGACAAAGCGATGCTCTCACAGGCGGTAGGCTCATTAAGATTAGCACACGTCTCCACCAAGACTGACCAATGTGCAGGCTCTATTTGGACTGCGGACCGATCT